>JACCDN010812650.1_pt1 | contig 12712 bp, 7 predicted proteins | sample 7441691 | NCBI WGS metagenome assembly JACCDN01 (sample SAMN15323439, study PRJNA562643) | freshwater metagenome | isolation source: river surface water | place: USA:Blue River Watershed | collected 2017-08-16 | reverse complement strand
TTCCAGCGCCAAGCTCTAGATCGCCAGCAACTTTCTCGAGGCAGACTCGCAACAATGCAGCCTGCACGCTCGGAGGAGCGGTGTTGATTTCATCGGCGAAGAGGATTCCATTTCCGTCGGCCGCCAAGCTCTGTGCCCAGTTAGGCGGAATCAAAGACATGGTGTTGTTGGAGATTGCTGGCAAGCCAGCGAAATCCTGCGGCTCACGGATGCTCGCGAGAATAATCTCAAGTTTTCTCCCTGATTGCTCAGCGAAAGACTTCAATACCGATGTCTTACCCTGACCGGGCGCTCCCCAAAGAATGACTGCTACGCGAGCCTCAACGCACACCGCAACTGCGGTGCATTTGTTCAGATATTCGGTGTTTACTAACTGGCTCAAATGACCCCCAAATTCAACTGTTTTGAGTCTAGTCAGCCATCGTCCACTGGACGACAATTGTCGCCATGGGGGTGGATGCCGGTTAGAAACGGTGAGCTCAGCAATCACTTCGGGAGCCTCTTTTGCCTAGAGCTGAGATAGCGGCATCCAGGAAGACACATTGGAGATCAGCCGACTTGAAAAGGACCGGCTGAATCACCTGTTTCACACTGTCTCGCATTACGCCATGACTGACGAACGTAAAGCTGAACATCCCAGACACAAAGTTGTTCGGAAGATTGCGATTTTGGTTGGCGCCCATGCTCGATCGGAGGCCAACATCACATTAAACAATGACTACGACTCGAGCAATCGAGACCAAGAGGTCCTTACAATTTCGAAAGAATTCGAGAAGGCACAGGAACCCGGGCTTCACATACTCAACGAAGGATTTGCGGAGCAATCATAACTGACAAAACATCACAGGCTAAGAATCCTAAGGTCAATACTGCTAGTCCTTGAATACAATGTCCCTGCGTCAAGATAGCCTTTCTTTAGTAAGTGTTCTTAGAGAGGCGCTGGGGGATTTCGATGCAGTCGAATGCAGTATTAATAGGCGAATTGTCAATGATAATTTCCGATCATGAAAACCGAACTGCAGGCTGGTCGTTGTGAGTATTACTTTCGAAGAGATTGAGATTGGAAGCAGACTCAAGGGCATAGTTTTCGACGAAATAGTAAGTGTTTCATTTATAGAAATCCAAGGAACTGACGCAGCAACACTGATATTCAAAACCGATGACGGAAAAATTGGTGAGCGAGTCATTTTCTCTTCAGATTTACCTGAAATAAGCTTGGCCGTCGGCTCAAGCCCATTCACCTTTGAGGGCAATGCTGATGACTTCAAGTTAGCAGCAGAGGCACTCCGAATTAAATATGCGGCGCTTTACGATCCGCTAATTGCAGTTAATTCCTCAGACTTGAAGCCACTCCCTCATCAAATACGGGCTGTCTACGGTGAATTCCTTCCGAGAGTTCCTCTCCGATACCTTCTTGCAGATGACCCTGGCGCAGGCAAGACAATCATGGCCGGTCTCTATATCAAAGAACTGAAACTTCGTGGCGACTTAGGAAAATGCCTGATCGTTGCTCCAGGGGGCCTTGTCGACCAGTGGCAGGAAGAGTTAAGCAGCAAGTTTGACCTCAATTTCGAGATCTTGACCAAGCAGATGATCGAGACCCTGAATACAGGTAACATCTTCGAGCCTCATTCGATGCTGATTGCTCGTATGGACCAACTAAGCCGCGCCGATGACTCCGTCCTAAAGCAGCTTCAAGAAACATCCTGGGACGTTGTTGTCGTGGATGAGGCACACAGGATGAGCGCACACTTTAGCTCATGGGGTGGTGAAGTAAAGGCAACAAAACGTTTTGCACTGGGCAAGCTTTTATCTGAAATCTCTCGAAACTTCTTATTGATGACGGCTACACCTCATGCAGGTAGTGAAGAAGATTTCCAGCTGTTTATGTCTCTCGTAGACCCAGACAGATTTGAGGGGAGGTTTAGAGACGGAGTGCACAAAACCGTCACGGATGGGTTGATGCGACGAATGGTAAAGGAGGACTTACTCACCTTTGAAGGGAAGCCACTATTCCCTGAGCGTATAGCTGAGACTGTCGAATACGCCTTGTCCGAAGCTGAGCAAAGTCTCTATGAGGAGGTTTCGACGTACGTTCGCGAGGAGATGAACCGAGCGGATGCTGTAGCCCAAGCCGGCGACAGGAAGCGCGGTAACAACATTGGTTTTGCTCTAACCATTCTTCAGCGCAGACTTGCCAGCAGCCCGGAAGCCATACTCAGATCTCTAGAGCGAAGACAAGAGAAACTAGAGCAGCGGGTCAGAGATGAGACTCTTGCCCAGGAGGTAACTAGAATAAGGATTTTGCCTACTGAGTTCGTCGATACCAACTCGTTTGACGATTACGACGAAGAGTTGACTGCTGCCGAGCGAGAAGCTCTAGAAGAGCAGCTTGACGAGTTTGTTGACTTAGCTACCGCAGCCAGGAGCGTTGCAGAGTTGCAGGCGGAAATCGAAGTACTAAAAGGTCTGGTGACTCTCGCGAGACGAGTACGCCATCTTGACATCGACCGGAAGTGGCTCGAACTTAGCTCTCTGCTCCAAGACAATCTTCTAATGGGGTCCACAGACGGGAATCTGCACAAGATCATCATTTTTACAGAACACAAAGACACGCTTCGCTATCTAGAGGAGAAAATCAAAAACCTGATTGGCCGCGATGAGGCTGTCGTTACTATTCATGGAGGAACTAAGCGCCATGAAAGAAAGCTCGTTCAAGAGCAGTTTTCTGAAGACCCCAACGTATTAGTTTTAGTAGCCACCGACGCCGCGGGCGAAGGTCTAAACCTTCAACGCGCGCATCTAATGGTGAACTATGACCTTCCCTGGAATCCCAATCGAATCGAACAACGCTTCGGCCGCATTCACAGAATTGGCCAGGAAGAAGTCTGCCGACTTTGGAATCTCGTTGCCGCTAACACGCGAGAAGGTGAGGTCTTTACGAGACTTCTCCGGAAAATTGAACAGCAGGGAAAGGCCTATAACGGAAACCTGTTTAACGTTCTTGGTGAGGGCAATGCGTTCCGCGACATGCCACTGCGCTCACTAATTATCGAGGCAATCCGATACGGAAATAAGCCGGAGATCCGCCAGCGACTTCATCAGATTATTGACGAAAGCGTCACTCTAGGGCTGGCAGAACTGCTCGAAGAGCGCGCTTTGCATCCAGAGATGTTCCAGCGAGTCGATATTGACGGCATTCGGAAGATGATGGAGGCCGCTCAAGAGAAACGTCTGCAACCTGGTTTCATCAAGGGGTTTTTCGTTCCAGCATTTGAACGACTTGGTGGCAAATTGAGGCGCCGCGAGCAGGACAGATACGAGATTATGCGTGTGCCGTCCCGCATAAGGGACAAGGCCCTTTCGCGCGATCGTCATGCGCCTGTTATTGAACACTATGAACGCGTGACCTTCAAAATCGAAGAGAAACGGGTTTCTGGAAAACCTGATGCAACTTTGCTGGCACCAGGGCACCCATTACTAGAAGCCGTAATCGATTTGACCATTGAAGACTTAGGCAGGTCACTCGAATCGGGGACCGTCTTCATCGATAACACTGATAGGCAGAGTGACAAAGTCTCTCGGCTATACGCAGTAGAACAGCGCATAGTAAATTCAGCCAACCCTCCTATGACTGTAGACCGTCATTTCGATTTCATCGAAGTTAACGCAGACTCAAGCGCCTCGGTGGCAAACATGGCACCTTACCTCGATTTTGATGCACCAACCCCAAACCAGTTTCCACAGCTCGAAAAGATCATCGAGAATGTCCAGTCAGCCGATGAAGACCTAAGTATCGCGCGCCGCCGATCGGTAGAGCTAGGAATAACGCCGATTCTAGAAGGCCTGAGAGAATCGGCAGCTTCGGTGCGAGACAAAACTCGTTTACAGATCCTGGAGCGACTAAACAAGGAAATTAACCATTGGGACACAGAACACAACCGTCTCCTATATCAAGAAGATCGGGGCAAATCCCATTCAATTACCGCCAAAACCGCATTTGAAAGGGCACGTAGCATCGAAGCACGCAGAGATTCTCGGTTACGCGAAATTGAGCGGGAAGCAGCACTCGTAGCACTTGCCCCAATCGTTAGAACGGCAGCTATCATCGTGCCTTCCAAATTACTTCTAGCGACACAAGAACAAGGAACATTTGCTTCCTCAGCGGATGCCCGAAAGGTAATCGAGAGAAGGGCTGTCGATCTGGTCCTCAAGTGCGAGCAGGAACTCGGACGTCAACCTTTTGAGATGCCGCCAAATAATCGTGGTTATGACATACGGTCAACCACTCCGAGCGGAGAAATTGTCTACCTAGAAGTAAAGGGCAGAATTGCTGGTGCCGACACCTTTACCATCACTGCCAGCGAGGTGATTTTCGCTCAAACACAAGGACTCGGCCACCGTTTGGCTTTAGTCTCTGTATTTCCTGAAGACCTTGATAAAGATCAGGTGAGATATTTGTCTAATGCTTTTGATCATTTACAACTTAGTGAAAGAACTGCATCGATCAACGAGCGATGGGCAGACTACTGGGTTATCGGAAATGAACCTCATTGATTATGGTGGAACACTATTCAGAGCACTTGTTGAAGAAAAGCGGTAACCAGAGTGAACTATAAAAAGAAGCTCATAGAAGTCTCACTTCCCTTAGAAGCAATAAATCGCGAATCTGCGCGCGAGAAGAGCATTCGACACGGCCACCCATCGACACTGCACCTCTATTGGGCCCGAAGGCCTCTAGCAACAGCTCGCGCTATCTTGTTTGCGCAACTCGTAAACGATCCTTCATCAGACCCCGATAAATTCCCAACAATTGAGCTGCAAGATCGAGAACGAATTCGTTTGCACAAGCTAATAGATGAACTTGTGAATTGGGATAATCTCAACAACACAGCATTGTTTGATCAGGCTCTTCAAGAAATCCTTGACTCAAACGGCGGGGAATTGCCTCGCGTTCTCGATCCATTTGCTGGTGGAGGCAGTATTCCAATTGAGGCCCAAAGGTTGGGACTTTTGTCTAGCGCATCAGATTTGAATCCATTAGCTGTTGTCCTGAACAAGAGCCTTCTCGAGTTCCCTGCCCGATTTGCTGGGAGTAGGCCAGTATTCCCAGGGCTTGCCGAAAACCAGTCTTCTTGGGCAAAGACCGAAGGTCTTGCTGCTGACATAAGTCAATACGGAAGAGCCTTGCGCGACCTCACCGCATCGCAGCTTGGAGTCCACTACCCGGAGATTTCAATCGGCGGAAGTACTAACGCAAAGGTAATCGCTTGGATTTGGGCTAGGACTGTCCAAAGTCCCAACCCGGCAAATCCAATTATGGTGCCGCTGGTTCGCTCTTGGTGGTTGAGTAAGAAGAAAGGCAGTGAGGCCTATATTGTCCCAACCCTTGAGAATGGTGAGTTGAAGTTTCGCGTTAATCGCGACGCAAACGGCCCGAGACCTGAGGAAGATGGAACCATTGGGCGTCAAGGCGGATTCGCCATTGGTGATGGAACACCTATTTCACTTGATTATGTCCGCAAAGAGGGAATAGCTGGTCGATTGGGCCGCGTGCTTATGGCGATTGTCGCTGAGGGTCCAAACGGACGCCTTTACTTGGACCCAAGTGAAGAACAATCCTCGGCTGCAACTGTGGAACGTCCAATAAGTGTCCCGAGTGGATCGATACCGAGTAACACTCGAGATTTCAGACCACCGCTCTACGGTCTAACAGAGTGGTCGGATCTGTTTTCTGACCGTCAGATTTCTACGCTAGTTGCGCTGTCAGATAATCTGAAAACTATTCGCCACCAAGTTATTTCGGACGCACGTCTTTCGGGCGCTCCAGAAGGGAAGTCGCTTGAAGAAGGCGGTAACGGGGCTTCGGCTTACGGAGATGCAATTGCGGTTTACCTTGCGTTGGCAATTGGTAGAACCACTGACTATGGAAATGCTTTAAATTCTTGGAGCAGCACACGTGAAACCGTTCGAAACCTTTTTGCCCGACAAGCCATACCGATGGTTTGGGATTATGCAGAGAGCAACCCCTTCTCTTCTTCTACGGGCAACTTTGTAGGTCAGGTGGACTGGGTCTCTAAGGCTGTTATGAATGCGCCTACCCGAAATGAAGGTGTTGTTTCCCAAGCAAACGCTTCTACAAGAGACTACAGAGGGTTTGTTATTTCGACCGACCCGCCCTATTACGACAACATAGGGTACGCAGATCTGTCTGACTTTTTCTATGTTTGGCTGAGAAGGTCACTTCAAGATGTGCTGCCAAACACGCTTAATACAATACTTACGCCCAAGACGGATGAATTGGTAGCTGACTCAACTCGGCATGGCTCTAAGGTTGCGGCAGAGATGTTCTTTGTCGACGGTTTCAACTCTGTTTTCACCAAGATTAGAGCACAAGCGGATCACTCCGCACCAATCACAATCTACTATGCATACAAACAACAGGAGGAAGACGCTTCGGGCAAGAGTTCCACGGGTTGGCACACCTTATTGAGCGGGCTGATCGCGTCGGGTTGGGAAATCACGGCCACTTGGCCAGTTCGCAGTGAAATGTCGAACCGCATGATTAGCAATGGGGCCAATGTCCTCGCATCTTCAATTGTTTTGTCTTGTCGCCCACGCAATGAAAACGCCGAGGCTACTACTCGACGTGGTTTCTTAAGTGCGCTCAAGAATGAACTACCTGGTGCCTTACGTGAGTTGATGCAGGGCGCAATTGCGCCTGTTGACCTTGCTCAGGCAGCAATTGGGCCTGGGATATCTGTGTTCTCCCGTTACTCTCGCGTGCGCGAAAACGACGGAACCGACATGTCGGTAAAAGAAGCGCTTCTACTGATTAATGCCGCATTGGACGATGTTCTCAACGAACAGGAATCTGATTTTGACCCAGTCACTAGATTTGCCGTCAAATGGTACAAACAGTACGGCTGGAATGATGAAGCATCGGGAATCGCGGACCAACTAGCCAGATCTTCTGACACCTCAATCGCAGTCCTCGAACGAGGTGGAATATTCTCTGCGAAGGCCGGTAAGGCACATCTCATTTCGGCTTCCAAGCTCGCAGATTCCACAGGCTGGGATCCACTCAATGACGAATCTCTTAGCATCTGGGAGTGTACGGTGAGGCTCGCTGGAATTATGGCTACAAAAGGTGCGGATTCCGTTTCGCAGTTGCTCCCAGCGGTGGAGAGCCGAGTGGGACTCGATCCTGTCAAAGAACTAGGTTTCTTGCTCTTTTATGAAGCAGAGAAGAAGGGTGACACCAAGGACGCAATTTTGTTCAACGGTCTGGTAAGCGCCTGGGGCGACTTGACGATGCGAGCACATAGAGACTTGAACGAACCAAAAGTAAATGAGCAATTTTTGTTTAATCTAGAGGAGCAAGAAGATGGCGATCAGTAATCGAGACAGAGTTGGTAAAGGATTTGAAGTTCTATCGGAAGGCCTAACGGACTTTGTTGACGAGGTAATGCAAACGGCATTGGCTTCAAAAGATTGGAACAAAGTTTGGGCGCAAAAAGATGCTGTGAAATTAGGAGGCGCGCCCAAAACTTACGAGAAACATGATCCGCAGGTGCAGTTGCGCGCAATCACGGAATACGGTTATGTCTTCAAAGACTCGCTTTCCAGGGCAGAGCAGGCATTCGCAACGGAGCTTCGAGAAGCTCGAAACCAATGGGCGCACAATGAACCATTTAGCAGCGATGATACGGCTCGCATTTTGGACACAGTCGAGCGATTGCTAAGAGCCGCAAATGCCGTTGATTCAGCAGAGGACGCGAGAAAACTCAGAATCGATTTGCAGCGTACGGTTTTCGAAGAACAGAATCGACAATCAACCCGCCGCACAAACACAGCTGTCGTAGCTGGTGAAGGCCTTAAGCCTTGGCGGGAAGTGATTCAGCCGCACGATGATGTTGCCCGAGGTGAATTCAATGCTTCGGAATTCGCAGCTGATCTGCATCTAGTGTCGACTGGTGAGGCAAGTCCTGAATATCTTGATGCGGTTGAGTTTTTCTCCCGGACTTTCGTCACCGAGGGCCTTAAGGATCTACTTTCCCGAGCATTGAAACGACTTTCGGGCGACATGAATGCCAGCCCAGTCGTTAACCTGCAGACCAACTTTGGTGGTGGAAAAACTCACTCCATGCTTGCCCTTTACCACCTGTTCTCTGGCATTCCTGCTTCAGAGTTCCCTCAGGAAATTCAAGAGTTGGTAGCAGCGAACGGTGGAGTAAAACTCGAGGACTTGGGTGTTCGTCGTGTTGCGCTTGTCGGGACTTCATTGAAAGCAGGTGCCCCATCCGTAAAGCATGACGGAACGGTCGTTAATACAATTTGGGGCGAACTTGCTTGGCAACTTGGCGGAGCTGATGCTTACCAAATGATCGCGGAATCCGATAAGAACGGAACCAGTCCTGGAGATGCTCTAGGCAAGTTGTTCAAGAATTTCGGGCCAGCCATAATTCTCATAGATGAGTGGGTTGCCTATGCTCGACAGTTGGTCGGCAAGGACGATCTGCCAGCTGGTACCTTCGATACGCAATTCACGTTTGCGCAAGCATTAACTGAAATGGTCCAAGGCGTCCCTGGGCTAATGCTCATAGTTTCAATCCCCGCGTCTGACGTATTAAATCAGGAGGGTATCGCCTCTGGGAGCGACATTGAGATTGGAGGTTCAAATGGCCAGGTCGCGCTAGAAAGGCTTCAGAATGTGGTTCGTCGTGTGGCTGACCAGTGGAGACCAACCTCAAAACAAGAGTCTTTCGAAATTGTTCGCCGACGTTTGTTTAAGGCTCCTGATGCTCAGGGCCACGCTGACATTGCTGCAATTGCCAAGAAGTTCATCAACTTGTACCGCGAAAACCATGGGCAGTTTCCAGTTGAAGCGGAAGATCCAAAGTACGAGAACAGAATTATTTCCTCTTACCCAGTTCACCCAGAACTTTTCGACAGGCTATATGAAGACTGGTCAACACTGGAGAGATTCCAACGGACCCGGGGAGTTCTAAGTTTGATGAGTGCGGTGGTTCATGAGTTGTGGAAATCAGGAGACACCGGCCCACTGATTCTTTCAGGTTCGATTCCACTTGATGAGGCAAGGGTCAATCAAGTTCTCACACAGTATCTGGATGACTCTTGGAAGCCAATCATTGACGCAGACATTGACGGCGAAACCGCGGTATCGAACAAAATTGATAACGATCGACCAAATCTCGGACAACGTCACGTTACCCGCCGTATAGCTAGAGCGATTTTCATAGGCTCCGCTCCGAGACTTAGAAGCACGCGCAAAGGACTCGAAAAGCAATACCTCTGGCTCGGCGTCGCAATCCCAGGTGATGCAATCGGAAACTTTGGCAGCGCGCTCGATCTTATGTCTCAGCGGTCGACGTACTTCTTCGAGGAGCAAGGTCACTATTGGTTTGATACCCAAGCTTCTGCTTCGAAGACAGCCAAGGATTACTCTGACCGAATGCGGGACGAGCCTGAAAAGGTTTGGCAGGAGATAGTTCGAAGACTTCAATCTGAAGGGCAGAGTCGCGGAATTTTCGATGGCCTGCACATCGCCCCAAATAGTAGTGGCGACGTCCCTGAAAGTGAAAATCTAAGGCTCGTAATCCTGCATCCTCAGTTCAACTACTCCAAGAAAGTAAAAGAGAACTCAGCGAGTACTTTCATCAGGCAGGTGATTGACACCAAAGGCAGTTCACAACGAATCCAGAGAAACACCTTAGTGTTCGCTGCTCCGGACCAAGAGAAACTTGAGAACTTAGAAGAAGCGGTTCGCCAACATCTAGGTTGGCAGCTTGTAGCCCGAAACTTCGAACAACTCAACTTGAGTGCTCAGCAAAAGAAACAAGCAGATGAATGGGTTTCTAGAACCGACCGTTCAGTAGCCGACAAGATAGGCGAAACATATTCGTGGGCAGCCTTTGCTAATCAGCTTGATGCGACTCAACCATACGAGCTTGAATTCTTAAAAGTTGAAACCTCTAGTCAATCCTTAGCGGAGAGATTGGGCCAAAAACTTGAACGCAGCGGAGTTGTAGTTTCCGTATTTAGCCCAGCCGCAATTGGAGCGGAACTAAGCACTCATCTCAAACCTGTTTGGGGCAAGGGAGACCTGCGTCTCGATGAACTATGGACATACTTCACGCGGCATACATACCTTCCAAAACTTGCCAAAAGGTCGGTACTGGACAGTGCAGTCAAATCATTGCCAGGATCGATTTTAATCGGTGAAGAAGCTTTTGGCGTAGCACAGGGCATTGAACAGTCAACTGGTCGGTACATAGATCTTGTTCTACCCGAAGACTATAATCGCGCTGTTCAAGTTACTGACGCTACCTTGCTAGTTACCATCACTCAGGCAAGAGACCAGAGAGCCGCTGACGTCGCTGCTTCAAAAGACAATGACACTGGGGACCCAACTACATCAGGGACCTCGGGCGACGGCGATTCAGTTAAGCCAGAACTAGTTCCTGACCTTGATCCAGAGCAAAAACCAATTGGAAAGAAGAGATTCTTCGGAACATTGGTGATTGATTCGGTGTCTTACGGTCGAGATTTCACAACCTTGAACCGAGAAATCTTGGACCGCATCTCTGACAGTGATGTTGAACTGGAAATCACTGTCGAGATTCAAGCAAAGAAGAAAAATGGCTTTGACCCGGCGGTTCAACGCACCGTGTCAGAGAATGCTAAGGCGCTCAGATTCCGAGAGGCTTCCTTCGAAGAGGAGTAGCTCCACAAAATCAGGAAATCCAATGAAACTGGAGATCCCAGGTTCCACAGAATCGAATGACCAAGCTCAAAAACCAGTTTTTCTAAAAGGGGAGTGTCTCGCTAATTGAATAATTTAGTAAAGGCCTATCTAAACACGGAGATTATCTTTAGCTCGCTTGATGGGATTTCGTGGGGAGCTGTAGCGCACTCGACACAGGGGAGTGTATCTCGTCCGGGCGGGGCCCTGCGCTTACTGGGACTTGAGGCCACTTCGGCACTAGTGATTACCGCTTGGAATCCCCTTGGACGGGAGTGCGCGGCCGAACAAAATGAAGCCCTGCAGAAATGCCTCATAAGTGATCTCAAGACTCTCGGGTTGGTATTTCTGCCAGTGCTTGGCCAGGAGCCAGGTGGTGGCTGGAAAGAAGAGTCGCTTCTCATTCCAAACGACGAGTCGCTAAATACCTTTGAAGAGGTTCGTCTTCTTGCGGATAAGTATGAACAAAATGCGATCTTTGAACTAACAGATACAAAGAAGAAGATTATCGGCGTCCGAATGCATGAAATCTCAGGAGAGGCCGAGTATCGCCTTCTGCCGATGGGAACCCAAGCCATAACGTCCGGAGCTTAGAGCCATATCTCAACGTCTCAATTAGACAGCCACCAAGTCAGCCCAAACCCTTGTCTTCCAGTGTCATGGCCTGTCATTTAAAATTGTCAATGATCCCAGCAGAAGGTGGGGTAAGCAATAAATGCTCCGGTTTTGAATTAAGCCACCTTTAAGAAGGTCTGAGTAGTAGCAGAGCGAATCAAATTGTTGATGATGACCTCTCGGCGATTCCGCGCTTAGTGAGATTACTCCCCGCAGTAAGTAGCCTGATCGCCAAAGCCAATAAACAACGCATCCAGGGTCTGGAGCATCGCATCGCCATCGCTGTCTGCGATGTTCTGGTTTAGGTAACTAGCCAGGGCGCTCATGCTGGCAGCCCACTGAGCCTTCTCTCCCTCAGAGCCTTCAGAAGCAGCGGTTAGGTCTTCCGCTGCCTTGATGAATACTTCGCTGGCAGACTCTGGAGTTGCCTCCGGGTCATCGAAGGTGAACATCATCGAGCTGATCGCACCGTCGATTAGCTTGCAGCTTTCGGCATCGGTCATTGACGGGCCAGTAGCACAGCCGGTTAGTAGCGCAAGGGAGGATAGGGCTGCGATGTATTTGATGTTCATAGAAACCTTCGAGTGAATTAGGCAATGGTATCGCTTGGTGGGGCTTGGGCGATAGGCCTTCGTCTTCGCTCTGTTGCTTTCAATAAACAAAGGTTATTCTTAGTTTTATGAAAACTAGTATTTCAGCGCTCAGCCCGTTGCTTCGCTCAGATGCACTGGGATCTCTAATGGCATCGTTATGCCTTAGCCCACTTGAGGAATTCACATTGAGTGAGCTGGCTGCGCGTTCTGGACAATCTCTAGCTTCAACGATGCGTGATGTGGATCGTTTGTCTACTGCTGGCTATCTCACTGAGCGTCGCGTCGGGCGAAGCAGGCTCATTAGATTCAACACCGACCATTCAATGGCATCCCATGTTTCAGCACTGTTTATCCACAGTCATGGCCCAGGGGCAGTTATCCCCAAACTTGCGAAGGAGTTTCTTGAAGGTCTACAGGTCTATATCTTTGGTTCGTGGGCTGCTCGCTTGAACAACCACGAAGGTCCCGACCCACAGGATGTCGATGTGCTGATTATTGGAGAAACATCTATGAAGAAGGTCTCTCGCTTTTCCGAAGAGGCCAGTCTTTTGCTCAATAGAGAGGTTAATCCCGTGGTTGTTTCACAGGATGACTGGAATAACAAGTCATCCGGATTTCTAAAGACAATTTCAAGCTCTCCTTTGTTTAAAGCGCTTTGAAATGGCGGACCTCAAAACGGAGCTATTCGAACTGGTTGAGGCCAAAGAACTTGATGCACTTTTTGGCATTTCCGATGAGG
>JACCDN010748191.1_pt1 | contig 12713 bp, 13 predicted proteins | sample 7441691 | NCBI WGS metagenome assembly JACCDN01 (sample SAMN15323439, study PRJNA562643) | freshwater metagenome | isolation source: river surface water | place: USA:Blue River Watershed | collected 2017-08-16 | reverse complement strand
TTCTAATGACATCAATAAGTTTTCAAATAATGTCATGGCGCGCCAAGTTTTTTTAACCTTGGCCCTTGAAAAAGTGGGCAAACCGGCGGATATTGCCTCAGGAGAAAAAGTTATGCAAGCTTGGCTTGCCCAACGTGGCTTGTCTTTCCCAGAGCTTGTGATTGAGAATGGCTCAGGCTTATCGCGAAATGAAACAATTTCAGCTCGCAATCTTAATAATCTTCTCATTGCCGCACAAAATCTTCCGATTGCAGAGGTTTTTACTGGTACTCTCCCCTTGGCAGGCTCTGAGGGGACCGTACGCAATCGATTGATTACCCAACTGCGTAAGTTTTTACACCTGAAGAAAAAACCAGAGGCTCGTATTAAGACTGGAACCCTGAATAATGTCCGAACGATTTCTGGTTATGTATTTAGTAAATCCGGGCGAATCTATGCAGTGACTTCCTTTATTAATGACCCCAAGGCAAACCGTGGTCAAGAAATACACGATCAACTGCTAATGTGGTTACTAGAGGATGGTCCTGATCCAAAAGAAGCGCGCTGAAGTCGATCACGTACCGCATCCCAATCCTCGCCAGCTGGTGGAGTTGGCATATAAATCGATTGGAAGTTTGATTGATCCAAATCTCGTAACAAACGATAGAGCCCTTGAGCAAACTGAAAAGGCTCCTGGGGTACGAAGATGCAATCAATCTTGTTGGCAACATCGTCTTGCGGCAAAGCGGTATTCAATTGCTCTTGATCCCACAGCACTAAAGCCACCTTTTTGCCTAGTAAGTCCTCTTGCAGACACTTTTGTAATTGAGCCGTCCACTGATCCCCTGAATATAAATATAAAGGGGTCTGCGGGGCGTAGTGCGCTTTGAGGCTTCCAGATACACGAGGTGAACTCACTATATCTTGAGCCCCGGTAACGACATCAATGCCTGTTCGTTCTTTAATTTGCTGCAAGGTAATGCTGCCGGGACGAAGAAGTCGCGGCGCACCCTCGGTTGACACATCCAAAATGGTCGACTCAATTCCGAATTGACAGTCGCCGCCATCCAAAATCAACAAGTCATTACAGTCTATAAATTCCGCACGGACATGGGCTGCAGAAGTTGGAGAAATTCGGCCAAAACGATTCGCGGAGGGTGCTGCAATACCTCCACCAAAGGCTTTTAATAGGTCCTGTGCCAGAGGGTGAGATGGCGAGCGAAGCGCTACAGTATCTTGACCACCTGTCACACAATCTAGAACCGATTTACTCTTCTGAAATACTAAGGTTAGCGGGCCGGGCCAAAAATGCTGAATAAGAACCAAGGCGGATTCAGGTATATGCCTAGCCCAAGGACTCAAAATAGCGAGCCAGTCTTCCTCTTTTTGCTTTGAATCAGCGGGTGGCGCCTGAAGGTGCACAATCAAAGGGTGATTAGCGGGTCGGCCCTTTAACTGATAAATTTTTTCTACTGCTATGGCATTACTAGCATCCGCACCCAAACCATAGACGGTCTCGGTTGGCATCGCCAGCAAATCACCACGACGTAATACAGAAACTGCTTCGGCTATCCGTTGTGAATCAGACAAGTGTGTCTCAGATATGTTTGGATTAGGGAGAAATATCTAAATCATGGGCAACAGCAACACATGCTGCTCTAGCCTCATCGATGCTTTTCCCCAAGCAATTAATATGGCCCATCTTACGACCCAACTTTGGACTTGCCTTGCCATACAAATGCAGTTTGGCACTTGAATGGGCTAATACTTGATCCCAGCGAGGCTCGCGGGTTTGGCCATTCTCAAACCACACATCGCCCAAAATATTAAGCATAGCAACCGGCTCCATCAGAGTAACGTCTCCCAATGGTAGGCGGGCCATCGCCCTTACCTGCTGCTCAAATTGACTGGTTACACACGCGTCCATGGTGTAGTGACCAGAATTATGTGGGCGTGGAGCAACTTCATTCACGACAACGGAACCATCTTGTAAAACAAAATACTCGACGCATAAAACACCCACATAAGCCATCTTTTCGGCAATCTCATAGCTGGCTGCAATAATTTTTTGAGACAAATCAGGATATTTAGCCAATGAGGGTGAGGGTACTGTAGTGGTATGCAAAATACCATTTCGGTGGATATTTTCTGCAACTGGATAAGCGGTGAGTTTTCCATCATGGCCACGCACAATCAGTGCTGAGACCTCAAAGGCGAGTGGCATTCTTTTCTCTAGAACACAGACTGATTGGCCCAGAGATTGCCACGCTGACTTCAGTTCATTGGCATCAAGCACATTCATTTGACCTTTACCGTCATAACCCATCCGCGCCGTTTTTAGAATAGCTGGAAATAAATGGGTTGGCGCCGTCACAAGATCGCTGGCCGATTGAATGACATGGTACGGAGCTGGGCCAATACCAGAATGAACCGAGCAGTCCCGCAAAAATTGTTTTTCAAGAACGCGGTCTTGGGCAATTGAAACACACTGACCCATTGGGGCAACAAAAATGCCTTTGTTCTGGAAATAATCTAAGGTATTCGCTGGAACATTCTCGAACTCAGTGCTTACTGCTGCACATAAATTCGCCATATCATTTAGGGCTTTTTCATCACCATAATCCGCACATAAATGCTTCTCAGCAACTGCGCCTCCTGGGCTTAGAGGATCTGGATCTAATACACATACCTTGTAACCAAGGGATTGTGCTTCATGAATAAACATACGCCCCAATTGCCCACCCCCCAATATCCCCAACCATGCAGGAGGAAGAATTGGCAAATGGTTGATCGCAGTATTTCCAGACTTCGTCATGATTGATATGAACTACTTTCCCAATTAGGGTAATTTCATTGCTTGCGCAGTTTGGGTTTGTGCTCTTCGAAAATCATGCAAACGTTGAGCTAAGTTTTTATCAGCGCTTGCCAACATTGCAACAATATGCAAGGCTGCGTTTGCTGCACCGGCTTCTCCAATGGCAAAACTTGCAACTGGTATCCCCTTGGGCATTTGCACAATAGAGTACAAAGAGTCTTCACCGCGTAAATATTTACTGGGAACTGGAACCCCCCAAATCGGCACAATCGTTTTCGATGCCAGCATGCCAGGCAAATGGGCTGCGCCACCAGCGCCAGCAATGATCGCCTTTAAACCACGGCTCTCTGCTTTTTCAGCATAAGCAAACATCTCATCAGGCATGCGATGAGCAGACAAGACCTGTTTTTCATAAGGGATGCCAAACTGCTCCAATATTTGCACTGCGTGCTGCATGGTCTCCCAATCTGAATTAGATCCCATGACAACTCCGACTAAAACCTGATCAGCCATTAACTCTCCATGGAGCTTGTAAAACTCTATTATCGCAGTCTTTGCCCGGAAAGCGTCGGGATTGCTATTGGGTCAATCGGCGCAATGCCTCACGATATTTATCAGCCGTTTTTTCGATAATTTCGGTCGGCAGATGAGGGGCTGGCGGTGTTTTTGTCCAGGGCTTGCCATCAATCCGAACGGACTCTAGCCAATCCCGCAAAAATTGCTTATCAAATGATGGAGGGTTCGTGCCAACTTGATAAGTTGCTGCAGGCCAGAAACGTGAGGAGTCCGCTGTCAGAATTTCGTCCATCAAAACAAGCTGGCCCTGCTGATCCAAGCCAAACTCAAACTTAGTATCAGCAATGATGATGCCTTTATCGAGGGCATATTTTGCAGCTTCACTATATAAACGAATACTTGTTTCTTTAATCTTTTTGGCCAGGTCAGCCCCTATACGTGTTTCTACTTCTGCATAAGAGATGTTCTCATCATGCTGACCCATCTCCGCTTTAGCCGCAGGAGTAAAAATAGGTTCCGCTAAAGACTGGGCATTTTGCATTCCAACCGGTAAACGAATACCGCACACAGCGCCAGTGTCTTGATAATCTTTCCATCCACTTCCCGCCAAATAACCACGAACAACTGCTTCCACCAAAATGGGCTTAAGGCGCTTGGCCACAACGGCCCTCCCCCGAACCTGATCCACCTCATTAGCAGCCACTACCGTGCTCGGATCAATCCCAGTTAGGTGATTTGGAATGACGTGCGCTAAATGAGCAAACCAAAAATTACTCATTTGATTTAGAACCATACCTTTTTCAGGAATAGCTTCTTGCATCACCACATCAAATGCTGAAATCCGATCCGTTGTAATCATTAATAAATGATCGTCACCAACGGCATATACATCACGCACCTTACCTTTTGAAACGAGGGGCAAAGAACGAATCGAGGTGGTATGTAAAGCATTCATTTTTAGCGAACCTTCACAATCTTGAGAGTATTAGTACCCCCGGCTTGATCCATTGGTTCACCAATCGTTAAAACAATCGTGTCACCCGACTTCACCACGCCCAATTTCTTGAGACGCTCCTCAACCTGCAATAAAGCAGTCTCGCGATCTGCGCCCGCTTGGATGCTAAAAGGCCTAACATTGCGATAGGTGCTTAACGCCCGCTGAGTTTCGATGCGACTGGTTAGAGCAAAAATGGGAACGCGGATGTTATGACGACTCATCCAGATTGGGGTTGAACCTGAATCAGTTAAGGCGGCAATCGCAGTGGCATTTAAATGATGTGCGGTAAATAAAGCGCCCAAAGCAATTGCTTGATCAATACGCTCAAAACGTTGATCTAAGAAATCAGTATCGAGATGAACTACCTCAGATTTCTCAGCCTCAATACAAATTGCTGCCATTTGCTCGATGGTCTTCACTGGAAATTGACCGGTGGCCGATTCTGCCGAAAGCATCACCGCGTCGGTTCCATCCAATACTGCATTAGCAACGTCGCTCACCTCAGCACGCGTTGGTACCGGAGCATTAATCATTGACTCCATCATCTGCGTTGCAGTAATAGTGAACTTATCGGCCTCCAAAGCCAAACGAATCATCCGCTTTTGTAATGCAGGCACAGCAGGGTTACCAACCTCAATGGCTAAATCACCGCGGGCAACCATAATGCCATCACTCTGTGCAATGATTCCTTCAAGCGCTCCGGGTGCAATCGCCTCAGCACGCTCAATCTTTGCAATTAAGCGCGCCTTACCTTTGCCATGCTTCGCACTAGCGGCATCAGCCAGCTTGCGCGCATATGCCATATCGGCACCATCCTTCGGAAAACTAATGGCCAAGAAATCCACACCCATGGAGATCGCAGCATCCATATCTTGAATATCTTTTTCGGTCAAAGCGGGAGCTGTTAAGCCTCCGCCAGCACGATTGATTCCCTTGTTATTGGATAGGGGTCCGCCGGTCTCAACCCTAGTATGAATCTCAACACCAATAACCTTTTCAACCACCAAAACAATCAGTCCATCGTTGAGTAGTAAGCGGTCTCCTGCCCTCACATCCTTTGGCAAATCTTTGTAATCCAACCCAACGCGATCTTGATTGCCGAGTTCACAGGCAACATCCAAAATAAAGGGAGTGCCCTCTTTGAGAATAACTTTGCCATCAGCAAATTTACCAACCCGAATCTTAGGGCCTTGTAAGTCGGCCATGATGCCAACCTCTTTATCTACTTCCTTAGAAATTTGTCGCACCAGATCATAGCGCACACGATGATCAGCAACCGTCCCGTGCGAAAAGTTGAGACGTACTACGTTCAGACCAGCACGAATCATGTCACGTAATACTTCAGGCTTCTCAGATGCAGGTCCAAGGGTAGCAATAATTTTTGTTGCTCGTTGCATGATTAGTCCTTAGCGCGCTCAGCGAGCACAGCAAATGCAGGCAGGGTCTTGCCCTCGAGGAATTCGAGGAAAGCACCCCCACCAGTTGAAATGTAATCGACTTGATTCTCAATGCCGTACTTAGCGATCGCAGCTAAGGTATCGCCACCCCCAGCAATAGAGAAGGCAGGAGAATGGGCAATTGCGGCGGCAATCATTTTGGTACCACCACCAAACTGATCGATCTCAAAAACTCCCAATGGACCGTTCCACACAATGGTTCCAGCATGCGCGAGCATCATCGATAACTTTGCTGCAGTCTTGGGGCCCACATCCAAAATCATGTCATCTGGCGCAACCTCAGTAACAGGAACACGATTTGCACGAGCCATGGGGGATAACTCATTAGCAACAACCACATCCTCCGGAATTGGTACGCGCGCCCCGCGCTTTTCCATCAGGGCAATAATTTCTTTTGCCTCATTGACAAGATCTGGCTCTGCCAAGGACTTACCAATTGATAAACCTTTTGCTAATAAGAAGGTGTTTGCAATTCCGCCGCCAACAATCAACTCATCCACTTTCTCGGCGAGCGATTTCAGAATGGTTAATTTGGTAGACACTTTAGAGCCGGCCACAATGGCAACTAATGGGCGCTTTGGTTCTGCAAGAGCCCGACTTAGAGCATCTAACTCAGCAGCCATCAGAGGTCCTGCACAGGCTACTTTTGCATAGCGCGCGATTCCATCCGTCGTTGCTTCGGCGCGATGGGCAGTTCCAAACGCATCGTTGACATAGACATCGCAAAGGGTGGCCATTTTTTTGGCTAAATCAACGGAATTCTTTTTCTCACCAACATTGACCCGACAGTTTTCTAAAAGGACTAAATCGCCAGGGGCAATCTCAAAGCCACCATCAACCCAATTGCTAATAAGAGGTACTTTGCGATTCAGTAACTCAGCAATCCGATGGGCAATCGGGGCCAAACTATCTTCTGGTTTAAAAGTACCTTCGGTGGGCCTTCCTAAATGAGAGGTGACCATCACTGCTGCTCCGCCATCTAAGCACATCTGGATAGCAGGTATAGACGCACGAATCCGAGTATCTTCCGTAATGTTGCCGGCTTCGTCCTGCGGTACGTTCAAATCGGCACGAATAAAAACACGCTTTCCTTTGAGCTGCCCCAAAGCAGCGAGTTCATTAAGGCGTTTGACTTTGAGGAGTGAGTTAGGCATAAAAACGGCTGGATCTTAGGGATTTAGTAAGAGCCCTCTATTTTAGATCCAGTGGCGCATCAGGCTAAATACCGCCATTCCAACCAATAAAGTGGGCAACATCTTCCGCGTCCAGTAATAGACCCCAAAGGCAGCAATTCCGCCCCAGATATTGGGCAATTTCCAATCCAGCTGGCTGATCTCGCTAGCTCCAGCAGGCAATAAAAGCTCTGGGGCCAAAATACCTACGATCGCAGCCAGGGGGGCATAGCGAATTGACCGCAAAATCAGCTCTGGAACCCTTACTCTGTCCCCCAAAAAGACAAAGAATGAGCGGGTCAAAACGGTCACTAAAGCCATTCCCAAAATCAGGAGTGTGATTTCAAGAGAACTCAACGTCTCTGGTCTCATCGCACACCTTTCGGAGCGCGATCGGCAAGAATGCCAACCAAGATTGCGGCAAAAATGGCTAGGCTCAGATTTAGCTTTAAAGGCAAGCTGTAAGCCAATACAGCAACAACTGCAGCAACCAACGCAGCCCAACGAGCTGCGCGATGATCCAACATCGGCACAATCACAGCGATCAATGCCAATGTGCCAGCAAACTCCAATCCCCAACTGTCAGGGATCTGGCTCGCAAAAATAATGCCCAAAATAGAACCGGACTGCCAGATGGTCCAATTTCCAGTCGCTAAGCCATACATAAAATAGGTGCGGTAGTAATCATCCGCACTGCGCTCTTGGGCAGTCTGAACCTCAGGAAAGCGATTGGTGAACATCAAATTACCAAAGTCTGCCGTGAAATAACCCAACAACACTCGTCGCCAATAAGGCAAATGAGAAAAGTGCGCCTGAACTCCAACACTGAAAATAATGAAGCGCAGATTAACCACAAATGCGGTCACCAAGATAGTGCTTACTGAAAAACCGGCAGCGATTAAGGGTAAGGCGGCTAACTGAGCTGTTCCTGCAAATACCAACAAACTCATTGCTAGGGCTTGATCCGTACTCAAGGGAGATTTACCCATCGCAAGGCCGGTAACGAGAGCCCAACTAAAAATGGTGACCGCCGATCCCGACATTGTTCTAAGCCCATCACGCCAAGCCTGCTGTTGCGGGGGGGTCCAACTCAAGTAGGGTAATTTGGAAGTCAAGGAATAAAGGGGCATAGGGAGAGCTTCATTATAGAAAGCCCTTCCTAAAGCCCCCGATTCAAAGGAGCACGGCACTATTTCTCTGCTCTACAATAAGGCTTTTCAGGGATTGGCTCAAAAAAAGTCCTGCCAAGCCCAAACAACATAAAAGGTGCTAAAGATGTCGATGTCTGACCGCGATGGAGTAATTTGGTTTGATGGCAAGCTCGTTCCCTGGAGAGATGCCAATGTTCACGTACTCACCCATAGCCTGCACTACGGCATGGGCGTGTTCGAGGGTATTCGGGCTTATCAAACCCAAAATGGCACTGCAGTCTTTCGTCTAGCAGAGCATGTCAAGCGCCTTTTTAATGGCCTCAAAATTTTCCAGATGAGTATTCCCTACTCTGAAGAACAAATTGCCCAAGCGATCACTCAAGTAGTTCGCGATAACAAATTAGCGTCTTGCTACATTCGCCCCATCATTTTTATTGGCTCACAAAAGCTTGGTATTTCCCCAACTGGTAATACAGTGCATACGGCAATTGCAGCTTGGCAATGGGGCGCCTATTTAGGGGAAGACGGAATCAATAAAGGCATTCGGGTAAAAACCTCTTCCTTCACTCGTCATTTCGTCAATTCCTCACTCGTGAGAGCTAAGGCCTCGGGCTATTACATCAACTCTATTTTGGCCCACCAAGAGGTTGCGGCCAATGGATACGATGAAGCATTGCTTTTGGACACAGAGGGCTATGTTTCGGAGGGTTCTGGCGAGAATATGTTCATGGTCCGTAATGGCATCGTCTTTACTCCTGATCTGGCCTCCTGTTTGGATGGTATTACTCGCGATTCGATTATTCGGATTGCAAAAGATTTAGGTCTTGAAGTTCGTGAGAAACGCATCACGCGTGATGAGGTGTATTCTGCAGATGAGGCTTTCTTCACCGGTACGGCTGCAGAGGTCACACCAATTCGTGAACTCGATGATCGCACTATTGGTGATGGTAAGCGCGGTCCAATCACCAAGCAAATTCAGGATGTATTCTTCGATACGGTCTACGGCAGAAATGACCGCTATCGCGCTTGGTTAAGTCTTGTTTAATTCAATCAGTGAGTTACATGAAATGAATGCTGTTCTGGTTCATGGCAAAGATTTGCCACTACATTGCCCCACCAAAGATACCCCTGCCTGGAACTATCATCCACGCGTCTTTCTTGATATTCTGGAAACAGGGCAAGTCAAGTGTCCGTATTGCGGTACTGAATACAAAATCATCCCTGGCACAGAACCGCACGGCCATTAATCAAAGCCCTCTTGCGAGGGTCTTCCTATGCAACGTATCCTGATCATCGCCCCCCATTGGATTGGCGATGCGGTAATGTCGCAACCTTTACTGGCTTCCATAAAAAGTGCCAGCCCCAGTGACCGCATTGATGTCCTTTGCACTCCTTGGGTTGCACCTATTTATCGGGCCTGCAAAGAAGTTGAACAGGTTATTGAAGTTGATTTACAACACGGTGCTTTGCAATGGAATCTTCGTCGCTTGATCGCAAAGCAATTAAAAGCAAATAGCTATAACCTAGCATTCGTCTTACCCAACAGCTTTAAATCTGCCCTAATTCCTTGGATGGCAGGCATTCCAAATCGTATTGGGTATCGAGGTGAACTTCGCTTTGGTCTGATTAATCATGCACTGAACAATCCATCTCGCCAAGCACGTACTGCGATGGTGGAACACTATGGTAATTTGCTTCAAGCGCTTACAAAAACACGCATTCCTTTTGATAAAAACTCGCAACCTAAACTCTATATTTCAGATGAGCTAATTAAAAAAGTGCGCTCCCGCTTAGATTCTCTAGGGGCCCGGAGTTTGTATGTTTTTGCCCCTGGCGCTGAGTATGGTCCAGCAAAACGCTGGCCGAGTTCACACTTTGCTGAGCTCGCAACACAAATTCTCGGAAGTGATCCGCATGCGCAGATCGTGATACTAGGAAGTAAAGCAGATCACTCGCTCGGCCACGATATTCAAACCAATGCCAAATCCGCTGAGCGCATTCATAATTGGTGTGGAAGCATTGGTCTTGAGGAAGCAATGGCTGTGATTGCACAATGCACCCAAGTCATTAGTAATGACTCGGGCCTTATGCATATTGCTGCAGCCCTATCGATTCCGCAAATTGCAATCTTTGGATCGAGCAATCCTCTGCATACGCCCCCCTTGTCTAAGCGTGCTCAGGTTATATGGCTTGAACTCCCTTGTAGCCCATGCTATCAACGCACCTGCCCCTTAGGGCATCTCCATTGCCTAAAGCAAATTGAGCCTCAGCAGGTCTACACTATGCTTATTCAATCCAATTAGTCGAGAATCACAATGCCCCGCTTTGCCAGACTCTTTCAAAATCCAGATGATGTCGTTGATGCCTGGCGAGAGACCTTGCGCCAAGCCGATGTCGAAGGTGCCCTAGCACTTTGGTTGGACGATGACTCAATTACCTGTGTTTTACCGGAAGGTAATCGTCTCAGTGGTCATGCTGAAATCCGCTCTGGCCTGGAAAGGATGTTAAGTAAACCGCTGTATCTGGAGCCTATCGCCTGTATTGAACATATCACGATGGGGGCAGCTGTTTTTGATTCAACGGAAGCGGTCTATTTTGAGACCAACCAAATTGAGGCGGACTTTTTAATTAATATCACCCTAGTTCTCATGCAGGATGGCAAAGGCTGGCGTATTGCCCATTTACATGCTAGCCGCTCACACGATGATGATTTTGAGTTCCCCGGTGATCAATACGAACTTCACTAACTCTTCTTAAGCTCTTTTTGCTCTTCGCGGTATTGATTTTGGAAAACGCGTAAACGGGCATCAATCACAGAACCCAAATAAAAATCAGTGCCTACTGCTGAACGCGCAATCTTCAACTGCTCAATTGCTGAAGGCCAGGCGCCCTCGGTTGCAAACTTTTCAGCCAAGGCATAGTGGCGCAAGCCGATTTTCTTATCTTGATCATAAGCGCCTGCTAATAATTCCCACCAAATAGTTTCATTGGGTTGGGCTTTAGTTTTGGCCCGAAGCAGATTAATAGCGTCAGTTGTTCGACCCAATTTAAGCTCTGCCTTAACGATCGCTACCACCGCAGAAAAAGAATATGGGTCAGCTTTGGCAGCATTTTGTGCAAACTGCAATGCATCTTCCGCCCGGCCCCTCGCTAAAGCTAACTCTGAAGCGGTGTAATCAAACGATAAACTTTGGCGCTGCACTGGAGAGCCTGGTGCAAGTACATTTTGTGCTACCGCCCGCGCTTTTTGCAAAAAGCCCTCGGCCTGCTCAAACCGCCCCTGTTTCTGCGCCACCAAAGCCAAGCCATAAAAACCCTCCATTTGCTTCTCAGGAGCAGCTTGCTTGGAATAACTCTCAAACAAATTACGCAGATCAAACAGACCGCTTGAGCTTCCGCTTTGTTCCACCCGTGCACGCGCCTTGATTAAATAGAACTCGAGCGTACTAGGCACTCGATTTTGCTGAACCGTTCGCGCCCGATCTTGCATGTCGGCAATTCGGTCGATAGTCAGTGGATGCGTGCGCACATATGCAGGAACGCCACTATCCATAATGCCGTAGGCTTTTTGGAGTCGTTGAAAAAATGCGGGCGCACCATTCACGTCATAACCACTGGCCTGCAGAATCTGAAAACCAATCCGGTCCGATTCGCGTTCTGCATCACGTGAATATGACAACTGATTTTGGATTGCCAGGGCCTGTCCACCCGTAATCAAGCCCGCAGCCGCACCAGGATTACTAGCAGCCGCTAATGCACCCAAAACAATTCCGGCCAAGGCAATGATTGAGTTCGTACCCTGACGTTCTAAAGAACGTGCAATATGACGCTGCAAGACATGGCCAATCTCGTGGCCCATGACCGAGGCTACCTCCGAATCGGTCTCTGCAGTAATTAATAAGCCCGTATGAAAACCAATAAATCCTCCAGGCAATGCAAACGCATTGATCGATGGATCTTTAATCGCAAATACCTCATAGTCATACGCTGCGCTACCTTGCGCATTCGCACCACCGAGCTGTAGGCGTTTAGCCGCTTGCATCAGGCGTCGCTCCATTTGATTGAGGTAATCGTAGATTGGCCAATCGTTTGAGAAATCGGGATCCCGACGAATTTGGCGCATGATTTGCTCACCGATCTTGCGCTCATCGAGTGGGCTTAATGCATCCCCACCCGGATCGCCCATGTCTGGCAAAACAAGTGTTGGCTGAGCCTGAAGGGTATTACGCGTCGGTAAATTGGGTGAGCGGGCTTCGGGAGACTGTACAACTCGCCCCAAATTTTGCTGGGCGGCAGAGTCCTGTTGGACCGATACGCCACTCTGATGGGCAAAAGAAGGGGCACTCAAGATCAAACTTAAGTAAAGTGCCAAAATACGTCTCAATTGCATGCCCATCCCTATATGGTAAAACCTATCCTATGAATAAACTGACACACTTTGATTCCAGCGGACAAGCTCATATGGTGGACGTTGGCGATAAAGCCTCCACCCACCGTGTGGCTATTGCTAGCGGCTGTATTCAAATGCATCCTACCACCTATGAATTAATTCAGGCAGGAGGGCATAAAAAGGGGGATGTTCTCGGCATTGCCCGAATAGCAGGCATTCAGGCATCCAAGAAAACT
>JACCDN010834184.1_pt1 | contig 12714 bp, 10 predicted proteins | sample 7441691 | NCBI WGS metagenome assembly JACCDN01 (sample SAMN15323439, study PRJNA562643) | freshwater metagenome | isolation source: river surface water | place: USA:Blue River Watershed | collected 2017-08-16 | reverse complement strand
TTAGCAGAAGCAACAGGAAAATCAGTCCCAATCGTGGCAAGTTTGGCTGGAATTGGGATGGAACGTGAAGAATTTTATCCACAAGCGAAAGAACTTTTTTCAGAATTTTACTCCGAGTTAGCGCCTCTAACTCTTCAGTGGTTGCCACCTTATGCGTGGTATTTCGGTGGATCCATTAAATTAGGAAACGTAAACAATCTAGATGACGTCTCGTGGATTCAAAGATTGGGTTTGCCAATAACTCTTGATACTTCCCACCTTTTGCTTGGGCAGGCAGCTTTTGGATTTAGAGCACAAGATATTATCGAAAAACTCTCAAACAACATCATTCACTGGCATATATCTGATGCAGCGGGGCTAGATGGTGAAGGTCTGCCAATCGGTGATGGAGGAATCGAAAATGAGAGACTCATAGCTGGAGTAATCGATCAAAAAGGCATTAAAGTTATAGAAGTATGGCAAGGGCATTTCAATGATTATGAGGGCTTTAAAGTGGCAATAAATAAAGTTGCTGAACTGAAAGGTAACAACAAATGACCAGAGCGCTCATTATTGGAGTCACTGGGCAAGATGGAAGTTTACTTGCGAAAAACCTACTTGATCGTGGAATTGAAGTCCATGGCACATTCCGTCGAGGAGCGTCTGATAAATTCTGGCGAATCAATGAGCTTGGAATTCGTGAGAAAATTAATTATCACATTTACAACGTTGGAAACGAGTTAGCGTTCTCAGAAACTGTTCGCCAGGTACAACCTGACTTGGTATTTTCATTAGCGGGAGAGAGTTTCACAGCGCTTTCATTCGAAGAACCAAAGCAATTCATGACAGTTAATATCGAGTCCGCCGTAGAGCAACTTGAAGCAATTCGTGCGTATGCTCCTAAAGCCAAGACTTTTTTTGCTGGAAGTTCTGAAGTTTTCGGAGAACGTCCTTTAAACACCAAACTAGACGAAACATCAACTTTTCACCCAAAAACTCCATACGGGGTCTCAAAACTCACCCAGTACTATCTGGTTCAGCTCTACCGAGAAAAATATGGGCTAAATCTTTTTAACGGTATTTTGTTTCCACATGAAAGTTCATTCAGAAGTGCTGAGTTTGTAACACGTAAAATCGTTATTGGGCTCACTCATAGGAAGTTTGGATCTGCTCAACCATTGCAACTGGGTGATTTGAGCATGCGACGAGACTGGGGAAATGCCGTCGACTACGTTGACTGGATGTATCGACTTCTTACTGAAGGCACACCTGGCGAGTATGTATTCGGTACCGGGCATAATACGTCCGTTGAAGAATTCCTTCTAACAGCGGCTGCGGCCATGGATGTAGCTTTGGAAAAACGCCCTACAAATTCAGTTGGTGTCTGCGAGTACGTTGATAAGCAAGACGGAAAGCTTTATGCAATCTCTGATGTTAATAAGTTTGGAGCTAACCGTTTTAGCTATGGTGCTGCCGAACCGTCAAAACTCGAAAAGGTTTTGGGACACTCAACACAAACAGATATTGCCGGCCTTGCCCAGCAAATGATAAATCAAGAAATTATTCGATTCACGGGATTATCAAAGTAAATTGAATAGTATGTTCTTCGGTCTTCCAAGAAGAGATATTGAAGAGATTTATAATTCCTGTAGCAGTATCTGGCCCTCACTTGATGGCTCAAACATTCTAGTAATGGGCGGGACAGGATTTGTAGGAAAGTGGCTGGTTGCCTCTCTTGGATACGCGCAGCTCAGTGGATGTGAAATAGGCATTAAAGTCCTTTCCCGCGACCCAAGTATTTATGTGAACGCCTTTTCTGCCGAAGGAGCAACAATAACTTGGATTAAACACGATGTTGCCAAAGATTCTGACTTGAATATCGATGAATTTACACACGTTATTAATGCAGCAACGCCATCATCAGCGAAAACTGGAGCCGTTGATCCAAAATATGTTTATGACTCAATTGTATTTGGCAATAAATTGCTATTACGTACGGCACCGGAAGTTAAGTTTCGCTATTTGTTCTTGAGCAGTGGCGCTGTAACGCAACTAGAAACCACAGAACCAGAATATGATCGCGGAATCTGCGAGGAGATGCATTTGGGGACACTCGCGAATGCGTATTCGCATGGAAAGCGTTTCGCTGAAGGGGATCTTTCATCAGCGATATCCACTGTTGGATTGAATGGACAAGCACTTCGACTTTTTGCTTTCGCTGGACCTGGTTTGCCCTTGGATCAACATTTTGCCGCAGGCAACTTTATGAGAGATTTCATGAATTCAGGCAAAATAGATATCAAGGGAAATCCTGAAACACAGCGCTCCTATATGTATCCGACAGATCTTACGACGCATCTTCTGAAAGCCCTGATATCAAATAAGACACATCAGCAAGAGATCGGAAGTTCCGAGGTTGTGACTATGAAGGAATTAGCTGAAAAAATTTGCGGAGATGAAAGCACCTCAAAAGTGAGCACAGGAGATTCAACGCAACCAATCTCATCTTATTTTCCTAAGTCACCATCCTTACTCGGGCAAACCGTTTCTTTAGATGAGAGTATCGCTAGATGGAAAGAATGGCTTACAACAGTTAAAAATTAAGCCAAGGTGCAACTTTAGATTTTGCGAGTTCTTCAAGCTCATTTTTTTCTCGAAGCGTATCCATCGGTTGCCAAAACCCATGATGATGAAAAGCCATTAACTGCCCTTCATTAACAAGCCGAGGAAGTGGGTATTTTTCAAAAGGCTCTAGGTCGCCATGAATAAATTCCATTATCCCTGGTTCTAGTACAAAGAATCCACCATTTATCCAACCAGCGTCAGTTTGGTTCTTTTCACCAAAATGTGTAACAAGACCATTTTCACTTTCAAGAACTCCAAAACGCGCTGGCGGGCGAACTGCAGTTACGGTTGCCAATTTTCCATTTTGCACGTGAAAATCTAGGAGGTTGCCTAAATTCACATTGCCCACGCCATCACCGTATGTGACAAAAACCCGCTCATCGCCAATGAATTCTAGACATTGTCTAATTCTTCCAGCGGTCTGAGTTTCAAGACCTGTATTGAGGGTAACTACGTTAATTCCGCGATCGGTTGCATTATGCGACCAATCTTCAATAACTTCATATTTGTATCCGCCAGCAACAATAAAATCATTGAAACCCTGGGCATGGAAAATATCTATAACATGCTCGAGTATTGGTTTTCCATTAACAAGAACCATTGGTTTTGGTTTATCTGAGGTTTCCTCTGAGATTCTAGTTCCGTAGCCACCGGCCAATAGAATTACTTTCATTAATTTATCCCCTTGCGTAGCGTGGAAATTAGCCTGGATGGAATGAGTCTTTTCAAGGAGCGTACCAAGCTTAAAATCCTTCTCTCAATTGGCGTTATCTTGAATTCAAGCAACCCCTCCATTTCGAGTCGTTCGGTAATTTGAACAATTAAAACATCGAGACTTAGCTGAGGTGAGTCTTCAATGAGGTCGCAATCTAACAAAAATTCAGCTTTCACGGGTGAATGTCGGCATCCAACTACGAAACTCAAACGCTGATCAACTTTAACTTGAGTGGATTCAACTAGAAGTGCCAGTTGAGTACATGATCCCTTCGCAATGATTAATTGGAAATTGCTCTCCGACAAGAGTTCTGTCGAAAAAATACTCGGAAGGAGGGTGTTTGCTTCGCCAGCTCGGAGAAAAGTACCGTTCAGTGCCGCAAGTCTTCCCAGGAGCTTTGAAGAATTTGTAGAGTCAGCCATCGAATCAGCAATCAACAATGAGATAGAAAACATAAGCGCTCTACCATATTCGCGATCCCCGTATATCGGTCCTGAACCTGAGAGCAACTCCCAAAATCGAAGCTTTTCGTCATCAGAAAGCTCAGAGATAAAGTTCCGAAAAGTTTCTCCCTGAATGAATCGAGACAGAATAACTTGAGCTTCAAAATATTTACGTCTGTTAGGTGCAAGAGCGCTTTCTTGATCGCCATGGACTCGGTAATCGATAGATACTTTCGATGTTGTTGCTACATCACCAAGAGAAATTAAGTTAAGAGATAGCCACCAATCAAATATGTAGCGAGAATTAGGTAAAGGACTAGTAATTTTTTTAAAATTTATGAAAAGCCCTGGGAATAGAAAAGGTGGCTCATGAAATGACAATGCCAAATACTTAACATGATCATTTAGATGCTCAACTGGTTGTCTAACCTGACCTGTTGGCTTACCAATTGAATCAATAATGCGCATGCTCGAGGCAATCGCTGTGAGATTTTTCTTCTCACGCACAAGATTTCTTGCATCTTCTAGGAATTCGGGATGGATAAGATCATCATCCCCCGGAAAATTTAACCAGTGAACATCAAAATCGCGGAGCTTGCTCCAAACTCGAGGGGCTGAGGTGTCGTTGATGTCGAACCTTACATAGTGCTTACGGTCACTCCCAGTAGCGCACCATCCGGAAAGGATTTGAGAAACGTCAGCAGGACAGCCATTGTCAACAATGATTACCTGCACATCCATATCCTTGAGAGCAGTGTCCAGCGATTCTAAAATACTTGGTAAATACTCACGACGACCCTTCGTTACCAAGCAATATGTAAACATTAGGGGACCACATTTCTGAATTTTTCGGCGATTTCATCTGCGATACTAGCAAATACATAGTCCCCAGCCCATAGTTGGTGGAAGGCTGAAGATTGCAACCATTGTTTCAAATTAAGCTGGAATTCTAATAAGTCTTGTTCAGAGAAATTAGCAATAAAACTCATGACTTCTACTTCGTTTTTTAGATTTGTAAACACTAATTCCTTTGGAATGCCTGTTATTTGAGTGTCTCCTCCGAAATAAATAGGAATAGAACCTCCTACTAGTGCATCAATTAACTTTTCACTTACGTAACTATTATCATTCTCAATTACTAAACTAAATTTAGATTTCTCGATGATTTCATGTTTATTATCTACCGTACCCTTTGCAGAGGGGTACTTAGTGAATACCTTTCCGTATATTTCAATCAAATTTGGAATGAATCTTGAATGCAGGGCGAAACTTAGTACTCCGACACGATGTTTTAATTGATCAATTAGCGGTGAATTCCAAAGTCCACCATAGATTTGAAGCACATCTTCGGGCAAAGCTCTAGCAAATTTCCGCCGCAATTTGTAATTATTCTTGTATGCGGGACTAACTTTATTCGACGCAATCAGGGATATAACTATTGGTCTTTGCCCCCACTGCTCTGGTTCAAATAAATTATGTCGAAGAGCATCAGAGACTACCGACTCTAATGAAGGCGTTCTGACATCAGGTTGTAGGGGATTCTGATTAAAGTAATACGGCCAAGGGAAGGTGGGTAAAGAAGTTGAGCTCCCTGGGGTAATAATCGCACCGTAGAGCCTCTCTACTCGATTCATATATTGAGCAGGAAAAACAGCTGCAGGCTCAAGTCGGATCAAAGCTGCATTCTTTGGATTTCCACCATTTTCACTGAAAGAGTTATATAGGTGTCGATCATGATTAAAGCTAATAAAAAATTCAGCCTTTTGAGAGCTATCTTCAATCACGAACCCAAGTTGGGTGAGACGATGAGAAAGCGGAGGACAAACTTCCTCTGATTTCAAGGTCGATTGAGCGGTTCCACATATTTTGACACTAAAACTCACACCTTAACTTTACTTCAGACGATTGAACTTATTCGACTAAGTACCAGTCAAAGTACTTTAAATCTTCTCAATGTAGACTTTGGCTCATGTTATCTGGAAAATTAGGAGCAAAAGAAACCTTATTGGTCTACTTGCCATGTTATCTAGATTTTCCTCTTGCCGTAAAGCAAGCTGAAAAAATTCGAGAGATTTGCAAAAATACAGTTGGTCAGGACAATTTAGAAATCAAAGTCATGATTTCTTGCAATGGGGTTGATTTCTCCGAGGAAGAGAAACGAATACTGAGCGCAACTTGCGATTGGATCAACATTTTTCCTTTTGGAATTTCTGGCGACATCAACATCACACAAGGATTTATGCACGCCATACGTCTAGAGGCGGACTATCTATGGATTCTGTCTTCAAACGATTCCGTTTCTGATAATTTTGTCCAAACAATTGTCAATAATCTAATAACCAAAGATGGCATTAATATCCTCGTGGGATGCACATCTGAAAATCTTGGTAAAAGGAAAGTACAGTCAGTTTTCGACCCAAAAAATCGAGATATACCCTTTGGGTTGATTAGCTCAGTTGTTTACCGAACGAAGAATATGAATAAAAATTTTGACTCTGGAGTGCAGATGAATTGGACTGGTTGGGGTCAGTTAGCCGTTATTGAAGCTTCATGCATATCTTTGGGTGGCATTGATGTCTCTTTGGTTCGTGAATCTGATCTCTACACTAGATCTAAACGGACTCTAGTTGATGAAATTGAGGAAGAAAAACGCGTAAGAAATGGCTACGCACACAGTTTCTTTGGCATGCCTATCGTAATCAACACTCTTCACGCCACAAATAAATCTTTGAAGCGCAAGTACCTTAACGGTTGGATTTCATCAAATTGGTACTTAGTCAATTATTTTCTTGGGACCGATTTCAAGCTATGGAACTCCCACATTGCTTCTAACCAGATTTGGCTTAGAGACTTCTCGTACGCTGCCATCAAGAATGCTTCTGTCCTTCATCGTTTGATCTTTCTGCTATCAAAACACTTAAATTTCTATTCGTTTAGAAACAATGGTATCGCCAAGAGGCTTCGCCAGAATCTAATCGGTTAAAGATGAACCTTCCATTAAGCAAAAAGGTAATGATTGTTTCTAATTCAATTACGGGTGGAGGGGCAGAAATCTCAATGATGAGATTGTTCCTTGCACTAAGAAATAAGAATTTTCTTGTGAGCTTGTGTGCTCTAAATGAAGATGGGATAACGAGAAATCCTGCGCAAGGCATGGTTGTAATTGGAAGATCCTGGGGTGCGGGTCCGCTAGGAACCTTGCGAAATCTAAGGAAGTTTCGACAACATTTGAAGCAAGAAAAGCCCGACATTATGCTGGTCAACTGTGAACTTCCCGAACTCTACGTTTCCTTATGTGCGTCAAAAGGAAGCAATCTAATAATTGTCGAGCACACAAGCAGACCTTGGAATGGTCGAAGATCCTTAGGATTTATTGTGCGATCCATACTCTTACTTCGTAGGGCTCGTTGGGTCACTGTAAGTCGTGACAGATATCCAATTTGGCCATATTCAATAGACCCAATATTCATCCCTAATGCCCACGTTCAAGATAACTCATCTATACCAGCGGACTCAGCAGAACTTGTTTTTGTCGGGCGTTTAAACCACGGGAAGCACCCAGAAGTAGTTGCAGAAGCCGCAAGATTAACAAATTCGACAGCGGATTTTTTTGGTGATGGACCTGACCTTGGAAACCTAAAACAGAAATATGACGATAGTCAGATTCGTTTTCACGGATTTATCGAAAATCCTTGGCGCAAAATATCTCCCACTTCTCTTGTAATCGTTGCCTCAGAGTATGAAGGCGATGGAATGAATGTGATTGAAGCTGTTGCAAATGGGAATCCAATATTGCTCGCTGACAATTCAGACTTACGCCGCTTTAATTTCCCCGAAGGTAATTACTTCAAGTCTTTAGACGAATTGACTTCTAAAATATGGGATTCAAAGCGAGTTGGGACAAAACCACTTAAATTGCCGCATTCAATTAGAACCAAATTACTCGAGGAGCGAGAACCCAATAAGGTTTCTGAGCAGTGGATTAAGTTGTTCTATGGAGAAGGCCTATGAAAATTGTTTTTCTCTGTGAGGCAGTTTTCCCTGAAAATAAAGGTGGGGTCGAGAGGTGGTTCAGCCAAATTTCCAAAGAGTTGGCCCGACGAGGCCATGAGGTCCATTATCTCAATGCAACTGGGGTCAATGGTGTTCGGGACAGTGTTCGTTATCGGGCAATAACTGAGAACCCCTGGTTCTATTTACCAGGCGGAGTTAGATCAAAACGACAGGCCCTAACATTTGCCTTCGCAGCAGGCAGAGAACTTCGCTCGATTAAGGCCGATGCGGTTTACGCGACATCAGTTCCAATTTTATCAGTCATCCCAGTCGGCTTGCATGGAGCTTTCAGAAAAAAACCTCTCACTTTCATTGAATGGTTTGAAATTTGGCCATTTAAATACTGGTTTGAGTACTCCGGATTAATAGCAGGTGTAATTGGTTGGTTAACTCAATTTACAGCCCTGCAAATTGGAAAGTTTAGAATTGTTTATACTCAAAGAGCATTAAATTCAATTAGAAGGTCAAGTTTGCCTCTGAATAAGAAAAATATAATTGAACTTCCAGGGCTATGTGATCCAATATTTACTCACCCAGTTCAAGAATCTGAAAAAAGAACAGATATAACTTTTCTTGGAAGATTTGTGGACGAGAAACAGCCGACATTAGCGATTGAAAGTGTTATTGAATTCATTAAATCTGGTTGGAGCGGAAAGTTTTGGATTATTGGCAAGGGCCCATCAATAGATTCGATGAAAGATCTGCTGAAGCGCAATCATTTTGCAGCGAATCAAATTGAAATTCTAGAAAATGCTTCGGATGAAATTGTAAAGGATCATTTGAAAAGTTCGTTTGTTCTACTTCATCCATCTAAACGTGAAGGGTATGGACTAGCCTCGGTCGAGGCAGCCTATTTGGGGACTCCGTCTATCTTGCTAAATTACCCAAATAATGCGACTTTAGATTTAGGTATATCCCCAGAACTCACAGTCAATGATCTGAGTCCCACAGGTATAGCCAGTAAACTTCATCATGCATATATCGAACAGTCCCAAATCAGAAAGACGACACTTAACTGGGCCGAGAATGCAGCAAGGCACAGATCTATAGTTTCAACCGCAGACCGAATTGAAGAATTACTGGGAGTATCTAATGTCTAAGAGCATCGACTATTCAGAACTCTTAATTATTTTGCCGGCACTGAATGAGGAACTTGCTCTCAAGCCAACAATTGAGAAAATCAAGCGTGCCTGTAGCGGTGCCGAAATTGTTGTAATAGATAACGGAAGCACCGATAAAACAGTCGCAGTTGCAGAATCTATGGGTGTAAAAATTCTATTGGAACCTCAAAAGGGTAAGGGTTTTGCTATCCGCCGAGGATTTTCATCAGTAGGAGTTCAACACAAATATGTTTTTATGGTTGACGCAGACGATACTTATGGCTTAGAGGCAATTGATCAAGCGATTGAATTGATAAAAAAATCTGGTTACGACATGATTGTTGGAACTCGAGTCGATTCTGATGAGGTTGAACCTGGTAGAAAAGTTTCTTATAAGCGTGGTCATTCCATCGGAAATGCATTTTTGACATTAATTGCTAAGAAGTTACATAGGGTAGAGATAGAGGATTCGCTCTCAGGTTGGCGACTTATGTCAACAAGATTTGTAAAATCCTTTCCTGGTGGAGCTTCCGGTTTTGAAATTGAAGCGGAACTCAATGCGCATGCATACATAATCTCAGCGGGAGTATCAAACGTCGAGATCAGTTACCGTGGACGCGATGTTAATTCCCATTCGAAACTGAATACTTATCGCGACGGAATAAGAATTTTACGAATGAATTTCTTATTGTTTAGAGATAACAGACCACAAATGGCATTTAGCATCTTTTCAATTCCATGGATTATCGCGAGTGCAGTACTAATTATCCGCGCATGGCTTGGATATGTAAAAACTGGTTTGGTTGAGCAGTTTCCTTCGCTGATTGCGGGCATCGGATCGTTAACAGTTGCGGGATTGCTTTTGACTTCGGGACTTATTCTGCAACGAATCAAGTTAACGCGTTCAAATATCCTCAGATTTGAGTATCAGCGCGGCGTGAATTAGAAAAATTCTTTAAATTCTCAATCAAAACCCAAGCTAGAACAGGAAGAATTGGAAGCTCATACCGAAAATTCACGCCAGGTGTTCCATTTATCCCAGCAGTGCACCAAAGCATAAAAAGAATTGGCATAAAGTATCGACTGCTTAAACCTTTTATCTTACTGATGGCAACAACAATAGAGATAATCAAAATTAATAGCAGAACACGATCCAACACAACTAGTTGAGCGAGATCGTAAAAGGCCATTCGACCCATGGAAATAGGTAATTTGATTGCCTTAACTATAAGAGAAGAGTTTGCCTCATTAGGCAAGACCGCAGACTGAAAATCTAAGAATAAAGTTGGAAGAAAACTTCCCAAGGAAACAATAAAAATGATAGCTGCACGTACCCATTGTCTTGAGAACATATATCCAATGGCGAATCCAAGCCATAAAAAGAGTGAGAACCTCGTAAAAGAACCAACAAAAATCAGAGTAGAAACTATTGGAATCCAATATCGGTTCTTTGCGTCTCTTGCTACGACGTATGTAAGAACCATGGTGAGTGCAACCAAAAGAGAATCGGTTGAGTTTATCAGCATCCAACGCCCCACTGTAGGAGACACTGTCAAAGCAAAGACAACACCAATTGCAACCCAAAGGTTGTTAAAGTGATTACCTAAAAGAACAATGCCAACAATCAAAATTATGAACGAAATCGCAGGTATAACGAGTAAACCATTCATACCCAAGAGTGCAACGAATGGTATTGAGAGAATCGGATAAGCCAAGCGAGTTCCATATATAACCCAAGAGGGGTTGTTTTCGAAATATAAACTTTGAGGATCGATATTGTTTAATTTATATGCGTGACTTGCATACCAATCAGCCACTTGGACTGCAGCATCTTGTTGGGAGCTACCCATTAATGTAAGGGTCTTGAAAGCGTAAAGAGAGCCATCAGGATGGAAGAGTCCATAATCAAAACCAAACACGAGCCCGTTATAGGCAAACCTAGAAGCGATTGCAGCGAATAAGATCCCTAGCGAAATAACTAATGAAGTTTTGAGGCTTGGCTGTCGCATTAGACGAGTATAAAGAATGCACTAAAAGAAAACTACCAAATTGCTCTACGTATTCGGCTTTATTGCGACTATCTGCAAGAATAAGGTATGCGATTAGCACGTATTAAGAATTTCTATTTCCGCTACTCGCGGCTGTTATCGAGAGCCGACAAGAACAAACTCGGAATAATATTAGTTCTCCAAATACTGGTGAGCTTTCTTGACGTTATCGGAATTGCTCTCATCGGAGTTGTAGGCGCTTTGACGGTAACAGGGATTCAATCATCAAAACCCACTGGGAAAATCTCAGAAATAATTGAATTATTGAGATTGAGTGACAACTCTTTTCAAGGACAGGTTGCAATTCTGGGACTTGTAGCCGCCACTGTTCTCCTATCTAGAACATTTATCTCGATCTATTTCACCAGAAAGACATTGTACTTCTTCACTTATCGGAGTGCACTCTTATCTAGCCAGTTGATCTCGAAACTCATGACTCAGAATCTGTTGAAAATTCAAGAGAAGACGAGTCAAGAGTTGCTGTTCGCAACGACATACGGAACGACATCATTAATGGTTGGCGTCTTTGCAAATGCAGCAAACTTTGTAGCAGATTTGGCTTTGTTACTAGTTTTAACTGGCGCCTTATTCTTGGTTGACCCAGCAATCGCAATTTGTACATTCGTGCTGCTTGGCGCAATTACCGGTTCTATTTACAAGATATTAAATGTGCGAGCAAGGAACTTAGGAAGGCTTGATTCTGAATTAAATATTGAAGCGAGTACTAAAATTCTCGAAGTTCTCTCTACTTACAGAGAGTCGGTTGTGAGAAACCGAAGAAAATATTATGTAGATAACATAAAGGATACGAGATCTAAGCTGGCAGCCACACAAGCTGAGATGAGTTTCATGCCAAACATCTCTAAATATATTGTGGAGACTACAGTAATTTTCGGTTCAATATTAATTGCGGCTTTTCAGTTCCTTACACAAGATGCTCAACATGCTTTCGCCACTCTTTCAGTATTTATGGGCGCAGCAACTCGTCTTGCTCCAACTTTACTTCGCTTACAACAAGGTATGTTGTTCATGCGAAATAATATTGGTACAGCGACAACTACAATAGATTTAATCGATTCTCTTCAAACGGCATCTGAGCAGGACTTGTCCAAGTCAGAAGATTATTCATTTGTGTACCCAGAATTCTCTCCGGCTGTTGAGCTAAAGGATGTTTCCCTTACCTATCCTGGTGCGAGTGAACCAGCGTTGAATCACGTTTCGATTTCGGTGAAACCAGGATCGTTCGTAGCTTTTGTAGGCCCTTCGGGTGCTGGGAAAACCACAATTGTGGATACGTTGTTAGGTGTGCTTGCTCCTGATTCTGGAGAAGTGAAAATTTCTAGTCTCACTCCAATCGAAGCGGCGAAAAAATGGTCTGGGGCAATTTCTTATCTTCCACAAGAAATTTTCATTAGCCAAGGAAGTGTCAGAGAAAATATTGGCTTGGGGTATCCAATAGAAGTTGCAACTGATGAGAAAGTACTGCAATGTCTCAAACTGGCGCATTTGGATGAGTTTGTGCTTGGCCTCCCTGGGGGGTTTGATGCAAAGGTAGGCGAGAAGGGCGCGCAGCTCAGCGGTGGACAACGCCAGCGATTAGGTATTGCACGTGCATTGTTTACCAATCCTGCACTTTTGGTTTTAGATGAGGCAACTTCTGCCTTGGATGCCGAGACCGAGGCATCGGTTTCAGACGCTATTGGAGCACTAAAAGGCGAAACCACTGTAGTGATGATTGCTCACAGGCTATC
>JACCDN010046108.1_pt1 | contig 12714 bp, 12 predicted proteins | sample 7441691 | NCBI WGS metagenome assembly JACCDN01 (sample SAMN15323439, study PRJNA562643) | freshwater metagenome | isolation source: river surface water | place: USA:Blue River Watershed | collected 2017-08-16 | reverse complement strand
GACGGATCAGAAAGTATTCGTACAGTGGTAGGGGATAGAGTCTAAAAAAAGCCAAAAAAAGCCCGAACGGGGCTTTTTTTGGAATCAGCACGGTCCGAGTTCCTCTTTTTTGCTTACCTCCTCCTTTTCCTCCCCATGTAGGTCCCCGGGTGGGGTACCCTCTTTTTCGGTGAGAGTGTGTGAGCTTCCATCCCGGGAACAAGAGGCGAGTTCTCGAACCGAAAAAGAGGGTACCCCACCCGGGGACCGGCCCGCCCGAGGGGAAAGGGCGGGTCGTGGGGCGCCGCCCCACCGCTCTGCCAGGAGGTATCCCCCTTTTCTTGCAAAGAATATGGTATAAGGTACTCATACCTATGTTCAGCAAGCGCATCGGCATCGACCTAGGAACGACCACGGTCTTGGTGTACGTTCCTAAAAAAGGAATTATTTTACACGAGCCATCGGTCGTGGCCATCTCGCTCGCCGACAAAAAGGTTCTCGCCGTAGGCAATCAGGCAAAGGACATGCTTGGCCGTACGCCAGACACAATCGTTGCGAAGCGCCCACTTAAAGACGGCGTCATCGCCGACTATCGCTCAACCGAAGCGATGCTGCGCTATTTCATCAACAAGGCCACCGGCGGGATCCGCCTCTTTCGCCCCGAGGTGATGGTCGCCGTCCCGGGCGGCATCACCTCCACCGAGCGCCGCGCCGTGATCGATGCCACCATGTCCGCCGGTGCCAAAGCGGCCTATATCATTAAGGAACCGGTCGTCGCCGCGATCGGCGCGGATATTCCCATCGGTTCGCCGTCAGGCCATATGATTATCGACATCGGTGGCGGGACCTCAGAGATCGCCGTGATCTCTTTGGGAGGGATCGTCTCATCCGCCTCCGTTCGCATCGGCGGCAACAAGTTCGACGCGGCCATCCAGGAACACGTCCGCCGCAAGTACGGCCTGGCGATCGGTGAACGCACCGCCGAAGACATCAAGATCAAGATCGGATCAGCCCTCTATCTGGAAGAAAAATTGGAAATGGAAGTGAAGGGTCGTGATATGATCAGTGGCTTGCCGCGTCTTGTGACGGTCACCAGCGACGACGTCACCGATGCCATCCAGCACGAGCTACAGGGGATCGTTGAGGCGATCAAGGAGGTGCTCCGCGGCACCCCTCCCGAGCTCTCTGCCGACGTCATGCAGAAGGGGATGGTCCTGTCCGGCGGCTCGTCACAATTGCGCCATTTGGAGCGCTTATTTGCCGAAGCGACCGGCGTCCCCGCTATGGTCGCCGACCATCCGCAGATGTGTGTCGCGCGTGGCACGGGCATCGCCCTCGAAAACCTCGAGGCCTATAAGCGCAGCATCCTGTCGTCCTAACTATGCGTATCGGTGTCGAAGCCGCGCGGGCCAACCGGTTGCGGCGGACGGGTGTAGAGTGGTACGCCTGTCATCTTATGGAAGCGTTGGCGAGGCTCCCCCAAGCGGCAATGCACGACTGGCTTGCCTATACGGATCGCCCGTTGCAACCCGATCTCCGCACGTCTATCCCTCGGTGGGAGGAGCGTCTCGTGTCCTGGCCGTTGCCCTTCCTTTGGACGCAAATCGCCCTTTCGCGGGAGATGCAGCTGTTTCCTCCAGATGTTTTGTTTCTTCCCGCCCATACGCTCCCACGTATTTTACCGAAAAAGACGGTCGTGACAGTCCATGATGTCGGCTTCCGGCGCTTTCCCCAGCTTTATAAGAAAATCCAGATCGCCTACCACGAGATCATGACCCGCGACATCATCCGCTCGAACGCGAAGATCCTGACGGTTTCCGAATTCAGCAAGCGCGAACTGATCGAGCTTTACCGAGCTTCCCCTGATCAGATCACCGTCACCCCGCTCGGTATCGATACGACCCGCTATCAGCCCCAACCCCAGGAGCGTCAGCGGCGGGTGAGGGAAGTACGCGGCCTCGAACGTCCGTTCGCTCTCTTCATTGGTCGTCGCGAAGAAAAAAAGAACATCGATCGTCTGGTAAAGGCGTTTTGCGCGATCGCCGCGACGCTTCCAGGCGAACCCGAGCTGGTATTGGCCGGTCCAGAAGGCCGCGGTTGGTCGCAGACAGCTCGTTGGCTAAAGACGCATCCGCTCGGTGCGCGCGTGCGTGTTTTAGGATATGTTCCGGAGGAAGAAAAAGCGGCTCTGATTTCCGCGTCGACCTGTTACGTCCAGCCTTCCTTGTATGAAGGTTTCGGCCTGCCCATCCTCGAAGCAATGGCCTGCGGGACACCTGTCTTGTGCTCAAATACGACCTCTTTACCCGAAACGGTCGGGTCCGCTCGAGCCATCTTCTTTGATCCGTCTTCCGTGGAAGCGATCTCTGCTGCGTTTGATCGGGCCTTCCGCCTTTCTTCCGCGGACCGTACGGAGATGGTCCGCCTTGGTCAGGCTCACGCACAAACCCATACGTGGCAACGCACCGCCGCAGCCACCCTTTCCGTCCTCCTCTCCTAAGCTATGTCCGCCGCCCGCTGGTCACTCTGGGCCCGTCTCGCTGGCGATGAAAAGCCCGCCCGTGTTTACGATTGTCTTCTGACGCACGGCCCTTCCTCCCCAAAACAGCTCGCCGATCGCCTCGATTCTCCCCGTTCCACCCTCTATCCCGCCTTCGATTGGCTCCGCGAGCAGGGGCTCATCTCTACGCTTGTGAAAGGCCGCTCAGTCGAATTCATCGCCGCCGCCCCGTCTGCCTGGCGGCTCGTCGCTGAACGCCAACGCTTGGAAGCCGACCGCCTCCTCATGGACCTCGACGGCGCCATGGACGAATGGGTGGCCTCCTACCAGCAAGGCTCTCGCCCCCGTGCCCGCGCCTTCGAGGGCGAGGACGGCCTCAAATCCATTCGCGAGGAAATCAGTCGCCTCGGCGGCGAAGTCTGGGAATATTTCGCCGTCGATCCACGCGTCAAAGCCCAAGCCAAAATCGCCGAGCAGGAACGCATCCAAAGGACCTCCAAAATCCCCTCCGGTCGTGTGCTCCTCGCCCTGGTCCAGCCCGACGACGCCCCACCCTTCTTCGATCGCCGCCAAACCGAAGTCCGCTGGACCCCTCTCGCCCAATCTCCCTTCTCCGGATCCCTCACCCTCGTCAAAAATCGCGCCTACCTCGTTTCGCCTCAAGAAGGGCACTTCGGCTTGGTCATTGAGAGCGAGGAGACAGTCGCTTTGTTGCGCTCGTTATACTTGGGGTTGTGGAATTCGTCGCAGCCTTGGACGCCTTCGAAAGAGTGGGGGATTTGAGTCGTGAACGCCGAGGCCTGGGGGAGGTAGCTTCCAGACCTACTTGGTTGTCGACAGGGTCTAATGTTCAACATAGTTGAAAAAAGCCTTTTTTAGACAAAAAATCCCGACGAATCGGGAGGTCCACGCTTTGTCGGCTACGTCGTCACGACAGGGTCCCTGCCCACGGGAGATGTCGCGCCTCGTGGCGCTCGCCTTAAGACCCGTACATGCAGTATCGAGCCACGGGCAGCCCGTAACGGCGTTCTCGTTGCCAACAGATTTCCCGCTCCTCCGTTACTGGGGAGGAGGCGAGCGTGCTGGCGCTGTGCCAGTCGCTCGTGAGTCGATGATGTTGAGATGACATGATCGCTTTCCCTCCGGTTGTCACGTGGAGGGTTCATCGCTGGCCAGGGAGCGGGAACGTGAAACGTCGACTATTTTGGCGGAAGGGGATCGGGACGTCAATGCGCATCCACCCATTCTTTCGGTACACCCCGTTCTTCCGAGAGATATCCGCTCCATAAACGCAAAAACACCGACCCTTGGGTCGGCGTTTTTGTGGAGCGGGTAGGGGGAATTGAACCCCCCTCTCGTCCTTGGCAAGGACGCATAATAGCCTCTATACGATACCCGCAAAACCGTTGCGGGCGCATCGTAGCAAAGGGGGTTCTGCTTGACAAGTCAGCCCCGCTCCTTCCCGGACGTCTCCAGCAGCTTGCGAAAGGAGGCCGCTTCATGCCGTTGTTTTCGGTAGGCGTGGAACCGGCGCCAGCCCTCACTCAAGGCGAGCGTCCCGGCTGCGGCCCCTACCGGGAGCCACGGCTGTTCGACGGGGGTCTTCGCCGCTGGAGCGGGTGGGAGGGCACGTTTCACGATCTCGATTGATTCCAAGGTCTGCGGCAAGATCGTTGGCTCCTCGGAACGAAGGTCTAAGAGCCCTTGAATGGCGACGGTGTCACCGACCTGCAGCCGTTGCGCCCGATATCCAAGCCGAGCGACGAGGCGTACGCGGACCGAAACATCTCCCACGTCCAGATCGAACGAGGTTTTCTGCACCGCCGAAACCCGACCTTCCACACGAGCCAGGCTCCATGCCTCCTCTTGGGACGGCCTCAGAAGATCGACGGTCCGCATGGGGAATGCTTCAGAGGTGGAAGCGGCCCCGAGCGGATAGATTTCCCATGTGTCCGCCGCCGCTTGCTTGATCGTCAGTCCTGCATCATTCCAGACGACGCTGCCCGTGAGCTCGATCCAGGATCCGAACGTTGGTGAAGGGTGCTTGCTCGTCCCCTTGATGAGTAGGCCGCGGCCATCCTCATTTACGACGACGAAGGTGTGCGCACCAAGAAAATTCGTCTGGCTCGCCACGCGTCCACGGAGGCGCACCCGAACGCCTTGGAATTCTTCGGGGTTTTCAAGGAGGGGAGGCATAAGGAGGGAAGGGATAGGGGGAGTTGTTTTAGTGGTGGCAGGTTTCTTGGTCGCGGATTTCTTCACGGTTGTCGTCTTCTTGGCGGGTTTCGCTGCGGCCTTAGCCGCCATTTTTGTCGTCGTCAGGGCCCTTGTCGGTGTTTCCGTTACGGAAGCAGGTTTTTTCGTGGTTGCTGCCGCCTTCTTCGTTGCTACGATTACTTTCTTCGGAGGTTCTTCCGTCTGAGATGGTTCGACGATCCTGGCCGGTGGGGGCCGCAGGAACGTTTGCCGAGCGTTGCTTTCTTTTTGTCTCGTCGCTTCCGGCGGAACCGTTACGAATGGAGCGGGTTCTGAAACGACTGCAGCGACACCATCCAGTTCGGGGAGTGTCTCCATGACGATAGCGGGTCCCGGTTCCAATGGGGCGGCGGCAGGCGGTGAGATGGGTTGTTCGACCGGTGCTTCTACGGTCGTCACGATCGGTCGCGGAAACGATTCCCATTCGCCCATGCACCCATCACGTACCCAGCGGTGCCCACGCTCCGTTTCCGGATACACGAACGTATCGTGGACCAACTCTTCAGGCGTCTTCAGAAAGACCTTATCCCCAGTATTATTCAAGCGCGCCGAACGGAGTTCGTAGCGCATGGTCTGTGATCCTTCATCCCAAATCAGGGTCGTCGAGGCGTTGATCTTCACAAGCGAGCCTTGCGCGTCGGCGAACGACCAGTCTAGGAAAGAGGCGCTCGTCGAAGGCGTCAGTCCGTACACGGCGATCCATTCGGGCCCCTCATTTGGTGCCGGAGCGACGATAGCCAAGCAGAGAAGGGAGGAGGTCGGGGCGGTGGATGATGCGAAGCCGTCGATCGTTGAGATCGATATCGGCAGAGGGGTCATTTGCTCAGGGGGCGGGCGCTCGGTTGAGGTTGTCGATAGCGTTTCGTCGACGATCGGTTGCGTCGTTGTTGCTGCTGTCGAGGTCGGTGCTGTGAGCGGAGGGACCGTCACGTCTTCTGAAGAGGCCGTCGTTGTCGCCGTCTCCGTGATCATGGATTCGTCGGGTGCTAGCTCCGTGCTGCTCGGTACGTCGATCGGAACCGAGGCAGGATCATCTGGGGCCATCACTCCCTCTGTCGTTGTCCCGATCGTTTCTGCTGCGGCCGGCACGGGCATTTCCAGTAGCGATTCCTGCGCAAACACGCACGTCGGCGGACCGAGGAGCAATAAGCACCCCAAGGTCGCGGAGAGGAGGGTGGTAAGCATAGGCTGTTCTCTACCCCGTTCCATACTTTTCCGCGGGGACTGTGGATAACGAAGATTCGGCCCATTTTTCTAGGGCCTTGACCACCCTCCGCGCGTGTTCTACTTTTGTTCTATATGCGCGAACCCCTCACGCCCAAACAAAAAGCCGTCCTCGACTTCATCGTGGCCTCTCACCAAGACCAGGGATACGCCCCGTCCTATCGCGAAATTGCCCAAGCCTTGCGCTTGGCTTCGCCGTCGACGGTCCACGTCCACATCCAGGCCCTCAAGCAACGCGGCTACCTGCGCCAAACCGATGACGCCTCCGCTTCGGCACGCGACCTCGCTCCTACTGACCGCGCCATCCGCTGGGGGACGAGCGTCCTGCTCCCGCTCAAGGGTCTCATCACCGCCGGCGCCCCGATCGAGGCCGTCGAGGAACGCGAGACCATCGCCGTCCCTGTCGAGCTCGCCCCGCCGCGCAACCTCGGCTACGTCCTCCGCGTCCGCGGCGATTCCATGATCGAAGAGGGGATCTTCAACGGCGATTACGTAGTCATCGAGGAGCGGGCCACCGCCAATAACGGCGAAGTGGTCGTCGCCCTCATCGAACGCACCGAGGCAACGTTAAAAAAATACTATCGTGAACGCGATCGCATCCGCCTCCAGCCGGCCAACAAGACCATGAAGCCCATCTACGCCAAGAATGTCCTTATCCAGGGGATCGTGCGCGGCCTCATCCGCTCGTACGCTTCCTAATTGCTCCTCCTATGCTGTTCGAACGTGTCGCTCAACCCATCGAGGTCCTGGTCGCCTTCCGCCAAGACCGGCCGGAGCCTGTCATGTTCCGCTGGAATAACCGTCACTACCAGGTTCGCCGCGTCAAGACGATCCACGCTGAGCAGAGCGGCATCGGCAGGACCTACACGTTCTCCGTCTCCGACGATCGCGACATTTTCCACCTCTCCTTCCGTTCCGACACCATGAAATGGCGTTTGGAGGAGCGCTGTCAGATCGCGGCCCCGGAGGTCGCTCTCGCGTAAGAAGACGGGTCGGTTCCGCTTCCCTCGCTAGAGGGGTGCTTGCTCGATGGCTAAGTAATACAGGTTTTTTCCAACCTGAACCTTTCCCGGAGATTTTGGAAACACGAACATCCCATCGACGGCGATGCGCTCCTCCGTCCCATCTTGATACGTCCCCACGAGCTGCCCCGCCTTTACGCGTTGCCATCCGCATTCCATCCCAGGAGCGTATCGAAATGCAGACTGATGGGCATGGATCGAGCTATGAAGAGCGAACACGGGCGGATTCGAGCGGGCTGGTTCAGGTTCGGTCTGGGGAAGGCTTCCGATGGCGCGCAGCATCCGGTGCACGTCCTCAACCACGCCGGGCACGCGGGTCAAGTCATCTTCCTTTCCGGTTTCATAGGCGATTGCTGTCCCGCCGCAGCGGTCCACGAAATCATCCGTCGTCCCACGTCCCGGCCGGCCCTCATCATGGGCGAGGACGTCTTGCGGATCGCTCAGGACGTACGGGATGTCCAAGCACGTGTAGAGCTTCCGGTGTTCCACGGAATCGCGTCCAAGGCAGACGAAAGGGGGCGAGTCACTGCTGGTCCCATGAAGGTCAATCACGTACTGCGCGCTCCGAAGCAAGGGCGCGAGCTCACGGGCCCGAACCAGATCGATAAAATCATCCGAAGAGGGTGTTTTCTCGAGATCGCCCAGCAAGAAGCAGCGGTTCAAATCGCGGATGCCTGAGGCGCCCCGGCTCTTGAGGCGGATCGCTTCCGGATTTCCAAATACGAACACAAGATCCCCGCGGACGCGTTCACTCGAATGCCTCCCCGGCGCATTCTGGTCGATATTATGTATTGCCAAGAGCTGACGTACGGCCTCAACGCCAACAAGCTCATCGCCGTGCGTCCCGCCGATCACGACGGTCGTCGGGCCGGGTTCTGTTCCTGCCAGGTGCCAGGCGTGGGAGGGGAGGGGAATCATATGACGGACGATACAATGTTCGTGTAAAAAGAAAAAGGAGGGCCTGCAGAGCCTCTCCTGAGGGGTCGTCAGCCGGTCCGGATGACGTGTTCGAGCTCATCGATCCAGCCCAGGATCTCTCGCGCTGAAGGGGTCATGCCGAACATGCGCAGCTCGACCGTCCCGTGTGGGCTGATGCGGACCCAGTGGTAGCAGCTGCGAGGCTTGTCCGCGAAGCCTTGCGCGTGAGCGACCTCGCAGAAATGTTCCGCCGATCGGTAAAGCGGCGGGTCCGGCGTTTTGGCCATGAGCTCGTAGAGTCGAAGCCGTTCGCCCTGCGAGTGGTCGCCCATTCGCTGGAAACGGTTGATGCGTTGCGCTACGAGGTTGTGGATGCGGATCGCCTCATCCATGTCCCGGACGCCGCGGTGGATGTGTACGCCCGCAACCCGCATCGCGGCACGCAGGACCTCCGTGGGCAAGGTCTTCGCGAGTTCCTGGTAACGGTCATCGCGTGGATACACGTCGAGCGGCATATCGTACGGGGCGACTTCCATCGCGACCAGCCGCAGCCGGAGATCCGCGGCGACCTGTTCGCCGCGCCGTGTAGCCGTCTGCAGATCGAGGTAGAGCTGGTCTTGGTCCAGGTGTGCCTTCGTACGGTGTTCCGCCTGGCAGGCGGACAGCTCGTACGTCCAGGCCGGATCGGCGATCAGGTCCAGAAATTCTGCCGCCCGCGGGACCGGCGTCGACCCATTCTCCATCAGGAAGAATTCCCGTTCGATGCCATGTGCGCCCGCGAGCTCCGGTCGAAAGTGAAACTGTCCCAGAAATTCGGAAAAATCCATGGTTCCCTCCGGCGTTTGTAGAGCTACGCGACGCTAGCAAGGGCCATCCCCTCCGTCAAGCGTCAGGCGTGAGCTGAATTAGTGTACTAGTACAGTAAAACAAGGTCAACGTTTTGCGCTAGGCAAGTTTTTGTTTCCAATCAATCTTTCCAAACTGGACGACGCGGGATCCGCGTCCGACGGTCGCGACACTCGTCTTCAGGGATTTAGCGATCTCCCGATGCGTCCGCCCTTCCGCCAGGGCCTGGATGATCTGCCAACGTTCGGCGAGAGCTTCCCGTTCCTGGGGTGTCAGCAGGTCTTCCAGGAGTCGTTCCAGTTCGGTCGCATCTTTTGCCTGCAACAGAAGTCGGCAAAGCGATTCCATGTGGGTGGATGAGGGTTTCATACGGATTAGGCCCATCATAGGGGATGGGCAGCGTTTCGGCCATGAAAAAATCCCGCCCCCTTGCCCGATGATGGGACGGGAGGGGCGGGAAGGTCACCAGGCCTTGGAAGGGGCCATCGGCTTCTCGGGAGTGCGTTCCTTCTGCGCCGCTTCCCGCAGGCCGGGGAAGAGGCGAAGAGACTCGCTCACTTGGCGGAGGTAGGGGGCGCCGCTCGTGTGTCCGGTTCCGGGCAGATCGCCGATCTGTTGCGCGGCCGTGTGCACGTGCTGCTTGCGCCAGCCGCTGTAGATGCCCTCGAAGTCGACCAGGGCCGCGCAGAGCGGCCGCAGGGTCACGCAGGCGGGTCGCTGTTCCGCCGCGGGGGAGGCGTCGTTCGGGTCGTGGGTGATCCGGTAGACGTCTTCGATGGTCAGGGATCGTTCTTCCAGCTTCGCGAGGCAGCGCTGCCAGATCGAGGGCTGTTCGGCGAGCAGGCTGAGCTCGTCGGTCCACCAGCGCGTCCGCGGGTCGTCCGGTCCAGATCCCGGTGCCCGATCCAGGAAGCCGCGGTAGGTATAGGCCGTGCCGCGCTCTTCCACGTAGGGCGTGTCGGCCCGTAGAGCGACCAGGAGCTCGATCCGCCGCATGTTGATCGATTCCGCCCCGCTAGCCGGAGCCAGTCGGTCACGGAAGAGGCCGAAGTGCCGCAGCGTCTGCAGCGGCTGGAAGGCCCCGAGCGAGGCCTTGAGGAAGAGCGTCCCGCGGCGGGTCTGCAGGACGCCTTCCGCGAAGGTGGGGTCGTCGAGCGGGGCGGCCAGGTCTGCCTGGGCCCGACGGAAGGCTCGTGCGGCCTGTCCGAGGGCGATTTCCGCCAGTTGATGGACCGTCACGAACAGGGTCTCGTCTTCGACGAAGGGGTCGCGAATCTGTTCTGGATCAGCTGCGAAGGGCTGTCCCAGCGCTTCGAGGGCCCCGACGCTCACGTAGGAGCAGTAGTGCACCTGGTTCGCATCGAGAACCTCATGTCCGCAGGGGAGGATCGGGCCCTTGGTTCGCCGGTCATCAGGATCTGCATTCATGAACTGCCTCCATGGTTCGTGGGAGCTTGTGCGGCCGGGATCCCGGCGAGTTCCTTCGCGCGCGCGACGGTCTCCTGGATGCGGGCGCGTGCTCGACGCCCTCCCTCATGCAGGATCTCGTCGATATACCCAGGCGGACGTGCCAGCAGGTCCGCCCGCCGTTCGCGGATGGGCTGCAGGACGAGGTTGAGGTTCGTGCCGAGGCGTTCCTTGCAGTCGCCGCAGCCGATCCCGGCTGTCGTACAGCCGTCGTGCGCCCATTCGAGATCGGCCCGCGGGCTCACGAACTGGTGCAGGGTGTAGATGTTGCAGATCCCAGGCGTCCCCGGCTTGTCGCGCGTGTCGCGGGCCGGGTCGGTGAAGGCTTGCCGGAGCAGCTTCTTCAGCCTCTCCGGCGCCACGTCGAGCGGGATCACTCCATCCTCGTCGCTCTTGCCCATCTTCTTGCCGGGCGTCTTGAGCGAGGGGACGCGCCGCTCGTCGCGGATCCGCAGTTCCGGTACGGGAAACAGGTCCCCATACATCTGGTTGAACCGCTGGGCGAGGTTGCGGGCCATCTCGACGTGTGCGCGCTGGTCGTCGCCGACCGGTACCACGTTGGCCCGCGGCCCCAGGATGTCCGCCGCCATCAGGACGGGGTAGATGAGCAGGCCGGTGTTCGCTACCAGTCCATGCTGTTCGAGTTCGTCACGCTTGTCGGCGAAGTGGTGCATGCGCATCAGTTCGCTCACCGGCGTGAGGCAGCTCAGGATCCACATCAGTTCCGTCGTCTCGGGGACGCTCGACTGCGTGTAGATCGTCGCGCGCTCCGGGTCGATCCCGGCCGCCAGGAAGTCGAGGACCACGCCACGCCGATAGCGCAGCAGGTCCTTCGGATCCGGACGCGTGGTCATGGTGTGCAGGTCGGCCACGAAGAAGTGGCAGTCGTTGCGCTCATCCTGCGCCAGCTCGACGCACTGCCGGATCGCCCCGAGATAGTTCCCGAGGTGGAGCGTTCCCGTGGCGCGGATCCCAGAGACGACCGTTCGTTTGGAAGGAGATACCATGCGAGACTCCTCTTGAAGGGGGAAGGGACTGAACGAAATGGGTTTCGTCCATCGGCAGTAAGGCATGGAAAAACAGCCTCGTCAAGCGAACCAAGCCATATTTTAGATTTTCTTTAGGATCCCCTTTCCCAATCCGGGTCTATTTATAATTTTATTGATCCTTTTCCTTCCTCCTGCAGGTGCCAGGGAGGGGGACCGGCCCCGCGCCAGTAGGATGAGGGTAGGCCGTGGGGCGCAGCCCCCACCACCGCCCGAGGTGTGCTCTGGTCTAGAGGTCTAAAAATACCCCGACGGCGGGGAAACGGGATATTTTTCAACCTTTTTACTTACGGCCGCCGAACTCTTCCTTCAGTTTTCTCAACTCTTCCGCATGATACTCTTCAAGTCGTTTGGCCTCGGCCATTTTGCCGCCAGTGGTGGCAGATTCCAGCTTTCTTGCTTCAGCAGCCATAGCCGCTTTTAATTGTTCGAATGCAGCCTTTTTTTCTCTAGCCGCAACAAGCGCCTCGCGTGCGCCAGCCTTTTTCGCTTCCCAAGCTTTATGGGCCTTCTGTCCAAACATAAGGAACGTGCTCGGTTCCCTTTCCAGTTCCGCTGCGCTCGAAGTTGCTTCCGCCTCCGTTATCAGCTTGTTTAGGTCTTCTTCGTACGACGAATAGCCGTTGATGATGTCTGTGCGCCTCGCCCGACTTGCGCCACTTATGTTAGTGACCGGCACCACCTCTTGTAGATATTCTGAATACGCTGCGTCCGCGCGCTTATCCGGGACGGGTTTTGTCGCCTCGGCATAAGCGTTTCTGGCCGCAGTTAATTTGCCTTCAGCCGTACGCATTTGCTCCTGAAGAATTTCACGATCTTTTACTGTGAGGGATTTTTGCTTCGGCGCCTCTTGATGGTCTACAGTCGGATTCTCTGTTCGAGTGATCGGGTGTTCTTTCATGGGATGAAGGATAAATGGATTCTATGGGCAAAGTATAGTCTAGGGTCATTCGGTGCGCAATCTGTACCCGCCAGCTATTCCTCGAACACGGCCTCTTGTCGTTTTGAATAGTCTTAGCGAGGGCAAGATGATCAGACTGGACGGCCTATCTTGAACCAGGCCGCATGGCAAAAAGCGGTAGAATGTCATAAAACGTAGCTCACTCAATGTTTTCAACGAAAAGGCCACCGTGGCTGCTAGCGAATACGGGGATTGCCCGCAGAAAAAATTCCCAGCGATGTAGCTGGGAAGGGGGCCGTCACTCCGCCGCCCGCGCCCGGATGGTGTCGAAGGTCTCGTCGACGAGCAGTTCGCCGTCGCGAAACACGGGCACGAGCAGGTTGGGAAGCGCCGTCTGGCCCTCGACGACGGTTCGGTACCCGTCCGCGTCGCGAACCAGCATCAGTCGACCCGCCTTCGAACGCTTGCCGGGGTCCGTCACCGGATCCTTCATCACGTCGCGCCAGGCTCCGTCCACCTCGACTGCCGAGCACTTGAAGGCGAACTTCATGGTGT
>JACCDN010806920.1_pt1 | contig 12716 bp, 14 predicted proteins | sample 7441691 | NCBI WGS metagenome assembly JACCDN01 (sample SAMN15323439, study PRJNA562643) | freshwater metagenome | isolation source: river surface water | place: USA:Blue River Watershed | collected 2017-08-16 | reverse complement strand
TCACATCGTCCATCATGACGCCGTAGCCATTTTTAACCCGTCGGTCATAGTAGCTGGCTGGCCAGGGCTTTTTGATGTCATAAAGGCGGAAGAGTGCAAAGGCGATACCTTGCCAGAGAAGGTTGTCAGCCATGACTTGCGATAGCACCCAGAGCGTTGCCCAGAATGGGACAATCTCATCCCAGACAATGGCGCCGTGATCGATTTCGCCAAGCGCAGTGCCGGTTTTTTCAATCGCTACAATGCCTAGAACGAAAGACAGGAAAATCAGCAGTAGGAAAATATCGGCAGGCAGCACGACATCCAGTGCGCGAAAGCTGGCCCAGGCAAACAGGGTGCCGAAAGTGCCTGGCGCAAAAGGTGAGAGGCCACTGCCAAAACCTAGTGCAAACAGATGCAAAGGGTGTGCCAACATAAACCGTAGCGTTGGTCGTTCACCCAGAGCGGTGTCGGTAGCAGTCGATGCTTTGAGCTCGGTCATGACGATGCGTACTTAGGCAAAGTGATCGAAACCGTGACGCAGATTACTCAGATCAACAGGTTTCTGGTGAATGTCTAATACGGTGATTGTGCCCGCTTTGCCATCGGCGTGCATCTGACCAATACGATGCAATGGCAATTTCAGGGTTGCAGATAAGGTCTGGATTTTACTGCGCGCACTGGTGGGCGCTGTAAATAACAATTCGTAATCATCGCCACCACCGAGCAGACATTGCTGCCATAACGCCGGGTCTACCAGATTAGGTGCTGGCGGTAGTGCGGCGTTGTGCAATGTAGCGGCGAGGCCAGACGCCTGTGCGATGTGACCAAGATCCTGCAAGAGGCCATCGGAGACATCCAGGCAGCTGTGCGCCAATTCAACCAGCACTAGCCCGAGGGCAACGCGCGGCTGCGGGCGATGCAGGGCTTTATAGGTGCTCTGTTCAAGTACGACAGGTAAGTCGGTGGTGCCGAGTTTGTATGCCAGCCCTAATGCGGCCATGCCGGGCGTACCCGAGATCCAGATGTCATCCTGATTCCCTGCGCCGCTCCGGCGCAGGGCCTGATCGGGGTTCACGGTGCCAATGGCGGTAACGCTGAATGTACGAGAGCCACGGGTGGTATCGCCACCAATCAGAGAGACGTTGTGTTGTTGCGCGCAGTCTGTGAAACCACTAAAGAATTGATCGACCCATGCGCTGCTTTCGTCGCCTGCGAGCAGCGCAGCGGCCAGAGTGACATAACGTGGCGTGGCACCCATGGCGGCAAGGTCAGATAGATTGACCGCTAGCGTTTTCCAGCCCAGATCTTCCGGGGAGTCGGTGTGCAGAAAGTGCGTGCCTTCCACCAGCATGTCGGTGGTTATGGCAAAGGATTCACCCGGTGCGGGTGGGGCAATTAATGCGCAGTCATCGCCCGGCCCCAGTAGGAGACCACTGGTCTGCGCGTTAGGGTCAGGCCGCACCTGGCTGAGCAGGCGTTCGATCAGGGCGAACTCGCCTGCCATGATGAATCAGCGGCTAGGCCGGTTGCTTTCCAGCGGGCGCAGCGTTGGTGCCAGACGATCGAGTACGCCATTAACAAACTTGTGTCCATCGGTACCACCGAAGGTCTTGGCCAGTTCAATGGCTTCGTTGAGCACGACACGCAGGGGTGTTTCCGGGCTGTTGGCCATTTCGTTGGCACCAATCAGCAGAATGCAGGCCTCTACCGGTGAGAGCTCGTCAAATGGGCGATCTAGCAATGGTGTTAATTGTTCTCGCAGCGTGTCGTGCTGCGCAATGCAGCTGCGTAGCAGACTAATCGCGAAGTTCTGTTCGAGATCGCGTAGCGTGTTGAAGCCTTCCACCTCGTGCAGGGCGGTTTCGCAAGAAGCCAGATCCTGGCCGCCGACTTGCCAGCCATATAGTGCTTGCATTGCGGCTTCACGTGCTCGCCGGCGCGCCGGTTTCGGGCCGTTGGCGGGTTTGGCGTTTTGTTGGGTCATGCTCAGCCTCGTGCAGGTTGGGGTTTGTCGCCTAGGCGAATGCTGGCGTGCAGACGGGCCATCTCTACCGCGCAACGGGCGCAGTCGGCGCCTTTGCTGTGCATGCGAACGAGTGCCTGATCATCATCTTCTGTGGTGAGAATGCCGTTAGCGATAGGTACACCTGTGGCCAGTTGCACTTCCATCACGGCACGGCAACTATCGTTGCTGACCACTTCAAAGTGATAGGTTTCGCCGCGCACTACCGCACCGAGTGCAATCAGTGCGTCATAAGGCGATTCTTCGGCATCAGCCAGACTTTGCAACACGAGGGGAATTTCCAGGGCGCCGGGTACGCTGCACACCGTAATGTCTTCGGCAGCAACACCCAGCAAATGGAGCTCGTTAATAGCGCCGGAGAGCAGGCCATCGCAGATATCCTGGTTGAAACGGGCCACAACAACGCCGATGCGTAGGCCGGTGCCACTTTCATTACTGGGGTATTCCTGATAGCGGGTCATTACAAATCCTATGGGTTATTACAGACCGGTGTGGCTGCCATCGGGCAGCTGGAAACCGGTGATTTCAAGATCGAAGCCAGTCATGGCCGGAATGCGCTGTGGGCTGGAGAGGAGACGCATTTTGTGCACGCCCAGGTCGCGCAGGATTTGTGCGCCGATACCATGCAGTAACGGATCCCATTTACGGGGCACCGTCTGATCGGGTGAACGGGTCAAGCCCTGAAGCAGCTCCTGACCGCTCAGCGGTTTATGCAACATCACCAGCACGCCTTGGTCGGCAGCGCCGATGGCGGCCATTGCGTCATCCAGCATGATGCTATGCCCGGTGCCTTCCGGTGCCAGAAAATCCAGAATAGATACCGGGACATGCACACGCACTAGTGTTTCGCTTTGCGGCGTTGGTTTGCCTTTCACCAGCGCCAGATGCACTTCGTCTGAAGTTTTGTCGGCGTAGGTGTGTAGCGTAAACGTGCCGTGGCGGTTAGTCAGTTCGCGAGAACCAGCACGGGCCACTAGGGTTTCGTGCTGACTGCGGTAATGGATCAGATCGGCAATGGTCCCAATCTTCAGGCCGTGTTCTGCAGCAAATTCACGCAGCTCCGGTAGGCGTGCCATCGAGCCATCTTGACTCATGATCTCGCAGATTACAGAAGCGGGACTGAGGCCAGCGAGTGTGGCCAGATCGCAACCAGCTTCAGTATGTCCGGCACGAACAAGGACGCCACCCGGGCGTGCCATGATCGGGAAGACATGGCCGGGTTGCACGATGTCCGAGGGCTTGGCATCGGTGGCAACCGCAGCCTGAATGGTGCGGGCGCGATCGTGTGCCGAAATGCCGGTAGTAACCCCTTCGGCTGCTTCGATCGAGACCGTGAAAGCGGTGCCGAATTGCGCCTTGTTGTCGCGGGCCATCTGGTTCAAACCCAGTTGGCGGCAGCGTTGTTCGGTGAGCGTCAGACAGATCAGGCCACGGCCAAAGCGGGCCATGAAGTTAATGGCTTCTGGTGTGACGTGATCTGCAGCAAGGACCAGGTCGCCTTCGTTCTCGCGATCTTCTTCATCCACCAGAACCACCATGCGGCCAGCACGTAGCTCGGCAATGATTTCCTGAGTGGATGATATGGCAGTAGGGGCTGGAGCCGTGGTCATGTTCTTTTAGTTGGAGTGGGCGGCGCAAAAACACCACAAGCCCCGTATTCTCGCAGATCGCGGGTGTCAAGGCCACAGGTTCTGATCGTTATCGAAGAATTTACGCGTTTGGCACTTTCATGGATAATGTACAGAATAGTGTACAAATAAAAGGGGTGCATGATGGCATTTGCAGCGATTGATGTGGTTCCGCTGTCGCACGCGCGCGCAACGCTCTCGGACCTGGCGGAGCAAGTAAAGGCCGGCGCTGAAAAAGTAATTACCAAAAACGGCGAGAGCTATGTGGCGCTGATTGATGCGCAGCGACTGGATTACTACCATCAGCTAGAACGTGAGCGTATTCATCTGCTGGTGATCGACGATGTGCGCAAAGGTTTGAATGACGTGATTGCGGGCAATGTTAAAGATGCCGCGAGCACACTCAAGGCGCTTAAGAGCCAACGTCGTAGCGTACGGGCTTAATCGCAGTGACGGACGCCAAGGCACTGGTCAAGCTGACGGCCAACTTCGAGCATTGTCTCGAAGCGGTTGAATTGTTTTTGCAAGAAGCAGAAGCGCTGTCGGCATTCGATGCTTTGATTGATGAGTTGCTAGGCACCGTTATTCCCAATCTCGAAAGCTTTCCCGATATGGGGCGGTTATTTTTTGAACGGCCTATCTATTCGGTTGAAGTGAGCAACGGTATTGATAGCCTGCAAGCGCAACTTAAAGCGTTGGGAGATGGTGGGCAGGTGCGCGAGTACGTGCTTGTGCAGTATCTGCTGCTGTACGCGCGTTTTGATAACACCATTTATCTGCTGTCCATCAGGCACCACCGCCAATTGTCATTTGATTTTCAGGCGCTTTGGCGGCCGAACTAAATTGTTACAGCGATGAGACTATTGGGGTCTTGCTGATTAAATTTCGTTTTTGTAGCTCAGTAGTCGTTCACAGTAACGGGCGATCACATCGATTTCCAGATTCACCGGGGTGTTTGCGCTGAGTGTATGCAGCATGGTGTTCTGCAGGGTGTGTGGAATCAGATTGATCGAGAACTGACGGCCATCGACCGCATTCACGGTGAGGCTGGTGCCGTTAACGGTAATAGAACCCTTGCGGGCAATAAAGGGTGCCAGTGCTTCCGGTGCTTCAATGGTCAGCAGCCAGTCGCCCTGTGTGTCGGCGGTGGTCGGTGCGAAGTGGCGTACCGAGCCGATGCCATCCACGTGGCCAGTGACTAGATGGCCACCAAGTCGATCGGCTAGACGCAGTGCTTTTTCAAGATTCAGCAGACCGTCTGCGGTGAGACCGGTGGTGCAGCGTAGGGTTTCGTCCGAGACATCGACCACAAACGCGGTGGGCTGTTCATGCGGCAAGAGATCAATCACCGTTAGACACACGCCGTTACAGGCGATGGAATCACCCAGAATGACATCCCCTAGATCCAGGGCGCCGGCGTCAACGGTCAGCCGTACGCCACTGGTGCGGGGCGCGGCATCACGTATTTTTCCGACGGCGGCGATAATTCCTGAAAACATGGGATCAACCGGTTTGGCATGGGGTGAATGAGGCTGCAATTCTAACATGCGCCACCACCCGGAGCCGCGCCGGATTGGGGTTTTGTGCCTTTAGGGCGTGGCTTTGCTGGCCAGCGTCTGAACGTGGTTCAGTTGTTTCAGGAAGGCATCCGGGCCAATGGTGCCGGCCAACGTGGCATCGTGCAGCAAACGGCCGCCCGGTGCGTAGAAAACCATGCCGGGAGGTCCGTAAAGGCCAAAGCGCTTGAGCAGATTGCGGGCGGCGTCATCGCTGGCGGTAACGTCTACCCGGATCAGGGTAAAACCGGCCAGGGCCTGGCGAACGGCAGGATCACTCAGTGTGTCGCGTTCGAACTCCTTACAGCTCACACACCAGTCGGCATACACATCAATGAAGACGGGTTTCTGGCTGTCGCGCAGCGCGTTGTCTAGTGCTTCTGGCGTGTTGGCAGCAAGCATGGGAAGTGGTGCCATTTGAGCCACGGCTTCCGGTGGGTTATTTGTGAAAGGGCTGAGCGGTTGGTCGAGTCGTGTGCCGCCCGCTAAAGCACCAACGATCCAGGTAAGACCAATAATCAGGAAGATGATGCCAAGCGCTTTTGCCAGGCGTGCAGAAAGTGGTGCCCTAGGGGGTAGCCGGTCGATAGCGCGCAGGAGAACAGCGGCAAGTATGGCGAGAACACCAAAGCCGCCGAGGGTGACCGAACCAGGTAAAACGGGCGAGACAATCCACCAGGCAGTGCCGAGCAGAATGAAACCAAAGGCTTTTTTGATGGATTCCATCCAGGGGCCGGTTTTAGGCACCAGCGTGCCGGCAGAGGCGCCCATTGCCAGTAGTGGCACACCCATGCCCAGAGCCAGACTGAACAACAGCAACCCACCCAGAAAGGCATTGCCGGTCTGGCCGATGTAGAGCAAAGCCCCGGCAAGCGGAGCGGCGACACAAGGACCGACAATTAATGCAGAGAGTGCGCCCAGGCCAAAGACGGCGGGTAAAGACCCGCCATGTAGGCGCTGGCTGCCTTCAGCCAGTTTGCCTTGTAATGCGTTGGGTAGTTGCAACGTGTAAAAGCCCAGCATGCCGCCAGCCAGTACCACGTAGATGAGTGCAAAGCTGCCGAGGACCCAGGGGTTTTGCAGAATGCCGGAAATCAATGTGCCGCTCAGGCCAGCGAAAACACCGGCCACACTATAGGTAATGGCCATGCCCAACACATAAAATAGTGCAAGCATAAAGCCGCGGGTATGGGAGATAGGGTGCGTCTCATCGTATCGACCGAGGATGACTGTGACGACAATCGGCATCATGGGCAGCATGCAGGGGGTGAATGCCAGGCCAACACCGGCACCGAAGAACAGGAGCAGGTTCAACCAGAGCGTCCCCTCATCCAGCGAGCGGGCAATTTCTGTGATGCCGTTGGCGGCTTGAGGTGGCGTCGTATTTGGGGCAGACACCGGTTCTGCGACAGTCTCTGTTGCTAGCGGTAGGGTGATAGGGAAAAGCGCAATTTCAGGCGGGTAGCAGATACCCTGGCTGGCGCAGCCCTGATAGCGTATCGAGAGCGTCATGGTCATGGGGCGTTGCCCACCGTTGACCTGAATGGGCCAGTTCAGTGGCTCCTGGTAAATCTCGGTAGGGCCGAAATTGGGATCGTCTTTCTGGACGCCTTTAGGAAGCTCACCCGGGGTGAGCTTCACGCCGGCAGGGACAAGACCGGTGACGTCGACGCCAAGTTTTTCGCGATAAAGGTAGTAGCCGGGCTGTACATCAAACCGAACCTGTATACGGTCGCTCGAAATGGCTTCGGCTGAGGGGCGAAAAGCCTGCATCGGCGGCAAGAATGCGCCGCCGAAGTTGTCGGGCGCAGCTTGCGCTGCAGCCGTGCCGAGCAGCACAACGCATAGAATCGCGCTGCGCAACAGATGGTCTACTCGTGTTGCAAGGCTCATTGATGATCTCGGGTTGATTCGTTGACCCAACTAAGATACGCCGGTAGGCCGTTGGTGCAAGGCAGTGCAATAATTTCCGGTAAATCGTAGGGGTGTGCTTCTTTCAGCCAGACTTCCAGTTCTGCATAACGACTGTCGTCGCTCACGATGATGAGCGGTATCTCTGTGGCGCTCTCGATCTGGCCTTGCCAACGGTAAGTCGATTGACAGGGGGGCAGTTGTTTTACGCAAGCAGCTAGACCCGAGGCAACGAGCTGGTGCGCTAGTTGGCCGGCAAAATTGGCATCAGGCGCTGTGGTGAAAATGATCTGAACGGCCATAAATTTAATGACGCCAGTTGTGCGTGATTACTTCACGCAAGATATGCAGCCGTCGATGGAAGAAATGGTCTGCCGCAGGAATGACAATCACCGGTAAATCCTGGGGTTCGGCCCAGGCCAAGACATTGTCCAGCGGCACCGTTTCATCGGCAGAACCATGAATAACGATGGAGTCTTTGGGCACGGACTCGGTGTCATAATTGCGCGTACCTTCAACGAATCCGGAGGCGGTGCCTATCAGCACGAGGCGTTGTGCGGGGTGGCCTGCTTCGGCCATGCGCTTGGCAACACGGGTTTGCACATAAGCGCCGAAAGAAAATCCGGCCAGCACAATGGGCAGGTGGCCGCAGCGTTCGCGCGCGTATTCGAGAACTGTGAGCAGGTCATCCGTTTCGCCAATACCCTCGTCATGCGCCCCTTCGGTCTCTCCAACACTTCGGAAATTCGGACGAAAGGCGACGTAGCCAAGGCTGGCAAAAGTGCGTGCCAGCGTGTGCGCCACCTTATTCGTTGCAGCGCCGCCACCAATCGGATGTGGATGTGCAACCAGGGCAATGCCTTTCGGGGCGCCGGGGTTGTCGATCAGAATCTCGATTTTGCCAACAGGCCCATCAATCAGCACTTTTTCTTCGCGAACGCTGCTCATAATGATTCCTGTCAGATGCGCAGGCGGTCAACAGGTTCGCCTTTGGCCAGGTGCGAGGTAATGATTTCATCAATGTCTTCTTTGTCGACAAACTGGTACCAGATGGCTTCCGGATAAACCACGATCACCGGTCCGCTGAGGCAGCGTCCAAGACACCCGGCTTTGTTAATGCGAACCATGCCCGGTTGATTGAGCTTCAATTCAGCAACACGCGCCTTGGCATAATCGAACATATCCGTTGCGCCGTGGTCATTACAAGACGGGTCGCCATTGGTGCGTTGATTGCAACAAATAAAGACGTGGTGTTTAAAGTAGCTCATAGGTTGATCCGTAAATAGGGTTGCAGGAATTATAGAGCTGAACTCGAAACATCAGGGTTGTTGCGATGACGATCTGCCCAGACCAGAAAAATCAGTGTCAGGTAGGGCCAGAGGGCTGCAATAAGACGTGTCAGGCCATTGAAGTTGAGGAAGTGACCTTGTTGCCAGACCGTGAGTGCCGAAATGGAGTAGGGATTAGTGGGCATCAGGTTGACGAGAACGGTGGCCGCCATGAGCAGCATGGCGGCAATGGGTGGTTGCCAGTTGCCGGATAAAAACAGGGCGGGAATGGCCAAAGCGAGGCCAATTAGTAAGCCGTCGATGCCGCCTGTCGTTATAGCAACCCAGCGGGCGATGTCCGGCGCGCCGATCGCTTGCCCGATGAGCAACCAGCTGGCGATCACGCGAATGACTACACCTAGTAACAGGACGGTAACGGCTGTAAAAAAGATGGAAAGCCAACGCAAGCCAACGCGCTGTAAAACAGCCTGGATCAGAAAGGTCACCACCAGCGTTTGCATGGCCACTACCGCTGTTTCGAGTTGGCTATATAAGGCAGGCGAAAACGCCAGCGCGGTGGGCAGTGAGAGCAGGCCCCGCAAATCGCCTAAACCGAAAAACACCGTTTCCGGAGAAATCTGTGCAAACAGCCATAACCACAAGAGAATCAAACCCGCCTCGGCGCTCAGACGTTGCACCTCGAGCTTTCGGCGTACGTCTCCGGCCAGAGCAAGTAGACGCGGCCCGAAGATCAGCGCTAGTGTGCTGCCCAACAGGGTGCCCGCGGTATTAAGTGTCAGATCAAGGCCAGAAGAAACGCGGCCGGGGATAAAGGTTTGTAAGGCTTCCAGGCTGGCGGAAAGCAGAAAGCCAGCGACCAGCGGCATGAGTACACGCGCCCAAGGCCAGGGGCGGTGTGTGGGTGAGAGGGATAGAAGAAATCCCAACGGCATGTAAGCCAGGACATTGAAACACGCGTCTTGCCAGGTCCAGTACTTTGGCCAGCGGCCTTCGAGGAAATAGAAGAGGTTCAGCCCGCGGTCTTGCCAGGCGCTTGCCGAGTAAAGGCTGGCATACATGATGATGCAGGCATAGACCAGCGCCAGAACCAGAGGCTTCTGGCGGGCGCGAGCCAGCCAACTGTGCCAGTGCGATGTCGGCTTAGCGGATGTGTCGGCCATGAGGTTGCTGATGAGCGGCTTCATGCCCGGTTGGGGGGACATGGTAGGTGCCTTCTGCGGCATGGTGGTGCGAAGGGGTTGGGGTTGGTTTGCCAATGCGTTGCGGCAACAAAGAGCCAATGATCATGCCCAGGACGGCTGCGATTAAACCGAGAATCTGGGGCGGCCAGACGGCATCCGCTGTAGCGAAAGCTTCGCACAGAATCCAGGTAAAGAATCCGCTGAAAATGGCGAAGAGTGCGCCCTGGGTGTTGCCACGCTTCCAGTAAAAGCCCGCGACGAGCGGGACAAAGGCAACAACCAGGGTGATTTTGTAGGCGTGTTCGACCATTTTGAAGATGGAGGCGCTACTGGTGAGCGCCATGGCCAGCACCATGCCGGCAAAGGCTACGATGACGATGCGCATCAACCACAAGAAAATGCGGTCCGAGATGTGCGGCAACATCGGACGCAGAATGTTTTCAGTGAAAGAGACTGATGGCGCCAGCAGGGTGGCCGAAGAGCAACTCATAATCGCTGAAAGTAAGGCACCAAAAAAGATGACCTGGGCGAAAACCGGGGTATGCTGCAGGATCAGTGTGGGCAGCACCAATTGCGAATCCGTGTCGAGTAGATTGCTGAACATTGCTGGATCAATCAGGGTGGCCGCATAAGCCAGGAACATCGGAATGAAGGCGAAGAAAAAGTACAGCGAACCGCCCATGATGGAACCGATCATCGCGATGCGTTCGCTTTTGGCGGACGAGATGCGCTGAAAAACGTCCTGTTGCGGAATCGAGCCCAGCATCATCGTCATCCAGGCGCCGACAAACGGTACCCAGACATCCATGCCCCCCGAAGGGAAGAAATCAAGCTTGCCTGCCGCACTGGCATGGGCGACCACAGTGCCGGCACCGCCGGCCAAGTCGCTGATGATGCTCGCAATGTAGATCAGCCCGCCCATAATGACGGTGATCTGCACAAAATCCAGAATGGCCACGGAGAGCATGCCACCCAGTACCGTGTAGGTGAGCACGATGGCAGCGCCGAGGACCATGCCTTTGTCTTGCGGAATGAGTCCGTTGGTGACGGTGAAAAACACGAGGCCCAGTGCTTTGATCTGTGCCGACACCCAGCCCAGATAGGAAACCACAATGGCCAGTGTGCTGAGCCATTCCACGGTGTGGTTGTAGCGCAGGCGGTAGTAATCACCAATCGTCAGCAGGTTGAGCCGGTATAGTTTGCTGGCAAAGAAAAAGCCAGCAAGGATGAGGCAAAGCGAGGCGCCGAAGGGGTCGGCAACCACACCCCGCAGGCCATCTTTGACGAAGGTGGCTGAAACGCCCAGTACCGCCTCGGCGCCAAACCACGTGGCAAAGACGGTGGCGGTGACCACAGGCAAAGGCAGTGATCGACCAGCGACAGCAAAGTCGCGTGCGTTTTTTACCCGGGTTGCTGCCAGCAGGCCGATACCAATCGAGGCCAGCAGGTACAGCGTAATAAACCCGAGTAGCGGCGTCATGGCTGCAGGTTCAGATACAGCAGCGCCGCAGAGGCGCTCAGTGCAATGGTGGAGACGGCAACACTCATCCAGAGCAGATGCCGTTGATGCCGCACGGTGCGTTTCAACTCGCGCAGTGCTTTCTTGTCGGCCTTGATGGCGTCTTCATTCGGGGCCAGGTAGTCGTGCAGCAGACGCGGGAGTTGCGGCAGGATCTTCGCCCAGTTGGGGCCTTCACGTTTCATGCCGTCGATGAAGCCACGCACGCCAACCTGTTCACTCATCCAGCGCTCCAGGAATGGTTTGGCCGTTTTCCACAGATCCAGATCCGGATTCAGTTGGCGACCCAGTCCTTCGATATTGAGTAGTGTTTTTTGCAACATCACCAGTTGCGGCTGGACTTCCACATTGAAACGGCGCGATGTCTGGAAGAGGCGCAGCAGAATCTTGCCGAAGGAAATGTCTTTGAGCGGTTTGTCAAAGATCGGCTCACAGACGGTGCGAATCGCCGCTTCGAATTCGTCGATGCGGGTATCTTTAGGTGCCCAGCCAGAGATCACGTGTACCTCGGCAACGCGACGATAATCCCGCTGGAAGAAGGCCAGGAAGTTCTGTGCGAGGTAGTTTTTGTCGACATCGTTCAGCGTGCCGACGATGCCGAAATCGAGCGCTACATAGCGGCCGTCGTGTGCCACCAGAATGTTGCCCGGGTGCATATCGGCGTGAAAGAAGCCATCGCGAAACACCTGGGTGAAGAAAATTTCAACGCCCGCGCTGGATAGGCGGTTCAGGTCGATCCCGACTTCACGCAATTCTTCGATACGCCCCACCGGAATGCCGTGCATGCGTTCCATGGTCATCACGTTAGTGGCACAGAAGTCCCAATAGACTTCCGGTACAACGAGAAGCGGGCTGTTGTCGAAATTGCGGCGCAATTGTGATGCGTTGGCCGCCTCGCGCACCAGATCGAATTCGTCGTGCAGATGTTTTGCAAATTCAGCAACGACCTCGCGGGGCTTCAGGCGGCGGCCGTCTTCGGAAAAGCGTTCAACGAGCTGGGCAAAGGTATCAAGCAGATCAATATCATGATCGACCACCCGGTGCATCCCGGGACGCAAGACCTTAACGGCTACATCGCGGCCATCGTGGAGGCGCGCGAAGTGCACCTGGGCGACCGAAGCCGAGGCAATCGGCTTCGGATCGAATTGGCTATAGGCCTCGCTGATCGACATGCCGAGGCCACGCTCGATTTCGGCCATCGCCAGTGCCGAATCAAACGGCGGTACGCGGTCCTGAAGCTTGGCCAGCTCGTCGGCAAAGTCCTGTGCCAGCAGATCGCGACGGGTGGATAGCATCTGGCCGAACTTAACGAAGATCGGCCCTAAAGATTCGAGCGCCTCGCGTAAACGCACAGCGCGGGGCTTGGTGAAATGCCGACGGCGGGCGTAGAAACCTAACCAGCGTGCCATGCGGCCCTCGGGTTCGGCTTCAACGAGCATAGTAAGCAGCCCGTTCTTCCAGCTGACATAAAGAATACGGGTTAGACGCTGCAGACGCATGTGCGGTCGGCTTTCATAGGAGAGGCCCACGGGATGGCGAGCCAGAAGGTATAATTTTACCCATGACTTTTGATAGCCGCGAACACATCACCGGCTTGCTGCAAGTTGCCCTTGCCAGCGTTGCCCCG
>JACCDN010683466.1_pt1 | contig 12716 bp, 12 predicted proteins | sample 7441691 | NCBI WGS metagenome assembly JACCDN01 (sample SAMN15323439, study PRJNA562643) | freshwater metagenome | isolation source: river surface water | place: USA:Blue River Watershed | collected 2017-08-16 | reverse complement strand
ATACATGGATAATCCACCATGTTTCATAACTCATCTGTGCTCTAGCCTTCTTATATGAAGTAACCCCGGCCAGGATCATCAATAGAAACCCAGCCATCGCCGGCCACATCCACGCCATGCCATTGAGCATTCGCCACATTTCAACGGCCAACATAACCCCGTCTTGACCAGCAGAGCTCAAAACAATGAAGAGAACATGAAAACCAATCAGGTAAAGACTCCATGGCCCCAACTTGCGATGCCAGGTCACCAATCGATCATGGCCAACCCCGCGTTCCACCCACGGAATTCGCGCCACCAAGAAGATGCCCACCAAAGCAAAGTAAGTACCTGTTAGCGCACACAACCGAGAAATGGTGGCAACTGCCGCATAGACCGTTGAGATATCGCTCTGCCTCATCGTAGTGACCTGCAAAGCCAGCGTCAGCCCCAAACCAATCCCCAGTAAGCCAGATGCCCCGTCAACCCCACGGGATGAAAACTTTCGATAGGAGGAATTGGTGTTAGTCACCCCAAGAGTCTCCCTTGGTTTCCTGAGTATTTGGCTAGAACTTCAAGAGTTTTCCAATAAACTGATGGCTGCTGAAGATTTTTAGGACAAGTTATGTGGACAATTCATGAAATCGTCCCTTTATCCGAAAAGTGAGTCAACGATGGTTGGAAGCCTTTGCGTCATAACTATCGGCAACGTAAGTGAATCGTTGATTCTAGAAATCACTTCGATGTTTCAGAACGAAGTTGGGTTAATCGAAATTCCATTTACCTATGCCGAAACTCATCCCGAATGGATAAAGTGGGACGGTAGAGAGCAAAAAATTTTTGGTGGCATTGGTGCTGGAGCAGCTGGGTGTTTACTTGGACACCGTGCTGCATGGGGAAAACTCGTCAATTCCGGATTTCAATACGCACTAATTCTTGAGTCAGACGCAGAAATCACAAAATTTGGTTTACGGAACTTAGGTACAGTGATCGATGATTTCAAGAATAGTGATTGGAACATCCTGCATTTAGGTACTCACGAGAAAATAGGGCGGATTCTTTCCGTGAAGAACATCCTAAACTTGAGCATTCGAGCTATTATTAAAGAAATAGTGGAAAGAGTATATCTCCTATCAAGAAGGCCTAGATATGCTCCCAGGCAGTTCCCTTTTAGCACACATGCCTATGTGATAAAAAAAGAAGCTGCTGAATTCATAAATGGGACAGAGATTGATTTCATGGCGCCGATAGATGTAATTTTGAATTCCTATTCACAAGTTGCAAAGAATAAAGTATTGCGCTGCCGGACACCCTTAATTACTCAACAATCAGATTCGCCGTCAGAGACCAGAAGGTTGGGAAGATGACAGTATCTGTTAGGTTTTCTGATTTCTGGAACAATTCAGATTCCACAATCGATAAATTCCTAGTCCCGCTTATTGAGACTGTGTATCAAACTGAAGTAAGAGTGGTCAATGACTCGAGATTATTCGTAGATTTGGAGGTTTTTTCTGTCTTTCCCCCGAAAAGTAAATTCTCGAGACGAGCCTTAAATAGAATTTCTAAATACTCCCGCGAAACTTCACTTCTGATGGAAGGAAGAATCCAATCTAACTCAAGTAAAAGAATCTGGTTTTCCGGCGAGAGTAAACGAGCCCCACTTGCAAATCAATACGATGCTTACTTGGGTTATGAACCTGAAGGATTGTTGCCAAATTTACATTACCTGCCACTCTGGGTCTTAAATTTTGATAATTTTGGGAAAGGTCCTGCTCATGGCTTCACTTCCATCCAAACGAGCCAAGAACAGCTTCTTCTCCCACGAAAGTATAGGAGAGCAAGTAAGAAAAATTTCTGCTGTGCATTCTTGGGTAACCCAACAAGTTTTAGGGTAGGAATTTTGAAAAAACTCGGAGAGATCGAACCTGTTGGGCTCTTTGGTAGCGCCTTCGGCCATCAGGTATCAGATAAACTGCTTGTGTCTAGTGATTACAAATTTTCTTTTACTTTCGAAAACAACTTGTACCCGGGTTACGTCACAGAAAAGCTTCTAGAAGGATATCTTTCAAAAAATGTGCCTCTGTACTGGGGAATAGATTCATCACAATACTTTAATTCAAACTCTTTTGTAAATCTAAGTCAGTTCGAGACTCTTGAAGAATTCATAACGAAAGTTAAGGCGCTAAATGCAGATGAAGATCTATATGCACAGACCTATGAGCAGCCTCTGTTGAATAGGACATTTGACATAGCTGATTTGGTAAACAAACTTCGGGATGATTTGCTTTAAGTTAATTCTGACTTTACTCGATCTGCTGCTGCTAAAGCGGTTGCTGCAGCGAGCATTGTAGGATGACCAGGTACGCTCGACTGGAAAACTGAACTTCCTGCAACAAAGATATTTTTGGAAACTTCTAATGGTGATACTTCTAGTTCCTCAACTGACCGAAAAATAGTGCCCATATGGTGGCTAGAGGAAGTTACTTCTCGCAGGTCAAGTTCATCGGGTAACTTGATTTCCATCTTGTCCTTTAATCCCAAATCTAAGTTTTTTACTGTTTGCGCAACGAATGCTTTTAACTCCCCTGGAATAGGCACACACTTAAATTCGTATTCAAGAAAGTCTATCTTTCCCCCATCGCCATAAGATGCGGACTTAACATAATCGTCGTCATTGAGAAAATCTGCAGATAAATGAATCTTGATTTCCTGATACAACAACTTGCCTGTCACGAGGCTTTTAGCTAAATTAGCGAGCATTGAAAAGCAGTTTATGTAATGACTCTTACGAATTTCTTTTTTGAGTAATAACAAGGCTTTATGCAAATCAATAACACCTTCAGGGAAAATCCTCAAAGTCCACAATAGATTTGTACTTTTGTCATAGAAGGTATTACATCTTTTAATGTTTAATCGTCGATATCTATTCCAGCCAAATAAGCCGAATTTTGTCAACCGGACTTTAGATAATGGAAGATTTCCTGCTGCAAATGAAATATGATCCCTAATTCGAGGTGAGCCTTTGGACAAAAGTCTACTGTTGGCAAGTAACTCCTGGGAGCCAAATGCGCCGGCACAAATGATGATTTTTTTCGCTTGGACCTCATATACAGATTTGTCAGATTTCCGAATCTTAATTCCTAACTCACCTGTTGGCTTTTGAGTGATCCCTGTGACGCTTCCAGAGATAAAAAGGACATTCCCATGAGATTCTGCATTGGTTAACCAACTCTTAGCTGGGAAGTCTTCTGCTTCCTTAACATAGAATTTGCAATTAATGTTCTTGTCCAACTCGATAAGCGTCAGCTTTGGAAATCCATACTTCCTCAATCTTCTAGCTAATTCGGGTAATTGAATCTGAAGATTGTCGCCGAGTGGACGATGATTCTTTACTGTGACAAAAGAACAATTCTTTCCCCAATTTAAACGGCCACCTGGGAACCCTTCAATTCGTGTTCCAGCTGTCCAGACCGATGGACTACCGTCAATATCCCTTAGGAAACGTATTCGTGGGTATATATTGAACTCATCAATCACGGCAATGTTCAAATCTTCACCGGCTAGTTCTGCAAGAGCTACTTGACCTACGATTCCCAACCCAATGACCGCTACATCTTGAATCAAGGCGTAGACCCCACCAAGAGTTTAACAATAAGGGGTCGGAAATAATTTGTTATCCTCTTCTTGAATCGTGATAGCGCGCCATCTATTTGCTTATTTGAAGTCGCGCTATACCCGTTAAATATCGGCACCTTGGTCATAGTTTTGACGATTCCATCGCCTATTTCAGAATGTAGAATTTCTATTGTTGCTAAGTGCTCAAACGATGAGTAAGTTTGCCGATTCTGAATGGGTGCTGAATGATTACCTGATGTAAATTTCGGATTTTGCGAAAAGAGGGTTTGATAACTTTTATTTGATAAACCAATAAACCTAGTGTCTATTAAATGACTTGGTGAGTAAAACCTATTCACTACAAAATCGGGTTTATTGGGTGGAACAATCTTCTGGAAATTGCGAACATATAATCTTCCAGTCACCTTCCATACCATGTCTATATACTGCGGAATCAGTCCCAAATCTAAGATTTCTTTAAGTATCTTGAATTCTCCTGCACTATTTCCCTCAATATGCGATATCTGATCCTCTTGAGTTTGAACAAATTTCAACCTTGGGTTGTTAATACTCACTAGATTAGATTTGAGAGACTCAAGCGAGTTTGAATTCTCTGCCACAAGAATTTGGAAACCAAGTTTCTCTGAAAGTTTTGACCAGGCTCTAATGGCCTTTATGTAGTCCTCGCGCCTGATATCTTCCTCAAAGCGTTTCATGCCTGTTGTCATTTTTGTTCTGACTGTACACGTTAAAATCACGAGCTGATTCTCCACGTTATCTTCCAACCGTAGAAAAATTGGGAAGAGCATGCGCCTTCCTAGCTTCAGCAAAAGTTATTGAAGACGCGTCAGTTTGAGAAATGATTTCATTTACGTCTGAGGGAATATTCCAATCTACTGAGAGTTCGCAATCATGCGGATTTATCCCTCTCTCAAACTCTGGGGAATATTCACTTGAGGTTAAGTATGCTACGGCTGCATTCTCACTTAAGACTGAATATCCATGGGCAACACCTGAGTCAATCAATACTGTTTTGCCAGAATCACAGTTGAGTTCAATGCAGACTTGATTTAAGAATGTTGGGGAACCTATTCTGATATCGATTAATACATCATTAATCGAACCATGTACAGATGTTATGAGTTTTCTCTGACCTGAATCTGCAGTTGAGTAATGTAGTCCTCGAATCACCCCTTGTTTGGAAATAGAAAAATTGGCCTGGGCGACATCGAGTCTAATTCCCAATTCTTCATTCACGCTCACCTTAAACCACTCACGGAAAAGCCCTCGATTATCCGGAAACACGTCGTGTTCAATTAAAAAACAACCCTCAATTCCAAGTGCACTGCACTTCATCTCTTAGAAGTTCCTTCCATCAATGCAAGCATTCTAGGGAAAATCCTAGTCAGAGATTCTTCCCAATCAACAAGTTTTGAAATATCTGCTTTTTCCCATTTCTCAGTTGAAAGTACCGAGCGAGGAGGACGTTTCACTTTCGTAGGATAGGCGCTAGATTGAATGGGTTCAACGAGATTAACGTCTGTTCCTGCCAACTGATAAATTCTTTTGGCAAATTCAAACCAACTAATTACCCCCGCGTTGGAGTAGTGATACACGCCCATTCCAGGCCTCTTTTGAAGAATGGCGAGTATTCCTCGGGCAAGGTCCTCTGAATTAGTAGGGGAGCCAACTTGATCATCAACAACTTGAATCCTATCTTGCACAAGTGCTTTCCTCAGAATTGTTTTTACAAAATTGTTCCCAGAAACTCCGTATAGCCATGAAGTTCGAATGATGTAGGAGTATTCAGAAGCTGCTCCTAAAAAAACCTTTTCTCCGAGCATTTTACTTACTCCGTAACTATTGATTGGATTCGTCGAGTCGCCTTCTGAGTAAGCCTCTATCTTTGTACCATCAAATACATAGTCTGTTGAAATATGAACAACTGGCAATCCAGCGTCCCTAGCCACAATTGCAATGTTAAGAACTGCGTCTACATTTAGTTCAATTGCTTTGGGGTAATCACTTTCCGAATTCTCAACATCAGTCCATGCCGCACAATTAACTATTCCATCTGGTTTATGGTGCTCTATGTAGTTTTGAACGTCAACTCTTTTTCGGATATCTAACTTGGTTGATCCTGGCGCATCGTATGCAATAGCTCCTAGCGCGCACTCCGAAACCAAACTAGTTCCTAACATTCCCGAGCCACCTAAAATCAGAAGCTTAGTCATTTTTAAGCAGTGGACGCCACCACTTTTCATTAGAAACATACCACTCAATAGTTTCGTTCAGTCCAGTATTAAAATCTATTTTTGGCACGATTCCTAGTTCAGTTCTCGCTTTATCGCCTGTGAGGGAATATCTCATGTCATGGCCTTTTCGGTCAGGGACAAAGTTAAATGCCTCTGATTCAGAAACTCCAAAGTATGCGATAATCCTTCTAGCAACTTCCAAGTTTTCTAGCTCATCTGAACCAGCAATATTATAAACTTCATTTTGTCGTCCCTTTTCAAGCACTTCAGCTATGGCGCGACAATGGTCATCAACGTGGATCCATTCTCGAATTTGCCTTCCGCCACCATAAATTGGAACTTGCTTTCCGTCAATTAGATTGGAAGCAAAAAGGGGTATGAGCTTTTCGGGAAACTGCCTCATTCCATAGTTGTTACAGCAACGTGTAATTCCTACATTCATACCGTGAGTTTTCCCGTAGGCCAGAACTAGTAAATCTCCGCCTGCCTTACTTGCAGAGTATGGGGAGTTAGGCTTAAGCGGTTCATCCTCATCCCAACTTCCGTGGGCGATCTCGCCATAAACTTCATCGGTTGAAATTTGAAGGTACCGCTTTACCCCAAATCTCCTAGAAACATCTAGGAGATTTTCGGTCCCCATTACGTTAGTCTGCAAGAACTCGAAGGAGGATTGAATTGATCGATCCACGTGAGATTCAGCGGCAAAATTTGCGACCACCTCAATCTTAGAGTCACCGAAAATCTGATTCATGGCCTGGCTGTCACAAATATCGGCTTCAATAAAGCTCAGTTTGGGGCTAGAAATGATGGAGTCGAGGTTGGAAAGATTGCCAGAATAAGTCAGCTTATCGACTACCGTTATACTTGAATAAGAATTTGGGATCCAACCAGTCACTAACATTTCAGCGAATCGAGAACCAATGAATCCAGCACCGCCAGTGATCAATAAGTTCATGTACGAATTCCTTTTGCTGATTCTGAGAGGAATAGCGCGATGAAAGGCGTCATCCTGGCTGGTGGGTCAGGAACTAGATTACATCCTCTGACTAAAATTACCTCAAAACAACTACTCCCTGTTTTCGATAAACCTATGATTTACTATCCTCTAACAACCTTAATCCTGGCAGGTATATCTGAGGTGTTGATAATTACGCGGCCAGAAGACTCATCATCATTTGAAAGACTGCTGGGCGACGGCTCTGAGTTTGGAATACGGATAGAGTATGCCGTACAGAAGAAACCCGCCGGGCTTGCTCAAGCACCTCTAATTGCAGAAGATTTTCTCAACGGTGAAGGATTCTGTTTAATTCTAGGAGATAATTTCCTTTATGGAAGCGGCCTGGGACGAAAACTTAATGGCCTCACAAATATCCAAGGTGCAACCGTGTTCGCCTACAGAGTGAGCGACCCAACTCAATATGGAGTTGTAGAAGTGGATTCATTTGGGCGCGCCCTGTCGATTGAGGAAAAGCCGAAGTTACCTAAATCTAACCTCGCAATCCCTGGGTTATACTTCTTCGACAGTGAGATTATTGAAATTTGCAAAAGTTTGACCCCAAGCGCTCGTGGAGAGCTCGAAATCACGGATGCGCTCAAGGAGTACCTGCGGAAGGGTATCCTAAAGGTTGAAATCCTTCCGATCGGTACAGCTTGGCTAGATATGGGTTCTTTTGAAAGTCTACTCGAAGCAGGCGAGTTTGTTCATATTGTGCAATCCAGACAGGGCATTCTGATTGGGGACCCAGCAACTGCAGCGAAAGCGCGAAGTGAGACCAACTAATCGTGCTAACCGACTAGACTTTACAAATGCATGTTTTAGTTACAGGCGGAGCGGGTTTCATTGGTTCACATCTTGCTGATTTTTATCTGTCAGAAGGCCAACAAGTATCAGTCCTAGACAATCTGAGCACCGGCAGTCTGGCCAATCTTGAGCCAATTCTTAAAGACATCAATTTTGTGAACGGCGATATTCGGGACTCCAAAACTGTCGACGAATTGATCTCCAATAGTGACTTAGTTCTTCATATGGCGGCATATTTGGGCGTCAAAAACATCATGGAGAATACTCTTGAATCTATCGAGAGTAATTTTATGGGTTCTGAAGTAGTACTGAAGGCCGCCACAAAGTACAAGAAAAGAATTGTTCTGGCCAGTACCTCTGAAGTTTATGGAAAGAATACACAGCAGCCTCTCAACGAGGAATCAGATCGAGTGGTTGGTGCTCCACAAATGATTCGGTGGACTTACTCTGATTCAAAATCACTTGAAGAGGCTTCTGCCCTTGTGATGCATGACCGTTTTGCGCTTCCCGCAACAATTGCAAGGTTTTTTAATACCGTTGGTCCAAGACAAACCGGCCAATATGGGATGGTTATCCCTCGCTTTGTGCAAGCAGCGTTATCTAATCAAAATCTAGTCGTGTATGGCGATGGCACTCAATCTAGAGTTTTCTGCCATGTTCTTGATGTTGTAAATGCGGTTGATCTTCTGGCCAAGGATGAAAAAACAATTGGGGATTACTTTAATGTTGGCGGGATTGGTGAAATCTCAATCCTTGAATTAGCACAAAAAGTGATTGAGATGACTCACTCAAAATCAAAAATAGAATTTGTGGATTACTCCGAGGCATACGCGTTTGGTTTCGAAGATATGCAAAGGAGAGTCCCTGACATCTCCAAAATCACAAACAAAGTTGGATGGAAGCCGACTAAGAATTTGGAAAAAATCCTCTTGGACGTGATTCAGTCCTTTTCAAAATAGGTTTTCGCAGATGAGCAATAGGGTTCAAGTAGTAGTGCATATCGCCAATTGGCACACTAAATGGATCATTGGTGGCATTTTCCGTGAGGCCGCTGAAGCTTATTCACTCAAGCCTGTTTGGCGAATCTATCCAACCTCAAAGAAAGATTTCCTTGACTTGAAAGTAATTTTAAGCAGGGTCCATTCGGGAATTGGGCAACTGAATGTGTACGCACATCAGGATACCTATTTCTCGGTTTTTGCGACAATCCCGGAACAGATAAGACATAATCGCAATCGAGTTTACTTTACACATTTTAATCAAGGTCAAATACTAACTCAGGAACAAATCTCAGCTTTGGAGTACTGCGAAAAAATTCTGGTTCAAAATGAAGCCATGCAGAACTACTTGATTTCCAAGGGAGTTTCGACAGATAAGATTGTTCGAATTCCCGGTGCCGTCAACAGAGAAATCTTTAAGCCAGTCAACAGAATTCCCGAAAACCGATATGTTTTATTCTCGGGTGACTTCAAGTACCGAAAGAATCCAGATTTAATTGCTGAAGTCATCACCCACATGCCAGATATAGATTTCGTCATCCATGGCAAAAACTGGGATAGTTTCCCTCCTGAGGTTTTGAGAGCGTCACTTAACCTCACGTGCTTGGATTTTGACTTGGGGACGCAAGCATCATTAATCAGAAGGGCGTCTCTTTATGTCTCCCTATCGCTTTTAGAAGGTGGCCCCTATTCGATTCTGGAAGCACTTGCATCTGGTACCCCTGTCGTTGCAACCGACACCGGTTTTTGTGCAGAGTTCATAGACTCAACAAATGGAATACTTCTGCCAAACCTGCCAGACGTTGCCATGGTCGATTCTGCTATTCGACAAGCTCTCCAATTAAAAAGCCAAACATGGAATCAAGATCTTTTGTACGGTGCATGGCAATGGCATGACCTTGGTAAATTGATTTTCGCCTAAATGAAGTAATCTTAGAACTGCGTTACACCCTTCACGGTGCCAGTGGTATCAAATACGTAGGGTGCAGAATTTCTAATCATCTCTTCACTCATGGAATCGTGCTTTGTGATCACGATTGAAATGTCAGCGCCACTTAAAGTGGATGACACCTCACCTTTCCAATTCTTAACAAGATCATCGTGCCAGGAAACAATTGCGCCCTTGGATCGACAATTTTCTATGACTAACTCAGCTGCTGTTTCTCGGACGTCAGCGACATTTGGCTTGTAGGCAACCCCGATGATTAAGATGCGTTTCCCACGTATAGTTTGATCATTGTCCTCAATAACCCGATTAATAACGTAAGTAGCCATACTAGAATTCACTTCATTTGCTCTTCGAATAAAGGTAGCTGGAACTCCTTTATCTTCTGCGGCAGCAGCCAAATAAATGGGGTCTACTGGTATGCAATGTCCGCCCACGCCAGCACTGGGAGTAAACTTCATAAATCCATACGGCTTTGTATTTGCCGCACTTAGAGTCTCATAGACGTTGATTCCAAGTGCGTGGGTTATTTTTGCGAATTCGTTGACTAGGGCGATATTTACATGTCTAAACGTATTTTCGAATAACTTTGCCGCTTCGGCAACCTCAGGTGACGATACCTCTACCAATTCATCACAAAACTTCGAATAAAATGCATTAGTTTTCCTTGATGCCTCAGGTGTCAGTCCTGCATATAAACGTGGAGTGTTCTTTTGGTTATAATCGATTCTTCCTGGATCAACACGTTCAGGCGAAATTGCATACAGATGCGTTATCGGCTGACTGGAATGATGCTCAATAGAATTCCTTATAAAGTTTCGAAGCGTTCCAGGGAAAGATGTAGATTCATTAATTATGAGTGCCCGGGTCTTAAGGTTCTCTCCAATGGTTTTACATGCGGCCTCAATAAAACTTAAATCTGGTTTTCTATCCGATGTAAGCGGGGTGGGCACTGCAATCACCACAACCTCACAATTTTCAAGGTCTCTTCCATCGGAAGTGGCTTTATAGCTACCAGATTGGATTAACTTAAGAAGAGCATTGTCTTCCACGCCTTCGATGTGTGAGACTCCCTTATTCAATTGGTCAACCAACTTTTGGTTTGAGTCATACCCAGTGACCGTGTAATGCTTGCTGGCAAAGGCTGCGACAGTTAGACCTACGTACCCCTGTCCAATAATTCCGACCTTCACTTTGATCCCAAATCAATGTTTGGATTTAATGGATCTAAGATCTTCATGTTCTTATATGCTAGTAATCTCTCTTCGGCGCTTGATGATTTTAATAAAGTAATATTTCTCCACGACTCAAAACTTTCAGGGTTGTACGCGACAGCCCTCAAAGCCACTTCCCGAGCCTGATCTGAAAAATTATTTGTTTCTAAGACTCCAACTATGTTGTTGAATCTGAATGAGCTTAGGGGATTCATATAATTTGAATCCAGGGTGCTAATCAATTTATTCACGTCCTGTGATCGCTGAGCGGCGTACCACTTCATATCTGCGCTCAACGGGGGCACCGCAATCAACATTCCGAGGATGCTGAAAACCCCCGCGATTAATCCAGGGGTTGCAATTGAACTCGCCTGGCTTGTTCTCTGAACTTTTCTACGGGATGGGTTTGTGTTAGCAGCTTCAGGCTTAGAATTTCTATCCAACCGCTCAAAGGCCAGAATAGCTGCTGACGAAATCCATCCCCAGATAGCTAACCCAATTTGATTAATGCTGATCACAGACTGAAGTTGATAGCAGACCCAAATGCTTACCAAGCTTATGAATGTCACGTCATATCTACTTCGCCTAAGCGTTACTCGAATTATCGCGACAACTACTAGTAGGTTAAGAATCACATAAGATAAAAATAGTGGCCAGCCGCCAAACGCAAACATGTCCAGATAAACATTATGGGCAGCATTCGTGACGGTATCCACTCCGGGCAGAGTTAGAGAAGACTCACGGCGTGAACGTCGATACCAATCGCCAAATGAATCAAAACCTACACCTGCAAGTGGATTGCTAATCCCAGTCTGCCAACCCGCAAACCAGTATTCCCCTCGTAGGGTAACTGTTTCTTTGTACAAAAATCTAGTCAATGGTCCAATTTGCTGTGTACCCAATGCGGACATCACGAACCCGATAAAAGATGCTCCTAGATACAAAATGGTTGGAGCATTTGAGCTAAATTTTGAGCGAATCCAGTAGAAGCCAACTATGCCACCCGAAGCCACAAACAAAACTTTTCCTTGAACCGCACTAGTTTCTATTATTCCAACAAAAGTTAATAGTAAAAGCAAAACCAAGAGAATTCGCTTTGTGGTGCTCACTGTAGGGGCAAGTGAAAGTGCAAATATCAAACCAGAAAAAATACCAAAAAACGAGCCGATAAAATTCGGATTTCCTAAAGTTCCCAGCAAATTTCCATAAATGTTATTCCATGGAATAAAGTCCCCAAATGCGATCACCCAAAAGGAGTAAATCAAATTTATAGAACCTGCCAGAAAAAGACCTTTCAAAACAACTTTCAAGTTTTCAAGTTGTGAAATTGCCAAAGTTGACACGAAAAGAATTGCAAGCATTAAATAAAGCAAAAAACCATTATTTCGGCCATAAACTCCATAAATTGATTGAGAAAATGGTGCCCCACTCATTATCATTACAAAGGCCGAAGCAACCAGAAAAAAGGCTATTCCAAAAAGGGGGATCTTGTGACTCAATAGCATTTTTATTGACTTTGGATTCAGAATTGAACCCAATGCGGCGAAGGCAAATCCTCCGAGAACAAAAAATTTGGTGACATTTACGGGATCTGTGACAGAACCAGTGAATACAGTCACCGTTACACTAAATAAAGTTAGGCCAATTAGTTTTGAAGTTAAATCATTCCCAAAGATTTTCATGCCGCAATCTTAACTGTAGAAAGCCCGAATCCCGGCTCCCCCGAAGGGGAACCGGGATTCGGTTCTGATCTTTTCAGTTAAAGGCGGCTATTAAGCACGGACCTTCTTCTGGATCTTGATGACTAGGTTAGTCAATGAAGTGATCTGAGCACGGAGGCTTGAGATCAACTTGCTTACTGATGCTGATAGCGCTGCTACTGCATCAGATGCATCCTGAGCTGCAGCT
>JACCDN010121417.1_pt1 | contig 12716 bp, 7 predicted proteins | sample 7441691 | NCBI WGS metagenome assembly JACCDN01 (sample SAMN15323439, study PRJNA562643) | freshwater metagenome | isolation source: river surface water | place: USA:Blue River Watershed | collected 2017-08-16 | reverse complement strand
GTTAGAATTCGGTCTCTGAGCTTCTGAATATCGCAAATTATTCTTGGGCACATATGCTCTACATAAGCTTATCTCGCCAGTGATTTGCAGTTTCACTTGCTGCTTTTCCGAAAGAATAAGATTGGTGTTTAGCCACTCGCCGTAGCGATTGGGATCGAGCCCTACCGTAACTCCACCACCGGCACTTGTAGAGACAGCAGTATAATTACCGTCTGCTCTTAAAGTCACAGTATTTGTTATTTTATCACTATTTATCTGTCCATTATTATCACTAGAAAAATTATAGCGATAAAAGCAGCCATCAGTAATCCTTACTCCCCCGACAGCTGCAAGCATCATCAGGCTTAAGCTTACAATGGCTGACACTATCGCAACGCCTGTTAGAACTTTTAGAAAGTTTTCTTTCATAATTAATATTGGGAACTAACTGTCGCTTTTATAATTTAAGTAGATATTTTATCAACTGCACCTCCACCCTTTCTGTTTGCGCTATTACCAGAAGAGGCAGAATCGCCTGCTCTACTACCTGAAGCTAGTTGTTTATTAGTAGACAAGCCAACTTGCGAACGTTGCTTATTGCTGCGCGCGCTATTTAAAAAATTAGCGGCATTCGCCACCAAATCAAGTAGCTTTGTTGGGCTAGCGGTTACTGCATCCATAATTGGACCGCTAGTAATATCCGCGGCAAACTGCCCCATAGATTTAGAGAAAAAGTAAAAAATAATTGAAAATACTAGAACTATTAACAATTCCGGTAATAATGATAAGATATCGCGAATATAATGTATTTGAAATAATATCAGATTAAACTTTTCCCATCCTTCCCCATTATAATATTTTAGTAGCTTATACCCCACACTGCTCTTGCATTTTTCCTGCTCTGCAGATGGAAGACGCAGCTCAAAAGTACTAAAATTACTGCCCATGTAAGAATAATTATGTCGACGATATTGGCAATTTTTATATATGGTAGAATCGTACATAGTAAGCAATAATGCGATAAAGCCGGCAACAACTGCAGGCTGCAACGAACATGAGATAGTTATTTTCAGCCATGAATCAAAATAAGCCTTGGTACGGTTAAACAAAGCCATAGGCACAAAAATTGGCGCTATATAAGTCATAACATATAAAGTGATTAAGCAAACTAGATAGTGCGTAATAAAATAAAATAAGATTGATAAGAATATTAAAGCAAACACTATTCCTGCCGCCACCACTATAATATTACCAGCGATAAAAAAACCAAACAACACCGTAAATAAAGGAAATCCACCAACAGCATCTAAGGCTTCCAAACCATCTTTTCCTCCTTTTCCTAAATTAATTGGCTCACTAAGCGACTCCTCTGCATCGACGCTACTAGATATTGAATCGAGTATACTGCCTATATTGTACATCAACTGCACCCCTAAATAGTACCCCACCCTACAATCAATCGCATCCCATAAGCCGTAAAAACTATAGCCTCGCTCATATTTTGCCAAATCAAATTCGCATAAGCCCTTAGCTCCAGCACTGCTAAATATCATTTGAGCAAATTCCGAAGTGGCGCTAGAAAGGAAAGGCAAAGCATAATCTAGCATCCCATTAGCTCTAGTTTCCACTCCATTTTTAAAATAAGAAGGACCAAGTCCTATCGAAAAATAACAAACAAGCAAAAACTTGGTTAAAAACATTCCGACTTTGTTAATACTGGCATATTCATAATTTATTATTAATTTAAAACCATAAAAAACCACGTATATGATTAAAGCAGCACCAATCGAGGTTTTTAACGCCTCTTGAAAACTAGAAAACGAAGCAATCACGCTAAAGTAGCTAGCATCATCTTCGGTACACTCATTAGTTTGATAAAACACTTTATCCATCGTTTCTTTAACGCAGTGGATGGCAACCCCAGAAAAGTTAAACAATGATTGACTCTTAGAGCCGCCTTCATAACAAGAATCACCTGCTACTTTACACTGGGCAGCTTTATCTTTGGCAGGATCACTAACGATAGTTTTTTTACAAGCTAGCGGCATTGCGCCACGAGAAGTAGGCATAGTTAAGCACATGCTATCATCTATCACTACCACCGCCAGTTCTATATCTTTGAGTAGCTGATTGCCACCTAAGTTAGGATTATTGCTTAATTGCCCTAGCTTCCTTATATCCCCTGTATTAAGAGTAGCTAGGCTGCACTTAGTTGCCGCTCCTTCTTCATTTTGTAGGCAAAAATTAAATTTATCATTATTTGGATCGCAGCTATTGGACGGGGTGTATTTGGTCATATCAATATTATCGATCAAATAACCATAAGCCGTATCTTGTCGTAAGTAATCATCACTATTAGAAATAGGCAAAGGTGAACACGAAGTACCAAAATCTCCCATAACTCTCGTAGCAAGTAGCAATAAAAAAACCGCCAAGAGACTAAAACAACCAATTCCTCGGAGTAACAATTTATTTATTCCAGGAATATAACTAATAACTTGGTTATTTATAATAAAAAGCTTCTCATTCTTCACTATTATTACCATTCTTCTCTGCAAAAGCATCATTGTTAATTAGACCGCGCCTTACTGACGGCTTATTCTCCTTCTTATCCAAATCTTGACCTCCTTGTTCATCAGCAATCCCGCTTTGTTTTATCGCTGGTTTTTCTTGAGTAATCTCCGTCTCTTGCTTAGGCTTAACGTCTATCTTATCATCATCCGCAGTTTTTATCGCCGAAATTTCTGAAGTTTCCAGTATGTCTTTTGCCACTTCTGGATTTTCCATCTTATCTACTGCTGCCTGCTGCAGGCTACTGCTTCTTCTTCCGTTGAAAGCCGAAGTGTCGCTGCTGCTTACTGCGTCCGCCACCACATCATCCACTGACACCCCATCGCTTGCCGGTGCATCACCACCACTATCCGCGCCAATTGCTATTTTATCCTGCGCCGCTCCTCCTTCTTGCTGACTACCGGTAGCAATGTTATCTCTAGCTTTACCCTCCTCACTTTTCCCCATTCTATCTTTGGCAAGATTACCCGCCGCAGACAGAGCCTGCATACCGGCTTTATAAATAGTTTGCGGGTTAATAGTGACATTATTAAGAGCTACTCCTTCGGTCATATCGGCAGCAAACTCGGATAATTGAGCGCTAAAATAATACATTAAATACAATGTAAAACAGGCAGTAATTAAAGCAAGCATGAGGTCTTTTATCCTCTCAAAAATCATTTTTGGTGATACAAACAACATGCTGCGCGTAAAGGTAATGGCATTTAAAAACTCAAAATTCTTCATAAATTCTTTATCATTTTGCTTAGATGGCAAAGGTATATCATTGCCATTTGCATCTTTCTGCGGCGTAAGACGAAGCATGTCGTTAACATTATCTTTACTGAAGTCATAAAAAGTAGATAACGGATTATTAATCATATAACCCAAACTCTTTTTACATTTATTGACAGTGTCAGTGGTATAAGCAGAATCGTTCCAATTATCATTAATATAGAAAATATTTACCTTTCGATCAGTTGACCCTGCCGCACTAATGATAGTACTAGTTACTTCTTTGCTAGTATACTGGCAGGTACCATAGAAAGCTGTATCATATAATGAAAATATAGTAATCATAAAAGTTACTGATACCATAGGTTGCAATAAAAATGATATTAGCAGTTTTACCCAACTTTCAAAATAACCTCTCGTATATTCAAACAATATCATGGGGACAAATATTGGGGACAAAACACCGAGAATAACTATAGCAATCATGCATACTATTGTTGAATTAACCAAATATGCAGCAACTGAAATTACTAAGAGCGGATACATTAAAGCTAGAGAAACCAGCATCATATTGCCGGTCATTATGGCAGGAAATAAGAGATAAAAATAAGGAGGAATCGAAAAATTAAAAAAATCAAAATTTTTAAAATCGTTACCGCGAGCCTGGGCTTCTACCGCCAAGCTTGATATAGCATCAAGCCCTAAATAGTGAGTTACTCTACAATCTAATGAATCCCACAAACTCAGGTAAGTAAAGCCTTCCTTATAACTACCGCTATCAAAACTGCATAGTTGCGAAGTCGAAGCACTCATAATCCAACCCGCTAACTCATTTATACCGCCAAGCAAGAAAGGAAATGCCCATTCTATCATTCCATCTAACCTACTATAATCTGAACCGCCGTAAGGATGAGTGCTAATCCCCACGGAAAAATAAAAAACAAAAATAATTTTAATAACGAAATTAACCATCTCCGCCTTTGGCGGAGCGCTACCAAGCAGGATTATTTTAAAACCATATATTATTACATAAATGGTTAAAAACGCTGTCACTGCCTTATACATACCTTGCTGAAATTGAAAAAATGAGCTTGATTCTCTTTTACTAGAGTCTACTAAATGATAAATGTCGTCAAACGAGCACACATCACCGCCAATAAGTAGAGTGGTAGTCATTTCCTTAATACACTCTATTATGGGGGAAGTTATCACCAGCGCAGTTTTAGAATTATCGTAAGCGCGCTTATAGCAATTACCCACATTGCTGCATTTCATCAAACTCATCATGTCTTCGCCATAGTCCTCCTCTGCCTCTCCACCATCCATAAAGCTGGAGTAAATAGATTTAGGATATGGTTCTTTTATATATTTGCAGCCAATAGGTATCCAACCAGAAAATCCTATCGTGGCTACGCACAGCCGATCATTTTGCCTAATTACTTTCCAAGGAAAAGCCGGTATGATACCAACATCAATCATCGTCCCCGAATCCCCTTCCTTCTTATTTTCAAAAATTTCATGATAGTCTCTTTTAGAGTAAGTCCAGGAATTTTTGATATCGTCCCAGGGATCCTCCCCCGTAAACATTGCAGCAGCAATAGCGACAGCCGAATCTGCTACTGCGACAGAACGTACGGTAGCTAATTTAATGTTATTGCAGAGAGAAAAGCTTAAACGTGGCGCTGCCGGATCCAACCTGTTTTCTCGTTTACATGCCCCTGGAAAGAGCTCCTCATCGTTTATCATCACCCGCAGCATAGTATTAGCATAAAGCCCAGGTGATAATATATTAGCCACTAGAAAAGTAAAAAATGGTGCTGGTATGCAAGTATGCGAAAACTCAGTACGCAACAGATCCCCCACACCTTGGGTTTCACAAGTTAAGCTTTCTAAGGTGTCAGTAATACTGTCTATAGTATCTGCTTGAGCTTTTGTAAGTATAAAGGCGTTGAGATATAAAATATAAAGCACAAATAAGGCTCTAGCTATTTTCATTTTATTCCTAAAACCTTTTAAACCTGCTTAGGTAAGCTTTATTGTAAGATAACATCGCTTTTTCTCTATTCTCTTACTTGTAATACGGATAAAAGCCTAATATGCCGATAGCACTTATAATTGCTGCGATTCTTGATAAAATACCGGCAACCACCGCTCTGGATTTTCCCCGTGTTCTTTTCTTATTTTATCTAGTAACGCCACCGTTTCTGCTCTGCCAGAAAGCACATTAATTATATTATTCATCCCATTTAAACTAACTTTCGCAATTACTGCATTAACTCCTTGCTTGATTAAAAAGTAACGCGAAGCGGGATCAGTAGTTTTAATTAAAACATACTCTCGCTGGCTAAGCATGAAAGCGGTGCGGTAAATATCAGTTGCTTTTAAGTTAGGCAAGAAAATCTGGGTAGCGGTTTGCTGAATAAGAGTGTCGCTAATCCGGCTTTTAGCAGCGTCTTCCACACTTTGGGTAGCAAAGATTACAAAAGTGTTCAGTTTACGCAACACCTTTAACCAATCTTTGATTTTAGGAGCAAATACCGGATTATCAATAAGCGCCCAAGCTTCATCAAGGACTATCATTGTTTGAGAACCATCTAAGGAAATATTAATACGGTGAAAAATATATAGTAACACTGGCGATAAACTGATTGGATCTTTTAGTAGTTCTGCCATTTCAAAGCCAAACACCCTAGCTTTTTGCAGGTCAATATTATCTTCTTCATTATCAAATATCTTACTATGCGAACCTTTGCCATGCCACATAGCAATCCTACCAGCTAGAGTCCCTGGTCCGTCTATCCCCAGAAACGGCACAATATTCCTAAGACGCCGATCTTTTTTTTCTAATCTAAAACTCCCTTCTATCGCCTGCGTTAAGAGTTTAATGTCTTCCGCAGAAAGAGTCTCATTATTAGAAGTAACTAAGGTTTTTAACCATTCAAGTAAAAAAGTCCTATTATGTCCATTATCCGGTAGTTGGAGCGGGTTAAAATCACATTTTTGCCCAGGATCAATCAGCGTATAAATCCCTCCCAAAGCCCTAATAAAAATCTCTGCTCCTCTGTCTTTATCAAAGAAAAACATTCTGGGTCTAAACTTTTGAGCTTGAGCACACAGGAAGTTCATTAACACCGTTTTACCCGCGCCGGTAGGACCAATTATTAAAGTGTGACCAACATCGCGAACATGGAAATTAAAGTAAAAGGGCGTACCAGAAGTAGTATCTAGAATCGTAACATATTCTCCCCAGTGATTACCATGTACCTTCCCTAGAGGGTAATTATGCATGGAGGCAAAGCCCGCCATATTCAAGGTATTAATAGTTGATTTTCTAATTATATAATTCATATTCCCAGGCAATTGTCCCCAGTAGCTCGGCTCCATATTCACTTTCTCCCTAACGGGTTGCAACCCGCAGTTTGATAACTCTACCGATGCCATGGACAAAATATTTTCTAGCGACTTCAAATCATCATCAATACACAAAAGAGAAAAATGGTGCTCGCCAAAACCAATATCGCCGCTCACTGCCATATCAAGAGCCTTAGATATCTCCGCTATCTGTGAGACTGCTTTATCTTGAGCTTGTATCATCCGATTTTGCTGCAGCTGCATTTTATTTATTGCCACTGTTCTATTGGAAAAAACAAAACTTTGGGTCATAATAAACTCAAAGGGCATTTGCAAAAAACCATCAAAAATCCCTGCTGAAGTACTGGGACCGTATTCCAATACGCTCACAATCCCTGCATATTTCCTACCGCTAGGACCCCGGGCTTCAATTGATTTAGAGCCAAAAAACAAGCGATGAGTGGCAATATATTCATCAATGGAGGCACGCGGCGCTATCATTGGCATAGATTGTCCACAATTAACCAGAGAGCCTAAAAACTCCATTATCTCACAATAATAGCCATTCTTGGTTTTTCTTACCTGCAGCAAGTTCGCATCATAATCGCGAAAAGTATTAAGCACCCGGGTAGTCATTTCTTGCAAGTTCTCATACATTTCACGCATATCATTTTCCCACACCGACTTATCAGATTTCTGCTGGAGCTTTTTAAATATATACTCAACTATCGCAGCTCCTGCTTTGTCTGGCTTGAATAGAAGGCTAATATATAGTTCATTAAAGAAAGACTCAGAGCTAGAATGTTTCTTGCGCCATTCATTAGAAAGGTAAGTGATAAAGTCATTTGGTACTTTTACGGTAGGGTCAAAGCTGTTGTTCTTATTATTAGTAACTACTGCTTTACGTCTTCTAACCGTGTGAAAATATATCGCAATATTTCCAGAAGCCATATTTTTAAGTAAGGAATTGCGCACATTTTTTCTAATGTCTAGATCCTCATCATCTGCTGTTTCAAAGGAAAATCCGCCAATTTTTATAACTTGCAATAACTCGTTATTTTTAGTTAAAATAGTATTATTATTCCAATGACATTTATATGGGATAAAGTGAGCAACTGGCTTTTCTTTCTTTGCTACTGATTCTTTGGCAGCCCTCGTGGTAAATAATTTTATCATGAAACTTTAAATGCCATATGAATTAGCGCCGTAAAAAGCGCGATTGGGGCATTGGTTACATTTACTTGCCTTATTTAAATACAACTCCATAAATCTAGGCTCTTTGAAGCACAGCAGATAACCTATGAGATGAACAATCCCCGCGACAAATATAATTATTATGCCGGGCTTTTGAATAAAAATCATTACTGATAGCATCATATTCAACATAGCAAATTGAATACTGACACCAAATATCATGGTTGGTCTGGTCAAGCCGACAAATAACGGGTCAGATTCTAATTTTCCTGACATTTAATTACCTTAGATTTGAAAAATTACCCTTATTAATATTAAGACAAACTTATCTTATAAGGCAAATCTAATGGTAATAATTACGATGATTTTTAAGCAAAATGATACATAATCAACACCACAACCACTTTAAAGCCTAATTTCATTAAGCCTTCCTCTTTAATTTTAAAAGTTAATGCAGTTTGCATAACTTTAGTTAACGATGTATGATTTCAAGCATGATCGATAATGTGATTGTGCTGACATATTTGCTAACAATACTTGGGATTGGGATATATTATAGATCTAATTCAGGCAGTTTTAAAAGTTATGCTAATGTAAAGAGCAGCGCCAGAAACAATAAACTGCTGTTAATCGCTACTATATTTGCCTCTTCAGTAGGAGGCGGTACAACTTTTGGCATTGCAGAAAAAGCGTTTTCCAGCAATATATGTTATACTTATGCCTTGCTGCTAGCTATTCCAATAGATTTATTAATAGCAAAATATATAGTGCCCAAAATAATTCATCATTATGGCGCTGAAAGCGTCGGCGATATTATGTTCAGCTACTATGGATTACCAGGAAGGTTCACTGCTGGCATATCTGCGGTCATGATTTCCATAGGGCTGCTTGCTGCTCAAATTAATGTTAGCGGTCATATTTTTCAATATCTCTTAAAAATAGACTATATCCACGGTGTAATATTAAGTTATGGCATAGTAATTATTTATACTACTATTGGCGGGTTAAGGTCAGTAATGTTCACTAATCTAATTCAATTTTTTGCGATGATTATTGCCATACCACTAGTGACAATTTTTGGGATATACAAAATTGGTCTAAGTAATTTTATTACCGAGATTCCCTATGAGAAAGTTTTGTTAAACAACAATCAAATGTGGCTACAAACTCTAACCGCAGCTTTAAGTTTTACGGTAATGAATCTATACCCGAGTTTTATTCAGCGAGCGTTAATCAGTAACAATCCACGGGCTACTACTCAGGCTATCTACAAAAAATCGTTAATATATGCTGTATTCTTAATATTCACCACTTTAAACGGAATAATTGCCTATATATTATATCCTACTCAAGAAGCAAGCCTGGCTTTACCATATTTAATAGATCAAATTATGCCTGCAGGTTTACAAGGAATAATAGTTGTAGGGCTACTTGCGGCAGTTATGTCCACGGCGGATTCGGATTTAAATATCATATCTGTCACTTTAGTTAAAGACTTCTTTAGTCCTATTTTTAAAATACAAAACCAACAAAGACTATTATTAGCAGCTAGAATCATAAATGTCTTGATAGGTAGCGTGGCAATAGTAGTAGCTCTTAGTTTTAAAAGCGTAGTAGACCTAGTAGTTTTTATTTCCGGCTTTTGGGGTCCGATGATTTTAGTACCTTTTACCTTTGCCTTATTTAGAATCACTACTTCGGTCAGAGCAATGCTACTGACTAGCCTTAGTGGTGGAATCTCATTTTTATTGTGGGAATATTATTTGAGCAATTACTTTTATATTAAAGGAGTTTTTATCGGTACAATTATTAGTTTAATAGTATTCGCCGCCAGTCTTTCTAAAAAATTAATTCAGAAACTAATATTACCGCCATCTAAAGCTTAATTGCTTCTAGGAGACTCTTAACTCCTGCCACCGAAGCAGAGAATTGCTCTTTTTCCTCGATATTCAAATTAATTTCTACTATTTTTTCTACCCCTCCTTTGCCTATAATTACTGGCACTCCCACATAAATATCCTTATAGCCATATTCACCATTTAAATAAGCAGCACAAGAGAGAATCTTCCGCTTATCTTTTAAATAACTCTCAAGCATCTCAAGGGCTGATCGTGCCGGGGCATAATAAGCAGAGCCTGTTTTCAATAACGCCACTATCTCGCCACCACCATTTCTAGTGCGCTTAACAATTGCATCTATTTTTTCTTGGCTGCTCCATCCCATTTTTACTAAATCTGGTACTGGGATGCCACTAATTGTGGAATATCTAACTAAAGGCACCATAGCATCACCATGACCGCCAAGGACAAAAGCGCTAACATTTTCAGCAGAAACCTGAAATTCTTCTGCTAAAAAACAGGCAAAACGCGCAGAATCAAGTATTCCAGCCATACCTACAATCATATTATGAGGCAGCTGACTAATCTTCTGCATTACATATACCATAGCATCTAATGGATTAGTCACTACTATCACGAAAGCGTGCGGAGCATAGTTTTTGATAGCCTCTGCCACTCCCTTTATTATCTCTGCATTTACCGCCACTAAATCATCACGACTCATTCCAGGTTTACGAGGCAAGCCAGCTGTAACAATAATAGCGTCAGAATCAACTATAGCTTCATACTCATTAACACCGAGCATCTTAATATCCGCTCCATCGATAGTAGCGCTTTGCATTATATCCAAGCTCTTGCCTTGAGATACGCCTGACTGGATATCAAACATTACTACATCGCCTAATTCTTTTAGAGCTATCAGATGAGCTAGCGTCCCTCCAATATTTCCTCCTCCAATTAAAGATATTTTAGCTCTCTTTTTCATTTTCTACCTATTTTCTTTTTTAAGAATTCATTGATTCAAAAAATTCATTATTAGTTTTAGTATTTTTAAGCTTATCAAGCAGGAACTCCATACCATCTACTGTTCCCATAGGGTTGGTAATTCTTCGTAAAATCCACATTTTGCTAAGTACATTTTTATTAACCAGCAACTCTTCTTTTCGTGTACCCGATTTAGTAATATCAATACTCGGAAACACTCTTTTATCTGATAATTTTCTATCTAATACTATCTCTGAATTACCTGTGCCTTTAAACTCTTCAAATATTACTTCATCCATTCTTGAACCAGTATCAATCAGCGCTGAAGATATTATAGTCAATGAACCGCCATTTTCAATGTTACGCGCTGCCCCAAACAATCTTTTTGGTCTTTGTAGCGCATTTGCATCAACTCCACCTGTCAGCACTTTCCCTGATGAAGGGAGAACGGCATTATAGGCTCTAGCAAGCTTAGTAATAGAGTCCAGAAGGATCACTACATCTTTTTTATGCTCTACTAAGCGCTTGCTCTTTTCTATCACCATTTCTGCCAGCTGGACATGACGCTGCGTTGGTTCGTCAAAGGTAGAGCTTACCACTTCTCCCTTTACTGACCGTTGCATATCGGTTACTTCTTCGGGTCTTTCGTCAATTAACAAAACAATTAAAAATACTTCTGGGTGATTAGTAGTGATAGCATGGGCTATATTTTGCAGCAATACTGTTTTACCAGTTCTTGGAGGAGCAACTATCAACGCTCTTTGTCCCTTGCCCATTGGAGATACTATCTCGATTATTCTAGCGCTAAAATCCTTATTGTCATTCTCTATCTCTAGGGACAGTTTTTGCTCAGGATAAAGAGGGGTTAAATTATCAAAATGCACTCGGTGGTAGGCTTTGGAAGGATCTTCAAAATTAACAGTGTTAACTTTAAGTAATGCAAAATAGCGCTCTCCAGGCTTTGGAGCTCTAATTTGACCCTCTACAGTGTCACCAGTACGCAACCCAAAGCGCCGAACTTGGTTGGGCGAAACATATATATCATCTGGTCCTGGCAAGTAATTAACCTCAGGTGAACGCAAAAATCCAAATCCATCAGGCAATATCTCCAACACCCCCTCTCCTAAAATTAATCCTCCTTGTTCCACAATTTTCTTTAAAATAGCAAAGACTAATTCCTGCTTTAGCAGGGAGCTAATATTTTCAATACCTAGGGATTCAGCTTGGGCTTGCAGCTCTTCTGGAGGTTTTCGCTTTAACTGTTTTAAATTAACAGTCACCTCATTTTTATTATCAAATTTGCTTTTATTATTGGGATCAGAGTAGTTATTATTCTGCTCTTGAGATTCTAAATCTGTATGCTGGGTCATGTTTAATATTCAGTTAATTTAAAATAGGAGTTGTCATAAGAGTAAAAAATAAGGCAGGTTAATCAAAAAGAGTTTCTAATGCTAATGCAAAAAGACAAATTTCGATAATATCTATTTTATCAAAACATCTAATAACTTATAGTTTGTTATGCTTAAATATTTTTTGAGATAAGAAAGCCGTTAGGATACTTGCTTATTGGGTATATCTGAGTTATCCCCTCAAGCTTTTCATAAAACCTTTAATAAAGCTTTTATCAAATTGCCTGTCTTTTGTCAAATATTTTGAGTCAAACTTACTCTTATTTAAATCTTTCGTGGTTTAATAGAAAAATAATTTAGGGAAAGAAAGAATGTTGTGCTTTTATTCAAGCAAGACAACTATCAATTTTTATCGCATTACTCTTGACTTCAGCATTATAGTAATTTAATTTACTGGCTTAACTATTAACATGGCGGGTGTAGCTCAGTTGGTTAGAGCATCAGATTGTGGATCTGAGGGTCGCGGGTTCAAGTCCCGTCATTCGCCCCATAACCTCGTATACTAACAATAACGAGATTGAGCGAATTTACTTGACCAAGTGGATAATCTATGACAAAAATATACCAAACTTAAAAGTTCTTTCCTTTCATCTTTAAGAAAATTTATAAATAGCCGCTATAGCTCAGTGGTAGAGCACATCATTGGTAATGATGAGGTCGAGAGTCCGATTCTCTC
>JACCDN011014781.1_pt1 | contig 12717 bp, 12 predicted proteins | sample 7441691 | NCBI WGS metagenome assembly JACCDN01 (sample SAMN15323439, study PRJNA562643) | freshwater metagenome | isolation source: river surface water | place: USA:Blue River Watershed | collected 2017-08-16 | reverse complement strand
GTCGCGGGCAAGGAGCTTTGGCCGGTTGCGAGCAAAGTGATCGACCGTTCGCGGGCAAAGACTCTTCGGGCATGACATCGGGGAACGACTTTGCCTGGTCTCAAACGAAAGAATTTGTCATGTTCGGGCAAAAACTCTCTGGCCACTTTACATAAAGTCGGTGACGGGTTTGAGGAGACGAAAGTCGTGGAGGGGTGTGTGAAGAAAGGCAATGATGGCCTTGTTGGTTTCGAGATCTTTGAACTTGATCTGACACATGAATGAATCATGACACATACAATCATAAATACGTACCAGGTTATGTTTGTGTTCGACGGTGGTGAGAAAGTGGCTGGCGTGTTTGACGATGGATGTCCATGGGGGTAAGTTGAGGCGGTGAAGAATGGTTTCAATAAGGGTTGTGAATTGTTCAGGATAAAAAGTGTTGGTATCATTGAGAATATATCCGTCTTGTCCCCCTTCAAGAGTGTCTCCATTGAAAAAAGTGATACGGTGATGACGCGTCAATTGTTTGAGCCGACAGACAAACTTAATGTGTCTTATTCGTTCGAGTTCATAAAGTTCTTGGATGGGGAGAAGAGTCTTGTCTTTGGCAAATAGGTATAACACATCTTCCAATTCCGGAAATGTTTCAGGATCAGAAAGAAGGTTTGTAAGAAAAAGTCGGATGCTATGTTTTGTCAAGAGTGGATTCTGATCGTAATAGATGAATCGAAATTCGCGAAAATAAAATACATTATGTTCAATGACCAATTGGTTCATGGACAATAAATGATACACTCTTGACACGGCATCGAATTGCTTATTCATGGTTTTCGGAATTCTGAACTTGAAAAACTATCGGAGCAAAAATGTCTTCTTGTATGAATGGCCAGAGAAACCTGATTTAGGATAATGTATTTATGTCTCAAGTCGTAAAGTTCCTCCATAGTTGACCCATGCGAGTAATTGTTTGGCAACGAGTGATAAGAGGATGAATACAACTTCACCGTATTCATAGTCGACCCATTTTCCAATTTTCATTTGTTGCAAGTATTGGTTTACGGCAAAGGTGGCGTCGAGAGAAAAGATAAAGAATATAATGGTCCAGACAAACATGGGTGGTTTGCTTACGGCGACACCATGGAAAAAGTAGGATGCGATGATTGCCCAATTGAAAATGTGTGGTACGCATCCAAGCCAAAATGGTGTTAGATCAACATCTTTCGTTGTGTTTGGAAAAGGATTTGCTCGTTCTTGCAAGTATCCAAACGTCATGGTGGTCATGGTGAGACCGAAAATGGCAATAAGAGTATGAATGTCGCAAACGCCACACAGCATGGCAATCATGACGTGCATCAAGCTTGCGGATAGACCATATTCTAACCATCGATAGGTATTCTTACCCTGTTGGAGTCCTGCAACATAGTCTGGGTGTCCATAGGTAGCTACGTAAATATGATTGACAGCCGCGAGCATGAGAAACACTGCAGAAAAATATCCAATGGGGACATCAATGAGCGACTTGTTCTGAGGTTGATAACTATCATTCGAATACGTGGTGTTGATAGTTATGGTTCGCTTGGGTTGAATACTTGTGAGTACAATAAGAACCACAGATGCCACAAAATGAATGATTCCAATGGCAAGATTATACTTTTGAAGTCTATCCATTTCTTTTTTCCTCCGATGAATAATGTTTTTTATTTTTCAAAATCCAAACTTCTTTTTCAAGAAAATCTATTCTTCTTCAAGAATGATTCATTCTTCTTCATGAATTTGTTTGCCATGTTGGTTGCACAAAACGATAAAAAAAGTTTTTTTCACACATTTTTCAATTTGGTCTGATTAGAATTTCTTGATGATGTAAAAATTTTTTGATGATTCAAATTTTATAAAACCTCTTGGCCTAGATTTTTTGAAAATTTTTTTCATGCTCTTGAATTTTTGAAACTTTTTATTTTTGTGAAATGTTATGCTCTTGAAATTTTTTCAGGTGAGAGATGTTTGTGAAATTTTTGAAACTTTTTATTTTTGTGAAATGTTACGCTCTTGAAATTTTTTCATGTGAGAGATGTTTGTGAAATTGTTGAAACTTTTTCAAAGAGGATGATAGCGTTGTTTTGGGAATGAAAAGAGTCCAATGACGATGAGAAGAACGATGAGGATGACCATCCATGTGAGGTATTCGATGGGTCGCGAGGGTGTTCCAAGTCGGAGTTGTGAGTGGGTCACAGAGTGGGTCACAGAGTGTGTATAGTAGCATACGAGTGTTTGGTTCCAGCTTTGTAAGAGGTCTTGATCATTTATGAAATGGTTGGGTTGCGAGTGCTGGTAGGTCATAGGAAGAGGTGGGATGGGTGGGGCGACAAGAGTCATGTTGATGGTGGTGACGTATTGATGAGAGACGACGCAGTAGTGTGTCAAGGTACAACATGTACCATCTGATAAAAGTTCTTTGCATGATGGGTAGGAGCAACCGTACCATGGATTAATGACTTCACAAGAGGATGTGTGATATGATAGGTGACGCGATTGAACTTGAACATCGTGTGGTTGACAGTCGATAGGATACTCCCACACATACAAGAGTCCATAAATGAGCAAAATGACTGCTGTGATGGAAAGAAGAATGTACAAGCAAAACCATTGACGGTTTTTCATGGTGACTGTGTTATGGATTCTGGTCATAAGAGGAAAACTGTGTTTGATAAGAACATGGCGAATAGGCAAAGCGGAAAAATAAAAGAATAATGAGTGACGTTCACGTGCGGTCTGCCAATAACGGTGATGTGGGATCTGTTGGTCACAGATTCTATGAGAATTATCATGGTCATCACATTCATCACTTGGAGACGCTGACGAGTCAGTTTCGTCGGTTGAAGCAAAATATAGTGTTCTTGGCAGGTGATTCGTCATTGGATAACAAGTATTGGGTGTTGGAGGAGCCTCGAGTACCAACTCATGCAGGGTATCAATGTGTGATGACCAAAAGACATTTATTAGAGATCAAAGAGCAGAATGAAGCAGTGCCGGATATTGCGTATTGGCTTCATGGCAAGTGTCAGTACCATCGAATGGCGTGTGTGAATGCTGCGGTGGAAGAGGCTACATTGTCGTCCAAGATGCAAGAGATGAATGCTCAAGATACATTTGTGATGAACAACTTGCAGGCGAATGACATTTTGGTGGTCTCAATTGGTGGTAATGATGTGGCACTGAAGCCGACAATGGGAACGATCATGGCTATGGCAGGGCTCATGTTACAACCCATGGTATTGTTGGGCTACTATAATCCAGCCATGATGTATTTGCGTCACTTGTTCAAGACGACATTGGAAACGTATATCAAGAAACTAACACATAAACAAAGTCCCAAGTTGGTGATTGTGTGTTTCCTGTATTATCCAGATGAGAATTCAGCAGTCGATAGTTGGGCGAATCGAACTCTGTCTGCGTTGGGATATAATCAGAACCCCAAGGTGTTGCAGGATCGAATGAAGTTGGTGTTTGAGACGTGTGTGAAACAGATTCAATTGCCCTCGTGTGCCTCTGTCAAGTTTTTACCCTTGTTCGAGGTGTTGGATGGGAAGAGAACAGAAGAGTATGCCAAACGCGTGGAACCCTCTGGACTAGGTGGACAAAAGATTGCAGACAAACTATTCGAAATGATTCAACAATAAATTTATTCTAAACTTGAAGAAGTTTGAAGCTCTTGAGAAGATGTTGGTTCGTCAGAATCTTGTTGAGGCTCTTGGGATGTTTGAGGTACAAAAGAAGTTTGAGGCTCTTGAGAAGGGGTTGATTCGACAGAAGAAGTTTGGGGCTCTTGAGATGTCTGAGGCTCTTGAGATGTTTGAGATGCCTGAGGCTCTTGAGATGTCTGAGACGCCTGAGGCTCTTGAGATGTCTGAGACGCCTGAGGCTCTTGAGATGTCTGAGACGCCTGAGGTTGAGGTTCCTCATGAGGGAATTGTGAGGGTCGTCGAGATCGTTTGGTGTAGTTTGTCTTATGACTCATCTTTTTATTTATTATACCCCATGTTAGAAAAAAAAATGTCGGGTATGCAAGTGTTTGTAAAAACGCTAACAGGAAAAACGATTACATTGGATGTGGATTCAGCGGATACGATTGCTATGGTGAAACAAAAGATACAAGACAAGGAAGGTATACCACCCGAGCAACAAAGGCTCATCTTTGCAGGCAAAAATTTGGAGGACGAACGAACCATGGCTGATTACAATATTCAAAAAGAATCAACGTTGCACTTGGTGTTGCGCTTGTAGCGTAGCTTTAACTACGTAGTTCGGAATGATTGGATAACTTTTTGCTCATCATCTCATGGAGATGGCAATGGTGGATGCAATAAAGGTAAACAAGTAGATTGTACCAAGAAATGCAATGGATGGTGACGATTGAATATTCTCTTGATTTGATGGTAAAGTATTTTTGGGAACATGATTCTTTGATGGTAAAGTGTTTTTTGGAGTTGGCGATGATGGAACGTTTTTGGGAGTTTGATCTGGTGACTTTTTGGGACTTGGATCTACTGATGATGGAACGTTTTTGTGTGATGGTAATGGAATGGTGTGATGTTGTGATACTTGGGTTGGTATGACCCGACTTTGATTTTGTTTTGGAGTTGGTACAATCTCCCTTATCAAAGGAGTTTTTGTTCGTGGCATGGCGACATTTTTGGGATCGTATTTTGGAAGTTTCTTGAGTGTATCTATACCCATCTCATGTACATTAAACCCCTTGTTCGCTTCGAATTGATCTTTGAATATTTTATAATTTTCATATTGTTTTTTTGAATCATAATCTGCAAAGATAATAGTTTCAAAGTAATTTCCATATGTTGTAAGAACTTGACACAGAGTTGAGGCAACAAGGCGTTTGTAGTCTTCTTTCTTACGTTTTGGAGCAAATGCACCGCAACCTATGGGGCCTAGGAGAAGGTGTTTGTTTCCACAAGCCATAGCCGTCTTGATAATGGTAGTCCACATGGTTGTCAGAGCATCCTTGACTGTAGTAGTGAGCATTTCCTCAGTGACATTCTGTCCAATAAAGCATGGTGCGGCGGCTGCAATCATAGATACTTTTCGTATTTTGTCGGTTGGATCTAGAGTAATTCTCTTAAAGTCTTTATGAAGGTCGCCGTAAATATAGACATGTGGGCTATGAATACATCGATGAAACGGAATGTATTTTCCCCTATTCATTGATATTGCATCAAAGTCTGTCTCGTTAAGCATTTTTTCACGTGTTATGAATTGGTGGGCAGCGTTGAGTGAATGGTAATAGGATGACCGATACATTAACATTTCTTCCTGTGTTGAAGCACCACTTTTAAAATCACCACCGGGTTGAAAGGGGCTTGCAAAATTAAGAATTAATGGCCACTCTTCATAGACTCGAGAAAATGCCTCTGCTACTTCCAATGTATCATCATTTACCATGATTATTTGTAGAGTCTTTTCATCAGTATTTAGCCTAGTATCACGCAGATGAAACCCTTTGGGGTTTATCAAACCAAACATTTGATCACGCGACTCGTAAATAGTAAATACGTTTTGATTTCGACTCAACAATAAATTATCCTGCATTACATACTTTGCCAAGTCGGTCAAGTAATGCTGTCTCTTATCATGATATTCTCTTATGTTTGCAATGTATGGTGGTAGCTTGTCGACTGTTGTTGCCTCTTGTTCTTTACCTTGATCATCTACATAGTACCCAACGTGCCCCCATCGTTTTTGACCGTCAAACGAATCTTCTTTATAGCTAAACGTGCTCATGATGAATGCTCTTTTTATTTTCTATGCATGGAATATCCAACAATGGAGGAAATGAGAAGACATGTTGAGAATGCTAATATACCTGTAAAACTATTTGATGGCTGATGAATGGGGTGTGGGTTTGAATGAATTGTGGCAGAGGGTTGTGCTGGAAGATTTTGTGTTGATTGACGACTCGCAGCAGCATCTTGTGCTTCAAGACTTTGTGTTGGTTGATCACGTTGTCTTTTAGAGGTGCCTTGACGATCCAGTCGTCTTTTAGAGGGTTTTGAAAAAAGTTGTTGTTGAGTATCTCGTGATAACCGTCGTTTTGGGAGTTTCGCGTCGCGCAACGCTTTCGAGAAAGCATTTACATCACCAAATGGTTCGGTTGGTCCTACTGCATCTTCCAATGGCTCGGTTGGTTTTGCTGCGGATTCATCTGAAGGAGGCTTTGCTTTAACTGCGATTATTGGCACCACTGGATCTTGGTTATCAGGTGCTTCATTTCCTAGACTCTTGCGCCGTTGTGGTGGTACAGCTTCCGGTGGTGTTTGTATTCCTCTCGGATTGAACAGTTGTTTAGGTGTTGCACCGACACTCTGGCTTGTGACTTTGCGTGGAATAGGTTGACCATCGTGCTCGAATATGTCCCACTGATATCGTCGAGATTCTGTGCTTTCCGATTTCGGGTTTCCCTTGAGGGCAGAAGATAATGGATTCATATCTCTCTTTGGAGTTGATGATGATGGAACGGAAGTTGATGGATTCACAACAATCTTTGGAGTTGATGATGGATTAGAAGCTGATGGATTCACAACAATCTTTGGAGTTGATGATGATGAATTGGAAGCTGATGGATTCATATCTCTCTTTGGAGTTGATGATGATGGAACGGAAGCTGATGGATTTGCAACTATTTTGGGCGCCTCTGATGGATTGGAAGTTAATTGATTGATAATTTCTTTGTCATGAAGTCCTGTGACAATGATTGCTTTGAAATATCTTCGAAAATCCATCAGTAATTTATTTGGATGTAGTTGTTTATCGATAGCGCCATATATAATTAAATATTGTTTTCGAGTTGCCAAGGCTGCATGTAGTAAAGTTGCCCACATTGTAGAGCAATATTCCTCGATATACTGATAATTTGGGGCTGATATAATATCAATGGTACCTAACGCGTCTTTACCAAGTCGGATAGTTTCCCTATCAATAATGTTACCCAAAATTTCAACATTTGGATTCACAAAACATATATTTGGCGGTATTCTTTGTATTCCGTTAGACATTAGGCGATTCGTCGCCTTAGTAAGGGTATAATTGTAATCTGTTGTATACAGTAGACGTTCTGTATCTCCATTTTGGCCCATTCGAAAACCTCCAATTGGGTTGAATCGGCCTACAAAATCAACTATAACGCAATTTTCATATCCATACTTTTTAGCAACGTTTATTGGGTCTAAATCTTGAACACAAAGAATTCCAGACGACTCGGGGGCAGGGTATTTGTTCAGCTCCACATAATTACCATTCACATAATCATATATAGAGTTATCTTTAAACTCATAGATCGAGTATGGGTATTCTGTATCTTCAGTGTCTGTATCATCACCGCTTACAGAATAGTCTTTAAATATTTGAAGTTCTGCAAACAAATCAGTTCTAAATGTGTCGGGTTTTTTTGATTTGTTCTGTTTATCCCTGTTGTTAACTTGTCTTGGTTTTCTACTACCCCCATCGACAATGTATTTTACTTTACCAAATCGTTTTTCACCATCAAACTTGTCTACTTCATATCTGTACGTATCCATATTGTTTATTTTTTATACAAGTGTGGAAAATAAAGTGCCGATATAGATAAGATTGTCTGTCTATGCACGAATCCGAACTCTGTTCAGAAATGTTATGGGGTGTGACTTCATGGGTCAAGGCACGACCGCGAGCGCGTCCCGATCTCGTCTTGGTAAATAACAATGATTCCGAATGGCGACATGAATTGTACATGAATGTTTTGGAGTGCAACACCAAATCATATCCATGGGTCATGCAACTGACTCGTGAGATTTCGTTACCCATCAACTTGGATGTCAATGGACGAATGTTTGCCGTCATGGAACCCTCCTTTGATGCATTTATAGAGAAACATTCCCACGTTCCAGTGATTCATGCCTTTGGTGTCTATGAGCCGAGTGTGGACAAGTTCCTGACGTATTTGCCAATGCCCCATTTGCCGCGACCGAATGGGAAACGTGTCCTGTGTGGTGGAGTGATTCAGGGTCGAGCGAATTCGTCCAAGACAACACGGTGTATTCAAGGACTATTTGGTCGCGGAAAGAGTTTATTCATTCTTCCCAAGGAGGATGAAGAGGTGTTAAAGTGGGTGACCGCTTCGCATGTCCTGAGATCCGCTTCGCATGTCCTGAGATCTGATGGGTCGCATAACTTTGCTTCCACTTCGCATGTCTTTAGATCCGCGTCGCATAACTTTGTTGCTCGTAAAGAATGGAACGTGGATCTCAAGAGCGACATGGTGATTATCCATCACGGAATGATTCGTGAGTGGAAGGATGTTTTGAGTTGCATTGAATGGGAACATGTGGTGTTTGATACGTTGGTCAATGTAGAGTTTTGTGATGTATTACGAATGAAGTGTTTATGGATCATTGCGGACAAGACGTCGCCAAGAGAGTGGAGTCGTATGTTTCGGTTGGAGCAAGTGTTTGGTGCGGCGATTCCAGAGGAGATGGTCAAGGCGGCGTTTGGAAATTACTTGGTGTACCTATGTGGAGGACAAGCAGGGTCAAATAGGCGTAATTGGAGGAGAATCAATTGTCGCGCCAGGTATACGGAGGATGTTCCCTTGGGTGCAATGCATCGAAAATCAACCTCTATTGATACGCTATTGGCGATCGAGTATGATCAAGTGGACAAGTACGCCATGACGGCCAAGTTGAATCAACGAGAGTTTGTGATCAAGGAGATTGGATTTCGTGAAATAACGTGTGGGATATGTTTTGAAGATACATTGTTCGCGGTGAAGAACAAGTGTTCACATTGGTTTTGTGATGCCTGTATGTATCGAGTGGTCATGACGTCGAATTCGTGTCCACTTTGTCGTTGCGGGTATGATGCCAAGTCGTTTGAGGGATCCACCAAGAATGTCTATCCCAAGTTTATGACACAATTCGTAACGCGAGACTTGTCGAACATTATCACGGCAATTGAAGAAGAGATTCGAACGGTCTTGGTGATTGTCAATCGACGCGCGGTGCATGAACTACTTGTGCTATTGCAATATCAGTTTCCACAAAGGAACGTTGTGGTAAACATGCGACCTGGAATCAACGACACGCAAAGTGATTTGATCATTGTGGCGACGCCGAGACATGTGAAGAGACTTCGGTATCAATTGTTTCCCGAGTTGGTGATTTGTTTGACGTTGCGCGAGAGTTTGTTACCGGTGCTTGAATGGTGTATGAGCTGTCCGGTTCTCTTTGCAGCACCGAAACAAAGTATGACAAATGCAATTATACATGAGGATCCAGATTTTCCGCTATGGGAACAATACATTGCTCAATTTTAATCGTAACAATGGAAAGTGAAAGTAATGATGGACCGCAACCAATTCTAGATTTGCGAAAGGAACATAATCGAATAGGTATGCTGTTGCATAGATTGGGAGATCAGTATAGTCAGTTGGTGATGTATCCGAGTTGGCTTCGTGGGCATGAGGAAGAGTCGGACGATGAAGTGTTTACTGGGGATGACGGAGGAGTTTACTCAAGCAATTATACATGGCTCACTGAACCACCATACCATTCTAATTTCATGTTTCGTTTGGGACAAGCCTATGGGTTTGCAAAAACATACATGGACAATCGTCCGTATAAAGAAGCCAATGAAATACTTATCATGTTGACCTTGAAACTATTACAGTTACAATCGCGAAGCGATATGTTATCGCAGAGAGATATGTCATCGCGAAAAGCAATATATCCTCACGGTCAAGAAAAATGTACAATGGCAGATATTTACTACCACGAATTGATACCGTACCTTCCTGTATCTGGGTTAGTGTCCATGGTGACGGATTACTTGCCAACTAATAATCGAATGTGGGTTGATTTGTTGGAGGATCGTCTCGCGGTGATGCGTACAATACGTCTGTTCTACATGAATCAATCTGATACGCACATTTACATGAGGGGTAAAACGTATAGCCGGCAAATACTTGCAGAAATGAAAGAAGTGTATGAATTGTGTAAGAATCAATTGGATATCAAAACACCAGACGTGTTTGGAATTGATCAAGACTTTGTGAAAAACTTCTTGACCATTTCAAGTAATCCAACTCCAAAATATAACTACAACGATTTATGGGCCGAAGGTACTTACAATCAATAAACAATGAAAAAATGGTAAAGAGAAGACGTGAAAAATCACCACAGCATTGTCACCAGGTTCTGATAAAATGCAAAAAGTCTCAAGGTTCTGACAAAAAGTCACCGGGTTCTGATAAAATCATGCAACCAAAGAAACCAAAAGGGTTGAATCACATTTATTCGGATGGAAATTGTAAAGAGAATGGGACGGATAAAGCGAGGGCTGGAGTGGGTGTGTGTGGAACTGGTTTTGCCTTGGGGCTCAAGTTGCCTGGAGTGACACAGACGAATAATCGAGCTGAATTATTGGGATTGTTCTTGGCCATGTTGGCGGCGGATGAAAAGGTGGAGACGACCATTGTGACGGATTCGACGTATGCTATCAAAGTGACAAATGGGGAATGGAAAGCCAAATCGAATTTCGATCTTGTAGAGTCGTGTCAAGCCATGTACAAGAGACGACCACTCGTCACGTTTCAATGGGTCAAGGGTCATAATGGAGATGAAGGAAACGAACAAGTAGATCAACTCGCCAACCAAGCCATCCTTTCACCTGATCCCGTTACCATATTGTAAAGAAGGTTGTGAAGAAGGTCGTAAAGAAGTCCCAGCGGATCCAAAGACATGTCATGATCGAAGGAAGATTGAAAGAATAAATCATTTATCGTACTTTTAGTCCAATAGATACTGCAAGCGCTATAGCATAGGGGACAAATAGCCACATGTTTGGTCCTTGGGGTTTGGTTACCGATGGAGACGATGAGGGTTGTGGCTCTAAGGTCTTTGGCGAAGACGATGAGCTCTCTGACGAAGAAGAAGAAGAAGCTTCTGACGAAGACGAAACCGCTTTTGGATTCATCGGAGACGTGACGGTTGGTTGCTTTGTATCGCATTGACTACATTTACTACCTGGTAATACTTTATGATTCCCTTCTAAATGCATAAGTGCACAGTTTACACATAGTTTGATATCATTTGTTAGTTCTGGCGGGTTTTCTGCTTGTAGCATTTGAAGATTAGCTATCATTGCAATACGTATACGTGTATCTTTCTCGTCGAATACATGTTTACGTATCTCAGCAAGAGCATTATGGAGTTCGACGACAGCTTGTTTTTTTACCAAACGGTCAAGTGCAACGTGAAGATTTAAACCAATTTGTTCGTCTGATAGTTTATTTGAGGCTTGCCACTCTTGTTCAAGTACGTTATCTAATAAGAATGGTACTTTTCGTTGCCTGTATCCTTCATACAATTTTCGTTCACTCATGTTTTATTTTAAGCCTCTTTCTAGATTTATGAGGTGTAACATTGTCATGCGAAGCGGTTGCATTGTCATGCGAAGCTGGATTGGAGACATGCGGAGCTGTCACATCACAGGTTCGGTCTCCGATGGTAATGGTGTCATGCGACCTAGCGGTAACGAAGCCATGCGGAGCTGTTGCATCTCGTGGATGTTTCTTTTGAAGGTTGCATTCATTCTTGATGGATTGTATTTCGTCTAAAGTAGGTAGATTTTTGATTTGAAATAGTTTCATAAGACTGTCGGTCGAATGATGACGAAGTTGGACGCTAATGACAACGCTACACAGATTGACAAAAGTAACATCTCCGAGATAGTTGGCCGAAAAAAGAACATTACAAATCGTCTTGATGTCGTATTGGTGTATCCAATCATAGTGGTATGGTGAGATGAGTTTCTTGAGCTCTGCAGTGTCTCGGTGTGATGGAGGAATGATGACGTATGGCTTGGCGTGATGTCTTGTCCAGAATTCATAAATAATGGCAAAGGCAATATGATCGACACTGGGGAGTGCAATGGTGTTGGTCTCTTCATCACACGAAAACGATGTCTTGATCATTTCAGAGTATTGAAGAATTTCCAAGTCACAATTCGGTACAATGTGGTCATCCTTGCACACGACAGAAATAAGTCTAGGTTCCATGTCCATTTATGAATCTACAAGGTAAAACAGCAGACGTATCGGAAGTTTGACGATCTTTATCGGAAGTTTGAAGATCTTTATTGGAAGTTCAACGATCTTTGTAGGAATTTTAACGATCTTTATTGGAAGTTTTTCGTAAGACGTTTTTATTGGAAGATGGGAAGACGTTTATTGTTTTTATCGGAGGACATTTGATTCCTGATTATGATATTCGATAACGTTTCGGATAATGTGGTGGCGATTTTGGTGAAACTCGTTGCGAATAATGGGGATAATGTCTTGTGGTAGGAGATAAGGATCCTTTTGACGGACGTACCAGTACATTTGTATCCATATCATAAAGAGCTGTGCCGTTTCCTTGTCCGTCACCAATTCACCCACAAGCGCAACCGCTTCCCATATACGAGGCAAAGAGGAAGTTGATTCCAAAGAAGTTGATGAAGTTGACGAAGTTGAAGAAGTTGATGAAGTTGACTTCTTCTCAAGAGAATTCTCCATATTCATTTTTTTTTCTAAGTGTTTGGCCGGGAGAGTGTTTGGTCGGAATGTCGACTAACTTGGATTTTCCGCACCGAACTCTTTCCGGACAAAAATCTGACTTTTGTCGGAAAGTTGCTCGGATATTCCGATAC
>JACCDN011008667.1_pt1 | contig 12719 bp, 10 predicted proteins | sample 7441691 | NCBI WGS metagenome assembly JACCDN01 (sample SAMN15323439, study PRJNA562643) | freshwater metagenome | isolation source: river surface water | place: USA:Blue River Watershed | collected 2017-08-16 | reverse complement strand
GGGTGCCAGCCGACAGGGTCGTGGCGCTTGCCTGGACCGTCGACAGGTTACCCACCGTACCCATATCTGCTGTCAAGGTACCGGCCGATAAGACACCAGTTGAGATCAATCCTGCTGAAAAATTTCCAGCTGTAAATGTTCCAGCAGAAAGACTGCCAGCTGTAAATGTATTAGTCACAGCGTCAAGACCAGCGTTAGTAGAACCAACACCTGTCATGGATACCTGCGCGGTTGCATCATCCGCAATCGGCAATGTGATTGCATACCCACCTGAAACCAGCAACAAAGCCAGAAGGTGGCTAACCCTAGGCTTTGTAAAAGTTCGCGCCATCAATGATTGTTTCGTCATATGACTATATCCAATACTTAGTTGATTTTTATTGTCCAGAGGGACTCATAACAGAAAAATTCTTTACGAGACTATCACGTCTTTCACACTTTTCTCCAATCCTTCTACAACTTTTTTTACTGAAAGCAAATCCGCATTGTCGCGTTTTTGCAACAACTTCGACTTGATGGCCAATCTAATGTCTTTTTGGACAGCCAAATTAACTGCTTTCGCAACAAAATCCTCGGGCGTGTGAGCAACCAACTCCGGGAACCCCGCACGAGTCAAGATACTACCTGCCATTTTCGAAACCATTGTACTGCCGGATAGGGTCACCATTGGGCAACCGCTATATAGAGCATCACTGGCTACGGTTCCCGAGGTATAAGGGAAGGTATCAAGATGGACATCCATGAGCTCAAAACGGGATAAATACTCAGCACGGCTACAGCGCTCCGCAACGACCATACGGGCTGGATCCACGCCTCGTTTTTTCATTTCAACCTTGAGATTGTCAATTGCTCCCTTGGGGCCACTAGCCATCCAAAGCACGCTGTTAGGTACTTGTTCTAGTATCCGCATCCAACGATCAAAGTGTTCCGGTTGGATTTTAAAGGTTTGCGCAAAACAACCAAAAACCACGCTATCCTCAGGCAACCCAAGTAAGGCTCGAGTTTCATGAGTTGGCTCCACCACTCTGACATCATCCGCCACATGAAAGCCCGCAGGAACCTGGAGGATTTTTTCAACAAAGTCGTTCTGATTTTGCATCGGCGCAACAATGTCGTCAGCTATGATGTAGTCGTAAAAGCCAGAACCCATGGTTCCAATAAAGCCCAACCAATGCGCCTGTTTTCTAGCCGGACGCATACCAAGAACCTGACAACGATTACCCTTGGTATTACCTGTTAGATCAATAAGGAAGTCTAGGTCATCTGCAGCGATTCTCTTAGCCGTCTCCAATACAGACAGATCCTTAACATCAATAAAGTGATCTGCATTGTCTTTAATACGCTGTCTGACAGCCGAACCATCATCTGGCCCATAAGAATAGGCAAAAATTTCGAAATCGTTTTTATTGTGTAGTTCAAAAACTCGCGCCGTCAAGTGGGCAACTGGATGATCTCGAAAGTCAAAAGAATAATACCCAATTCGTATTTTACCCAGCCGACGATGTTCTGGAAGGATCATTGGCTCAGATTGCCTAGCCGTCGCATCAAAAATATCGTGGGCCGATAGCGTCGACCAGTACTTAAGAGCTTGAGGGTCATCATAGACCGCCAAGGGGGTGAACGGCGAGATAGAGGAGGTATTGGCTGTCTGTCGAACAGCATCAACAGCTTCACGCAGTTTGAAGAAGCCTTCCCAATCACAAATATGCGACTTTTCCTTCAGCAGCCAACCAAGAGGTAGTATTTGATCAGGATCACATTCCAGCGCTTTGTAGAAACACTCGATTGCATTGACCGAATCTTCTTTGCCCAAGTAAAACACCCCCATGTTGTTGTAGGCCATGGCCTGCGCATACGGTGTAGTGTTTTTGGAGTCAATCGCCTTCTGACAAAATGCAATACCCTCATCAATCCGCTGGATATCAAAATAAATCTTGGCGACATTAACCCAAATGAGATGCCCCATATTAGGTACATGTTCGACAGTTTTCAAATAGATTTCAATTGCATCCGAAAACCTGCCGACTACATCGGTAAAGTACCCGCAAACACGCCACAGGACTGAAAAGAATGCATCTTGTTCGATAAGACTAGGAAGTGTAGACCAATCAGATGTTGTCTTATAGGCTTCAAAAACAGTTTCTGCGGCCTTAGCAATCTCACCAGAAGAAATAAGAATTTGCGCATACGGGTAAGCAACATCGATGGTTTTACAACCTTGCCCTACCAATCCCTCGAACCGAACCTTGGCTTCCGTCATCTCACCTTGCATATAACAAATTTTAGCAAGATTAATTAGCGCCACCGCTCCAGAATTGTCTAGCGAAAGCGCACGATTAAAGCAAGACCGAGCGCTATCGAATTCACGTTTCTCGAAATAGACGTTACCAAGAGTCAACCACCCTTGCATTAGAGCCTCATTATTTTGTACCGCGCGACTAGCAAACTCTTGAGCTTTAGAGAGCTTCCCCGTTTTAAGATAAACAACTGCGAGATTATTTAGGGCTTCCGGGTAATCAGGGTCTGCTTTAAGTGCCGCCCTGAGATCATTGGCCGCATCTTCAAAGCGACCCATATCGATGAAGATCATGCCCCGTGTATTAAGAAAGATCGTTGCTCGATCAATCGAAATAGCTGTATTAACGTAGTTCAGAGCTTCTCGGTAACTGCGCTTAGAATTTTTTAGTGCGCCAAGCAAATGAAGGGCATCAGGATTATTGGGTTCTTTTGCAAGAATGTTGCGATAGATCTCTTCTGCTTCTTCCAACTTACCACTTGTATGCAGTGCAATGCCATCTTGAATCGTCGCTTTGCTAATCATTGAACCGCCGTATTAATTTGACTGAGTATGAGGGGAATGCTTCAACCCCAAAGGGTTTGGTGCCATGCCATGAGAGGTTAGCACCCTTTCTTGAACAAAACAATGCCGTTTATCAGTATATCAGTGAAACGCAAAGAAACCAAGACTATCAGTCAGTTGACAATACAATTCATACAGTTTATCGAATTCCTCCTTTGCTGATGGAACACATGTAATATTCAGCTCTCTTCTAAAGGCAGTTAGAGATTCAGGATCTTTCGATATTGATTGAATTGTATGAACCAAATTTTCTACATAAGGAACATCAAGTTCAAACCCGATTTTGCCATTCGCTATAAAATCACTTACCCCCAACGAAGGCAAGACGATGGGCACAACTCTTGACCTAACACATTCTCGAACAAACAAACCGTAGGACTCAAAGTGAGACGGCACTATGGCAATATCAAATGTTCTAAGAACTGATACTTCTTCTTCCCTTCGATATGGAGGACATCTTACAAGTTTTATATTAGAGTTTTGGAAGAATTGATCCGGTATCGAATCTGTATTTCCTACGAAATGAATCTCGAACTTATCATTTGGCTCCGTGGAAAGGCGGTCGATAGCCGCTGACAAAACATCCCAACCTTTGTTAACACGATCACCTCCTGTGTAGATTATTTTAATTGGAAATCGACTTTCACGAACTGGAATTTCAGATACGTTCTCAAGGCCATGTGGTATTACTCTGTAGTTCACTGAGCGCATTAGCTGAGTGAGAAAATAATGGGCGAAATTTTCTGACGGAAAAACAACATAATCAACAAAATCTTTATAAAGTGCTCGAACAAAATCTCGTCTACCAGACAACAAATGACCAATACCTTTGCGGTAACTTTTTTTGTAATTATCAAGGTCACGAATTAAATACTTATATGTATATACAGCACTCGTCACATTAAGTTGCGCATTATCAGAAACACAGTCTAAGCATTGCCCTGAGTCAAGAGGAACTGAACATGGGTTCGCATTGTCAAAATAAAATACCGGATATGAAAAAGGGCAAAATTCTTCAAAATTACACACCGAACGGACAATTGGACATCCAATTTTTTTAAACAAAAAGAAAAGCGAAGGGTGAAAGTTTACCCAATCAATAACGTGAACCAAATCTGGTTTAAATTTCAGCGGCAAAGAAACTGAATTATCATTTAACTTACTGAGATCGAATCCACTTACACCCCAATTTTCTTGATATTTAAAGCTGTACATGCCAACTTTACTACCATATTCATTGCGCTCCAAATTTTTAAATTCAATTTCAGGAACCAGAATAGACGTTTTAATTGAACGCAAATGTGCCTGCTTTAAATAATTATCAAGCACTAGTGTTGCACCTGTCGTTTCATTCCAAGGGAATGCATGGATAACATATAAAATATGCATTTATTAAATCATCCTTGTTTAAGGATTGCCAACAAGTTGGGAACCAGTGCATCATAACTGTCAAGCTCATAGGCTCTCAGAAGACGAGTGTTCGGGTACCAGGCGGAATTTTCGTCATTGATATGCCATCGCCAGTCATAACCTTCGTTTAGGATAACGATCGTTGGCTTACCCATCGCACCTGCCAAGTGAGCAACAGCAGTGTCTACCGTGATCACCAAATCAAGACAAGAGATCAGTTGATAGGTATCGTAAAAGTCGACCAAGGCATGCGTCAAATCCATAAAATTCGAAGTGCAGCGTAATTCTTCGCGTTCGCTTTCCGGTAGCTCTTTATTCAAAGATACCCAAGTATATGTATAATCCTCAAATAATTTCTTAACAACGCTGGCCGTAAGTGATCTGTGTGCCATTTGCGGGTTAAGCATTCCACCCCGCCAGCAGATTCCGATTTTTTTTCTAAGATCTTTATCAAAAGCAAGATTGAAACGTTCGTCACATGGAATCTGTATGTACTTGTTACTTCTGGGTATTGTTTGATAAGTTGTTCCAAATGCTCTCGGCAAGCTCATAACTGGACAATAAAAATCCGTGTCGGGTAATGGTTTTCCATGTACGATCACCTCTACTTGTGGATACGCCATCATCACCAGCCTAGACATTTGGGGCTGTACCTCAATACTTATCTTGGCAAACTTTTCAGATAAAAGCGGCAAATACCGAATCATCTGAAACATATCACCAAACCCTTGCTCAAGCGTTACAAGGATGCTTGAATTCTCTTGCACAGGTTGCCCGCACCAGTATGGCCTATTAAATTCTCTGACGGGGCAATTTGGTGAAACCCCCCATCTAGAGTCATGCATTTTAAAGCCTTCAACGTATTGCTTATCCATCAATAGTGCTAGAGAAAGTGCTACTCTACTTTCTCCATGGTTTGGATCAGTCTCTAGCGCCTTATTGAAACATTGGATTGAGCGTGAAATATCACGCTTGCGATAACACAATATCCCGTAATTGTAATGTCCAAGAGTGAAATTTGGAAAGCTTAAGATCAAATGCTCAAGAGTTTTCAACTCAAGACCATGATCACTAACATCAGAATACGTGGAAGAAAGATTAAGCAACCCTTCAGGATACTCACATATTTCAAGTGATTTTTTATAATTTACAATCGCGTCGCTGAAGAGGCCTAAATTTTTATATGAAGAGGCAAGATAGAACATTGAATTGAAGTCTTCGGGATTGTATAAACTACATTTCGTGAAGTGCACAACCGAACCAACCCAATCCTGATTTTCATAGCATACTTCAGCAAGCCCTCTATGAAAGGCAGCATCTTGCTCTTCTAAGAAAGAAAGAGCGCTTCGCACAACATCTGCATCATAACGTGAATCTTTCTCAAGCTTATCGGCTAGGGTCCGGAGTGATTTCGCCAATTTCTCAACATATTGACTAAACAAACTATCCTCACCAAAACTCATATTCTTACTCGCTATATAAGTTAAATGCACAATAAAATCAAAACGCATTTTTGTAAGCGTTGAATACCACCGCTGCCGCATCTTTGGCGGCCAATTGCGGTGTTAGGCCATTTAGCGGCCAATCGATCTCGAGCGTGGCATCGTTCCAAATTATCGACCGCTCATGTTCCGGTGACCAATAGTCGGTGGTCTTGTACAGAAACTCAGCCGTATCAGACAGCGTGAGGAAGCCATGGGCAAAGCCCGGCGGAATCCAGAGCTGTTTCTTGTTGTCCGCAGACAGAACCTCGCCCACCCACTGACCATAGGCAGGGGAACCTTTACGGATATCAACTGCGACATCGAAGACTTCGCCTTGTACCACACGTACCAGTTTGCCCTGCGCTTTAGGCGGCAGCTGGTAATGAAGCCCACGTAATACGCCCTTGGCTGATTTGGAGTGGTTGTCCTGCACGAAGGGTAGATTATTGCCTGTGGCTTCGTTAAAGGCTTTCTCGTTAAAGCTTTCAAAGAAGAAGCCACGCTCATCGCCAAAGACTCTCGGCTCAATAACCAGCAGCCCCGGGATCTTGGTTTCAAGCACTTTCATTACAGATCACCTTTCAGCAGATCCATGAGGTACTGGCCATAGCCGGTCTTGAGATACGGCTGCGCCAGTTGCTCGAGCTGTTCGGCCGATACCCAGCCATTGCGGTAGGCGATCTCTTCAGGGCAAGCGACTTTGAAGCCCTGGCGGTGTTCAATGGTCTGGATGAACTGAGCCGCTTCGATGAGCGAGTCATGCGTGCCGGTATCGAGCCAGGCATAGCCACGACCCATGATCTCTACATTGAGCTGATCTTGTTTCAGGTAGGCTTCATTAACGGAGGTGATTTCAAGTTCACCACGAGCGGAGGGTTTAATGCTCTTGGCAATGTCGACCACCTGGTTGTCGTAGAAGTAGAGGCCAGTAACTGCATAACGGCTCTTTGGCTTGGTGGGTTTCTCTTCAATAGAGAGCGCCTTACCCGTGGCATCAAATTCAACCACGCCGTAACGCTCCGGGTCTTTAACATGATAGGCAAAGACGGAGGCACCTGAGGTCTGGGCATCAGCACGTTTCAACAAGGTAGTGAAGTCGTGACCATAGTAGAGGTTGTCCCCTAGGATCAAGGCACTCGGATTATTACCCACATGATCCGCCCCGAGAATAAATGCCTGAGCGAGACCATCCGGTGATGGCTGTACACAGTACGAGAGGTTCATGCCCCACTGCGATCCATCACCCAGCAGCTGTTCAAAACGCGGGGTGTCTTGCGGGGTGGAAATAATCAGCACATCCCTTATACCAGCCATCATCAGGCTGGTAAGCGGGTAGTAGATCATGGGTTTGTCGTACACCGGCAGCAGCTGCTTCGATACCGACAGGGTCGCGGGGTACAAACGCGTACCCGAACCACCGGCCAGAATGATCCCTTTTCTTTTGTCGTGCATAATCTAGACCTTAACAAATATATGTAGTATATTGTACAAGCTATAGGTTTCCTAGGCCAGTGAATCATTTAATGATCGTTAAATGAATAAAGCTGGCATACGCTGCGAACAGCAGGATTGAATTTCTATCATTTGGAAATATCAATACCTTGAGACCAGCATGAAAGAATATATCATATATCTAGTTAAGATAGCGCAAAATTAGAGATTAATAAAAAACACAAATTCCAAAACTATGAAAGAAATTACAAATCTCGGGGGCAATAAAAGAATGGTCCGTGGAAAACATGGTCACTTTCTATATAACGCGAATGATATATATGTAGGAAAATCTCTAGAGCTCTATGGGGAATATTCTGAACATGAATCCTATCTATTCAAAAAAATTGTAAGGCCTGATACCATTGTTATTGAAATTGGCGCTAACGTAGGAAGTCAGACTGTTTTACTATCTCGTTTGGCAGGTGAAAATGGTATAGTTTATGCATTTGAGCCTCAACACATAATTTTTCAGAACCTATGCGCCAATTTGGCACTTAATGGAATTAAAAATGCAAAAGCTTACCCTTACGCTTGCGGAAAATCAAACGGAACTATTTTTGTTCCACCGGTTAATTATGAAATAAGTGGGAATTTTGGTGGTATATCAATGGACGAATCTATCGGGGAGAAAGTTAAACTGATAGCCCTTGATGAATGGTTATGCATCGAAAAATCGATATCGCTTATTAAGATTGATGTCGAAGGGATGGAGCAACAAGTCATAAATGGACTTTCTCAAACAATAAAAATTCACAAGCCAATTTTATTTATTGAAAACGACAGAATCGAAAAGTCTCAATCTCTAATTGAGACTTTATGGAATCTAGGATATATATGCTATTGGCACATTACACCTTTGTTCAATGAAGATAATTTTTTTAGGGAGCGTCGAAATGTATTTGAAAATTTGGTGTCAATTAATATGTTGTGTTCGACTGAAGAAATAAATAGCATAGAGGGGGTGACCAAAATCCTGAATAGCAATGAACACCCTTGGCGATAAAATATGGTTAATCACCCCATTTTTCAAAGTAAATCTTCTGACCCTCTCGCCAGTTATTATCCATTAAACCAAGGCTTTCGTGAAGTATAGAAATCTGCCATGTACCCATGTGCAGCCCTTTAAGATCGGCCTGTCTACAAAAGTCCATATCGTAATAATGAAAGGTAAACTTTGGATCAAATCGTAAGTCATGGTTTAGCAGTGTTTCACTATCACATGCAAGAAATAAACCATCCAACAATTTGGCACTTCTAGGGACAGGGCCGGATATATATAATTTATCTGGTAGATAGTTATCATTTCCTAAACCGACACAGCCTGATATATGCTCCAAATCGAAATTCATATCTAGCCCACTATGAATCCACGAAGGTTGATTAGGCTGTCTGCGTGAATTTCCAGCAACACCGACTATATCAAAATTATCTAAACCTTCTCGTATTTTAACGTTCCACCAAAAATCCATAAGGTATACATCATCATGGATAAAAACAAGTATTGAAGGATCAGTCTTTGACTTTTCGATTGAAAGATTATAAACGAAAGGCAGACCATGTTGATTAGAATCATAGAGGTCCAATTCAAAAAGGCCCGCATAAAGTTTTAAACAGCGACCCAAAAGTGTATTTTCATGAAAATTTGTTTCACTTTCTTTTGTCGCACAAACAAATCTTATTTTTTTCAAAATTAGTCCTTTTTTTATAGACTATTCAAGTACAATTTTCTTAAAATAATGTATTGTTTCTTCCAACCCTTCTATCAATTCAACTTTTGGCTCCCAGTTCAATATATTTTTTGCAATAGTAATGTCTGGCTGCCTTTGCTTAGGATCATCTAATGGGAGTGGTTTATGTATAATCTTACTTTTAGAGTTTGTAAGTTTTAATATACAATTGGCAAGCTCATTCATCGTAAATTCATGTGGATTTCCAATGTTAATAGGACCGGTCACTGTAGATGCTGTGTCCATCATCAGAATCATCGCATCTATTAGATCAGACACATAGCAAAAGCTACGTGTCTGAAACCCATCACCATAAATGGTAATATCATTACCAAGAAGAGCTTGCACAATGAAGTTGCTAACGACCCTACCGTCGTTAGGGTGCATCTTTGGTCCATATGTATTGAAGATGCGCACAACTTTTATTTCCAGCTTGTGTTGTCTCCAGTAATCAAAAAATAGTGTTTCTGCACAACGTTTACCTTCATCGTAACAACTACGAATTCCAACAGGATTGACCTTACCCCAATAGTCTTCTGGCTGAGGATGTACTTCTGGGTCGCCATATACTTCACTGGTACTAGCCTGAAGAATTTTGGCGCCAACTCTCTTAGCTAAACCCAGCATATTTATAGCACCATGCACACTTGTTTTGGTTGTTTGAACTGGATCATGCTGGTAATGCACAGGAGAAGCAGGACATGCCAGATTAAAAATCTGATCTACTTCAACATAAAGTGGAAAGGTAACGTCATGGCGCAGTAATTCAAAATTAGAATAATGAGCAAGATGGCTTACATTCTTCTTGGCTCCTGTAAAGAAGTTGTCAATACATAGGACATCATGTCCAAGAGAAACTAAGCGTTCGCATAAGTGTGAGCCAAGGAAACCTGCGCCTCCCGTAACTAAAATTTTTTTCATACGAGACCATTAATATCCAAAACTTAATCAACAATTAAAGCAGAAATGAAAAACTATCTGTCAAATCTAAAAGAAAAGGTTTGCCGGTATCTTTGGCAATTAAAAAACCATTGGGGTCGTGGCCCCACACAGGAATGTATTGATCTACGTTATTCATTAAACAATTCTGGTCAATAGCAGATTGGACTTGTTGGTATACTGTTTGAAGAAGACTGGAATCAATCCAATGATTATTAATGCCAAAATTTTTGTGATGCTCATGCATGGCATTATATGCAATTTGTCTATTATCAAAATTTCTTTGGTAAGCATTCTTATCAAAATATTTAGTATGACCCATTATTAATGACATTTTCGGTTCTGTCTCAACTCTAACCCCATGAAAGCCAGACGACCAAAATATCAATGGTTTGGAAAAAACTATAGGTTTACACATTCCATTCGATAGCAGCCCATATATTCTGTCAACACCATCTACAAGAACTCTAAACAAATTGAAACCATGCACAAAAATTACCTCATCGTGTTTTATATCATTACATGAGAAATCATCTAGCAAAATTAATTCATCGGCATCACAGTATACACCGAAATCGTAATATCTCATTAATGAATATACAATACCTTGTACAGAATCTCGCCTAGAATCCTCATTAAAACCTTTATATCTAGGAACAAATATTCTGTTTACACCATCAGGAACATAGTTTTCATATGATCCATGATCAATAACATACATGGATTGCGGCTCAAAATATTTTGAATAATGTTTGTACCATACAGGCAAGGCGTCCATTTCATTAAACGCCATAGTTACAACAAACCCATTTTTTAAAATATTCATATCAACTCATATATTTAGACTAATTACAACTTGATCCATGAACATAATCGCTATTAGTTACAGCTACTATGCTTCCTAGAAACTGAATCGGAATTCCACCATACTCTTTAGATAATCTTTTTATTAACAAATACGATGCAAGCCTTTCTATCAAATACCCAACAGCTATTCTCTGATATTGCGATTTATTGCCTGGCATATTTTTTTCAAGGAATTTGATTCCAACCATCTTTGTTATTTCAACTATTTCCATAAAGTGTTTTATAGGGCATATCCCTAAAAATCCGCCTCCTGGTATTAATACTTCCTGCCTTTGCATTTCAATAGCTTGTTCGGCCGTAAGCACGCCTTCATCAATACAAATGGCGCAGAATCTTAAATAGTCTGGTAAATGGTGCACGCGAGAATACATTACCATATCCCCTCCGGGAAGCGAAACTAACTCTGGAAGCAAAAAGCTACTCTCAACCGTTTGCGAAATTTTTTGAATATCGATACCATGTGCCAACCACGATGGCATGACTCTCATATTTGGATAGGTATTACTTTTCCAACCTATAGGTTTAGCTGTGACGATTTTGGCCTGTTGAAATAACATGATCCTATCGGTGGATGAATATGAGATATTTTTATTTCTAAGTATTTCAGGTATAGCTAAAATACCTGCCGTCCCCCCAAGCCACGGATAATAAAAGTCTAGTTCATCTGAAATTTCACTTAAATTTATCAAATTTTGATGAACATCATCACTTATAAAACCAGAGGATGTCTTTATCAGATAAGCATTTTCCGGTAAATTAAGAGCTATGTGCTTATGACCTATGCAGAACATATATGTAGTCTGGTTCTTCATTTCTCAGTATTTCAATCTTTTTAGAATTTAGGACTTATGATGTAAATCACCACATGAACTTGAGCAAAACTCTCGTAATTAATGCATGCAATGAAAAATCAATTGATTACGAATTTTGCTCTTTCGAAGAAGTGAAAAGGCAGTGCAGAAGATCATATGCACAAAAGTACAAACTTCCTATGCAATAAGCAAGCTGAAGCAGGTAAATCTATCTAGAATGGGGATAAGCGTTTCTACCTTTTATGCCTGTAAATTAAGTATCGTTAGGCCAGACCCAAAGATATCTGAACCCATTTGTGGTCAATCCTACTCTACATTAGAACTTCTTGATAAGTTATCCTATAAATGTAAAGTCAGCAAGTAACTGGTAACTATCCGTCTGCATCAAGGATGTGGTAATCCTCCCCTTTTTAAGGGGACTCAGAAGTAGGGTTACGCAGCCATGGCCAGCCGCTGTTTCGGGGTAAAGCCGCCGAATGCCATGTTCGGACGGTTGTGATTGTAGTCAAACATCCAGTTCGTGGCGAACAATCTGACCTCTTCTAGATCTTCCCAGTAATACTGGGATAGCCATTCATACCGAACTGTTCGATTAAATCGTTCAATGTAGGCATTCTGCTGCGGCTTGCCCGGTTGGATGTATTCCATACGGATTTTGTTCTGCTCGGCCCAGGCAATGAGCTTGCCACTGACATTCTCCGGCCCATTGTCTGCCCGAATGGCTTTGGGTTTGCCTCGCCATTCAATGATCTGGTTTAACGATCTAATCACGCGTTCTGACGGCAGCGAGAAGTCGACTTCCATGCCTAAGACTTCCCGGTTGTGGTCATCGATGACGTTGAATAGCCGGAAGCTTCTACCGTCCTGCAATTGGTCATGCATAAAGTCCATGGACCAGACCTGGTTGATACCGTCTGGCACGGCTAGCACCTCGGGCTTCTCACGGATGAGCCGTTTCTTGGGTTTGATCCGAAGGTTCAGCTCAAGCTCCTTGTAGATACGGTACACGCGCTTTTGATTCCAATTGCACCTTGTTCTGCCAAGCCCGTTCGTCAAGCGCCCGAGAGGTGAATTCGGTACCGTGGTCCATGTGTAGTGTTCCCTGTCAATGAGACACCGGTAAAAG
>JACCDN010702340.1_pt1 | contig 12719 bp, 13 predicted proteins | sample 7441691 | NCBI WGS metagenome assembly JACCDN01 (sample SAMN15323439, study PRJNA562643) | freshwater metagenome | isolation source: river surface water | place: USA:Blue River Watershed | collected 2017-08-16 | reverse complement strand
CAGCGCAGGATCTTCTCCTCCACCGCTTCGCGGGGCTTGCAGTAGCGCTCGCGCGAAAGGCGGATGATCTTGTCCCGGCGGCCCTCCTCGTGGTCCAGGATGGGCGGAGGCAAGGTGGCAATGGAGAAGGTGTTGCTCGGCATGCCGTCGATCATCAGCTTGGTGTAGCAGTTGTACTTGGGCAGCGTGATGATGTCGTTGGGCAGAACCTCCTCGGAGAACTGGCTGGAGAAGTACTCCGCATCGTCGAAGCCCACCTGGAAGCAGAGGCTGCTACCCACGTTGCCGAACACCGCATCGCGCACCTCCTCGGGCATTTGGGCCACGTACTGGTTGGCCATGGTCAGGTTCAGCTTGTACTTTCGGGCCTCGGAAAGGATGGTGGCGAACGCGTCGGTGGCGAAGTTCTGGAACTCATCCACATACAGATAGAAATCCCGTCGGTCCTTCTCGGCCGTGTCGGCCCGGCTCATGGCGTCCAGCTGGAACTTGGTGATGAGCATGGAGCCCAGCAGCGTGGAATTGTCCTCGCCGATCTTTCCCTTGGAAAGGTTCACCACCACGATCTTGCCCGTGTCCATCATGAAGCGGATGTTCACCGTGGACTTCACCTGGCCCACGATGTTGCGGATCATGGGGGAGGAGAGGAACTGGCCCACCTTGTTCTGGATGGGCGAAATCGCCTCGGTGCGCATTTTGTCCTGCATCTTGCCGAACTCGTCCACCCAGAAGCTCTTCACCGTGGGGTTGGTCACCTTGGCCACCACCTGCTTGCGGTACTTGTCGTCCACCAATATGCGCATGATGCCCAGCATGGAGGTGTTGGGGTACTCGGCCAGGGCCAGCAGGCAGTTGCGCAGAATGTGCTCCAGGCGGGGGCCCCAGCTGTCGGCGTACATCTTCTTGAACACGCCCATCAGGCCCGAGGCCATCAGGTTGCGCTTGTTCACATCCTCGTTGTACTCCAGCATGTTGAAGGCGAAGGGGAAGGCCGTGTCGGAAGGATCCAGGATCACCACATCGTTCGTGCGGCTGGCAGGCACGAAATCCAGCACCGCCTCGGCCAAATCGCCGTGGGGGTCGATCACCGCCATGCCCCGGTCGCTGTTCACGTCGGAATGGATCATGTTCTCCAGCAGCACGGATTTTCCCATGCCCGTCTTTCCGATGATGTAGATGTGGCGGCGGCGGTCGATGCGCTTGATGCCGAAGCGCTGGCGCTGGCCCCGGAAGTTGCTCTCGCCCAATACGGTGAGCTCGCTGTCGGGCACGCTGCCCACCACCGGCAGGTTGTGCGGCGGCTCCAGCTTGCGCGAGCTGACCCACAGCACGTTGGGCGTGCCCACGGCGGCCGAGGGCATGTGGTACAGCGTCGCCACCTCCTCGATGCTGAGGTAGTTGGGATTGGCGATCAGCCGCTGCTGGTAGCGCTTGAGGATCTGGGTGTTGGACTGGTTGAGCCGCGAGACCTTGAAGCCGTTGGCGTTGGGCAGATCGAATTGGCGGAAGCTGCCGGCGATCTCGTTGAGCTTGAGCGCGGCCAGGTCGACATTCTCCTTTCGGGGAATGTAGACGATCCGGACATTGGCCTCGTAGGTGATACGGTTGATCTTGTCCATCGCCGCGGAAATGGAATCCTCCCGGTCGTGGGAGCGGGTGACCTCTTCGCCCACGTCCTTTCCGGCCGTGTCCTTGATGCCCGAAGGGGTGTTGAAGCCCCGCAGCGCCCACAGCAGGAAGAAGAGCGGAAGCCTGGCCAGGCGGCCCCAAAAGCCCAGGACAAGGTGGCTGCGGATCAGCAGGCCCTGAAGCGTGGAGGAGCTGGAGAACACGCCATTGCTGATGAGGCTGAGGCTTTTCTTGGCCTGCTTGCGCCAGGCGCTGGTGTCCGGGGAGATGACGATCTGGATCCAGGCCTGCTCGTCGGTCGCATTCAGCTTGGAGAGGGTGGCCGTGATGCCCGAAAGGGTTTCGGTGTTGGCTCCGGCCAGCTTGTCCTCCAGCTGGCTGTAGCGCTTGATGGGGAAGAAGTCGTACTCCTTCAGGCGCAGCTCGGCCGTGACCGCCACATGGCTGGCCGCCTGGCGGGGAGGCTGGTAAAGCGCCGGCAGGTTCTGCGGATTGGCGGGGCCGGAGGGAAGGATGTCGGCGCGGCCCAGCCGGGGATCGTAGCCCGCGAAGGGCTGCAGGGCATAATCCTCCACTTCCTCGATCTCCACATCGGGGTACTGGGCGTACACCTGGCTTTCGATGACGTTCCGGAACTCCTTGGGCGACCAGATGAAGAACTGGATCTTGTTGCCCACATTGGCGATCTCCAGGCTGATGCGCGGCTCGGGCTTGCCCGCCAGATAGTCGGAAAAGCCATAGTTGCTTTCTATGGCGTGCAGGGCGGCGTAGATCTGCTCGGCCACAATGGGCCCGCGCTCGTTGAGCTTGGAAACCGCCACGCGCAAAACCACCGATTCCATGGTTCGGTTGTATTCGCTGCGCTTGCTGCTGATGCGCAGGTTGAGGAAGAAGGCAGCGCCGACGGCAAGGAGAAGCAGGACGATGAGGAAAGGCCACATAAGCTCTTGTTTTTCAGGAGGTTCGGGCTGATTCTACCTGATTTTCCTCCCGGAAAACAGGGCGGAGCTTGGCCTTGGGCGCTAGGAGGCATCCGTCGGGCCGGAAAGGAAACACCGGAGGGATTCCCGCCAAGAGGGGGCCAATCTGGCGCGCAGGGAATCCTTGAGGCCTTTCAGGGCGGTGACGCTCTCCACTTGGCCAATGGCCTGCTCCAAGGAAAGACGTCTGGGGGAAAGGTCGGCAAGGAGAATCCGCCCCGCCGGCTGCCGGCTCGGGCTGAGGAGGATCAGCGCCCAATCGCCCTTTCCCCAGGGGGCAAGCTGAACCACCCCGTCAGGGAGCGTTTTTTCGTGGACAGGCGCAGGCCGCTCTCTCCTTTCCGGCCAGGCAAAGGGCGCCTCGTCGGTGCTGTCGGGGAGATCGAGGGGCATGATTGCGAATCGTTAATTCCTACGCTAAAGCAAAAAATTGTTGGCTGGATCCGTTATTTCTCGCTAGGCGAGGCTATTTCATCGCACATTTCGGTGCCTTGCGCTGTCGTGCAGATTGCATCGTATCCACTTCGGAAATCCACAATTTTATCTACTATCCCATCTGCATTCATGTCTTTGCATTGTACGGTAGTGAGACCCAGATGATTTTCTCCCACAGTAGGATTGCCGTCTTTATCCATAGGGCAAAGGTTGGCCTTGGCCTGCAAATGCTCGCCTCTTTCCACGGTAGGGTAAGGGTCACCACATGCCGATAGGGCCGCTGCAAAAGCAATACTGGTTAATTTACGCATGGGAATGTAAGGGGTTATGAATTTTTTGTTCTGTAGGGTAGACAGGAGGGCGAATAAGGATTGGGGGGAGAATGTTTGGGCGAATCGCCTCGATCAGTGGAAGCGACCTGACCTGGCCCGCTCATTTAAGGTCGCAGCGCATTTTTCGACCAGACCCTTGAAATTCCCGTCTTTGAAAGCGCTTTTCTTTATTTTTCCAGGCAGGACATCATGCAGCCAAAAGCTCCCGCATCCTTTCTCTAAAAGGCTCTTCACCCACAGCCTCGATCTCGTCTGGACGAATTTCCCCGCCTTCAATGAAAACAACCCCGTGGAAAGATTTATCGGGCCCCGTCATCCTCGGCTTAATCCTTTCGCGCGGAATCTTAAGCATGAAGCGAACCCTATCATCACCCCGAGGAATATAAGCAGGCAAACCATACGTGCCCACCAGGATATTGCCCATTTCCCTTATCCATGAGGTATAGGGATGGATTCCTGCATTTTCGACCTCATTAGCCCGTTTTCTCTTCACCGTGATAACAGGCAGGCACCCAGCGGAATACATTTGATCGATCAATTCGTTGGCCCCTTCAGGATCGGCCAAATCATACTCCCCATTATTGAATTCACTAAAGGCAGTAAAAACATTTGATTTTTTTGTGCTTTCTGATACCATATTATTCTCTAGGCCTCTGCCGCCATCAAGAACCTTGAATAGAAAAAGTGCCATGGAGATGTTTTTAGTTTTCCAAGCATTATAGCATATAACAATAGTAAAGTGAAGGCCGGTAGATTGACTCTGGTTGCGCCAAATGTAGGTGGGGAGGCGGAGGCGATGAAAAAAACCATTCCTGATGGCTTTTCCTGGCGTGAAGCGCAGGACGCAGAATATTCTATCCCGCTTCTGATTTTTTCTGTCGATCTAGGCTACCAGAGCCGTGAAGAATTGATGGGGCTGTTCCTGGATGCCAACGGGAACGTGGAATCCTGGGTAAGAGGGGAGGCAGAAAAAGAGGAGCCTCAAAAGGGGCGATATTGGCGGTACCTGCTGGAAATGGATTCCACAATTGAGCTGGATGAATCCATCGAAGAAAGAAGGCCAGACGGTTCCCATGTCGCTATCGAAACCCGAGACGGAAAAACTATTTTAAGAATCAAGGAGATGACTTTTGAGCGGCTTTGCCAAGCGTCCAGAAAAAAAGCCGAGGAAATCCTTCTTTTGCTGTAAAACCAAAGCTCTGCTGTTTCAATTCGAACGATTTGACCCTGGGGGCAGTACGACAAAATCAAGATAAACAAGGCCATGGAATGGTGCTTGGGGGTGGGAAAGGATTTAGCGTCTTCCGTCTTCAGCTTCTTTGCCGTGCGGCCTCCGATCCGCATGAGACCTGTGGGATGAATTCCTTTGACAGAAAATAAAGGATTAGATAACATCAGCCCGGTCGCATCAAGCGGACCGCCCCCAAACAAAAGCAACGGGAACAAGAAAGTTCTGGAAAACAAAAGCCTCCACCTCCTAAGAACTTTTTTATGGCATTAAGAGAAACGACTGAATTCGATACCGGAGGTCGCCCCATCGTGGATCAAGTTGGGACGGAAGATGTCACAAAAGACAGAGCGAGGATCTTGGAGGCGCTTGAAAAGGCGCGAGAGTTTTCCGTAAATAACAACATTGACGGAATTCGAGACACGCTCGGGCTTGAAATTACAGCGACGGACGAAGCAAGCGTACCTGCAGCCATGTTTGATCCGCAAATAGCAATCGCCCTAAATCGACTGCTCAACGCAATGAATGAGGCGGCCAAAAGAATGCCCAATGACGGAGGGGCGAGCTTGAGCAATAGAATCGACCGCGGCACAATAGAAAGGGAGATTGAGAGAATAAGATCAATACTAGGGCATGTCCGCACCAGACTCGATCAACTGTCTCAAGGCGCAGCCATTTCAGCTTAAGAAAACGGATCCTTCACCAAACTCATCGGGGGGGGTGAATGATGAGGCTTTCGCCTAAAGGCCCCCAGCACGCTTTGTCGGTTTGCCCTTCAGGATCTTTTGTGCTAAGGTAAAAGGTGCCTTGGCGCCCAAGGAATTCAGCCCTCCACGCATCAATTTTATTCCTTAAAGCGACTCGCATGAGGCTTATTTTGGTATGGCTACTGACTGCAGGCGTCCTTTTTGCCGGCTCCATGTATTCGCCGTGGGTCAAAGTGGGCTCGTTCTGGTCCTCGCTCGGCGTCGCCTTTGTTTTGGGGCTGATCAATCTGACCATCAGGCCGATCCTTCTGCTCCTGACGCTGCCCTTGAACTTTTTGACCTTTGGCCTGCTCACTTTCGTGATCAATGCCCTCATGATCCTGCTCGCCGATTGGCTCATCCCGTCGTTCGCGGTGGGGGGCTTTTGGCCCGCACTCGTGCTCTCGCTCATCATCGCCGCACTCACGGCCCTGGTAGCAAAGGAATAGCCCTCGATCTTATTCTTTAATCCCCCATTCTATGGCAAACGACAAATCCTGGCTCGAGACCCTGGAAGAAAAATGGATGATGCTTAAAGCCAAAGTCAAAGGAGATCAGCCGGACCTGAAGGAAAAAATGGAGCGCCTCAAGGAGCGCCTGGAAGAAGCCAAGGAGGCTACCGAAGAGGAGGCCGAGAGGCTCAAGGAGGATCTGCAAAAAGGCTGGGATGAGCTGGAGCTTTTAGAAGAAGCGTCGCAGCAGGATTCGCAGGACGCCGAAGACAAGGAGCCATGGGGGTGATTTCCAACGCCTCCCAAGCAGCTTTCCCGTGCCACAGCGAAAGGCCGGGCCAATCGACCCGGCTTTTTTCTATTAGGAAGTAAATACTTTAAAAAGCTGGTTTTCAAGTTAACTAGTTGCAGCTATTAAAGATCTAATTTAAGCCATTTTTAAAAATAAATGCCGTTTTTTAAGTTAACTGCTTCTTGCGAAAATGGTGATTTTTTAGTTAACTGGAAACATGAAATACATCAGCAAGAAAACCATCAAAGGCAAAGCCTATTACTACCTCCAATTCAAAGGTCATTCAAAAAATCTGGGAACCTCTCTTCCTGCCGATCTGCCCCGTCAGCTCCTTCATTTTTTCAATGAGGTGGCCGCATCCGAGTACCCATTGCTAAGCCCTGAGATAAAGCGGAGATTCAGACATGGAGACTTGGAAATTCTGGAAGGACTGCATTACACTGAACTGTTTTTAAAGCATGATTTGGCGAGTGATCTGAAAAACAGAATCCACAAAAGGCTTGTCACTTTTTTTACCTATCACTCCAATCGTTCCGAAGGCTCCAAAACAAGCAAGCAAGCGATCGAAAGCTTCGCGGACTCAAAAGCACAATCCCCTAAAACAAAAACGGAGCGGGAGATTTTCAATTCATTTCTGGCCTTCAGCCATGCGCTGTCTCCGAAAATGAAATGGAACATGCGGCACATCAAGCATCTCCACAGCCTCTTGCTAGAGGGGATCGACCCCCTCATTGCAGGGCAATGGAAAAAAGAAGGCAATGTGGCTCCCGGAAACCAAGAGACAGCCGATCCGAAGGAGGTTCCAGCCAGAATCCAGGAACTGATTCAATGGCTTAAAGGCGAATTCAGGAAAAAGGGCATTTACCCGCCGGAGCTTGCCCTCCAGTTTTACTGCAGATTTGAAAGGATCCATCCCTTTGCCGACGGCAACGGACGCGTCGGAAGACTGCTGCTCAATGCCATCCTATGCAAATTCGATTATCCCCCCGTCATATTCTTCAGCCAGAGCCATCAGGAGCATTGCGCGGCGATCGCCCAGGCGCTGGAGGGAAAGTGGACCAAAATGAACAAGCATTTTCTGAAGCAGGCAAAAAAAACATATACTGTGATCGCTGGGGAGCTTTTAGAAATTGTACCAAAATCTTCATGACGCCCAAAATCGCCATCGTCGCCGACTGGATGACCAACTACGGGGGGGCCGAAAGCGTCATCAGCGCCTTCCACGACCTGTACCCCGAAGCGCCCATCTACACCACCATGTACAGGCCCAGCGCCATGCGCGAGCTGGGCCGGCTGAAGAACGTGCGCAGCACCTGGCTGGATGCCATTCCTTTCGCCAAGCACCAGTGGCTGCTCAGCCTGATGCCCTTGGCCGTGGAGCGGATGGACCTGGACGAGTTCGACGTGGTGCTCTCCAGCTGCCACAGCGTCAGCAAAGGCATCATCACCAAGCCCAGCACGCTGCACATCAGCTACTGCCACACGCCCATGCGCTACGCCTGGGAGCCCTGGGATTTTCAGACCCGGCTGGGCCAGTTTCCCTCCTTCCTGCACCCGCTCATCCGGCGCCAGATCAAAAAGATCAAAGCCTGGGACGAGTGCGCCGCACAGCGGGTGGACCAGTACATCGCCAACTCCACCCACATCCAGGCCAAGATTCGGGAGCACTACGGCCGCGATTCCGCCGTGATCTATCCTCCGGTGAAGACCGAGCGCTTCCAGGTTTCGCCCCATCCCAGCGCGGACTATTACCTGGCCACCGGACGCCTGGTGCCCTACAAGAAGTTCGACCTGCTGGCGGAGACTTTCAATGCGCTGGGCCTGCGCCTGAAGATTGCCGGAACGGGCCCGGAGCTGGAGAGGCTGAGGAGGATGGCCAAAAAGAACGTGGAAGTGCTGGGCTACGTGAAGGATTCGGAATTGGCCGAGCTCTATTCCAACTGCAAGGGCTTCCTCTTTCCCCAGCAGGAGGATGCCGGCATCGTTCCGCTGGAGGCCATGGCCAGCGGCCGGCCTGTGATCGCCTACCGCGAAGGCGGCAGCCGGGACACCATGATTGAGGGGAAAACAGGGGTCCTGTTTGCCGAGCAGACGGTCGAGTCGCTCAGCGAAGCCATCGCCACGTTCGAGAGGGCCAGCTTCGATCCGGCCTTCCTTCGGCGCCACGCCGAGCAGTTCGATATCGAGGCCTTCAAGGAGAAGATCGGAGGCTATGTGGAGAAGGAATGGATGCATTTCAATAAATAAAAAATTCGCAGGTAGCGACGTAAAATCTTACGTCGCTAACGGAAAAACATAAAAATGCGCCCCAACCAAACCATTTTATGAAAAAAATCGGCCTCGCATTAGGGGGAGGAGGCGCCCGCGGCTGCGCGCACGTGGGGGCGATCCGCGCCCTGCAGGAGGCGGGCATTCCCATCCATGCGGTGGCGGGCACCAGCATGGGCGCGTTGGTGGGGGCCTTTTTCGCTTCCGGCGACCTCCAGGAGCTGGAGGACCGATTCAGCCGGATCCGCTGGAAGGACGTGCTGGGCTACTTCGACCCCGTGCTGCCCCGCCAAGGGCTTTTCGAGGGCAAAAAAGTCGAGCGGCTGCTGCAGGAAATCCTTTCCTGCCGTCGAATCGAAAAGACCCGCATCCCCTACACGGCCGTGGCCACCGATCTGGAGACCGGAGAAGAAGTGTGGCTGAACCAAGGCAGCCTGAGCAAGGCCGTTCGAGCCAGCATCGCCCTTCCAGGCATCTTCACGCCCGTCCGGCTGAAGGGGCGGACGCTCGCCGACGGAGGCATCGTCAATCCCATGCCGGTGAACGCCCTGCGCAAAGCAGGGATGGACTTTGTCATCGCCATCGACCTGAACCACCAGTTCATCCACGAAAGGCTCAAGCTCCGCCGACGCTACAAGTTTCCAGGGAAAAAGGTGCTGAAGCTTTTCTCCGCCCTCCGCCCCAATCTCATCGAAGTGCTGGAAAACGCCATTTTCATCATGCAGGACAGGATCACCCGGCAGAATCTGCTGAGCGATGCTCCGGACATCCTCCTGCGGCCCATGCTGGCCGGCTGCAGCCTTTTCGATTTCCACAAGGCGAGGGAGATCATGGAGGCCGGCTACGCCGCAGCAAAGGCCGAAATCCCCCGCATCAAGAAGGCGCTGGGAAGGAACGAGGTGAAATAGCATTTACTCGAATTATTTTTTATGTTAATTTAGCAATCCAGATTTCGATTCCCGCCATTAGCCCCCACTCCGACCAGCATGGCCCCCCGCCTCCAGATTTGCCCCCCGTCCAACGAAGCTCGCCCCCCCGCCGATCTGGAGTGGGGTTTTGCTTTTGGAGCTGGCGGAGCCATGGGCTTAGCCGAATTGGGATTCGTAAAAGCCTGGCAGGAGGAAGGGCTTTTGACCAGAAGGGAAAGAGCAGATCCCGATACTCCGGAGAAGAAAAAAGTGGCTTTCGGGCCTTTCACCGTCTTGACCGGGAGCAGCTTCGGCGCAGTGGCAGCGGGTGTTTTGGCAACCGACCAAACGGATGAGGCGATCGACGTTTTTTGCGACATGAGCCTAAGGCAAGCAAGGCAGTACCTGGATTTTTTCCGTTCCAAGGGCGGCCTGATAGAAGGAGCAGAGATCACGCAGGAGCTGCGGAACCGTTTTGGCGAAGTGATGATCGAGGATTTGGGCGTGGGCTATTGCGCCATGGCCATGCAGATCCCAGATCGGCCCATCCGGAGCCTGATCAGCGCCAACCGAAAGGAGCTTTTCCGCAAAGTGCCAATCACGAAAGGGAAGCTGTGGAAGGCGACTGCGGCGAGCATCCGGGTTCCAGTCGTCATTGCCCCCATGCCGCATGCCGAAGAAGACGATGCGGGCGACGGGGGCTTTGCTGAAGTCAATGTGGGCGACGGGGGCTTTGTTGAAATGGTTCCTGTGCAGGCCGCCCAAGAGTTGGGGGCGAAATGGGTGTTCGGCGTGGATGTGGGAAAAAGAGGATCTCTTCTGCACATGGGCCGGAGAGCAGTCCGGGACTGGCACCTAAGAGAAGCGAAGCCGTACGAGATGACGTCAGTGGTGGTTCCCCATGGCGGAGGCCGCTTTGACAGGGCGGATGAAATCATCGATGCGGGCTATGCGCAAGGCAGAAGAGGAGTGGGCAAAATGCGGGCGAAGATAGAGCGTTGCCTGGAGCAGCGAGCGAGATAGATTGCTCCCGCAAGCAAAGCAATTTCCCATCGCTCCCAGGAGCAGAGTCCCGCCTTTCAACTTAGCCTGGACAGCCTTTTGCCATGCACGTAAAATGCAGCCACACTATTAGACTATAAAAACAAACTCATGGACAATCAGGATACAAAGAGCACCATTGCGCTGGTCATCAGCATCCTCGCTCTGGGCCTTTCGGGCTATGTCACCCTCGGCAATGCGGGCCTTCTTGGCGATGCTGGAGAAGGGGAGACCGGCAGTGATTTTTCGCAGAAAGTGAGAACGGAAATCGAGGCCTATGTGGACGAGCAGCGCCAGGCGGCTGCCGGCCCTGCCGCTTCGGCTCCTGCCGCAAAAATCGACCCCAGCACCCTGCCGGACGACGATGCAGTGAAGGGCGACGAGGACGCGCCGGTGACTATTGTGGAGTTCTCCGACTACCAGTGCCCTTACTGCGGAAGATTCTTCAATGACACGCTGCCTGAACTGAGGGAGAAATATATTGATACCGGAAAGGTGAAGCATGTCTTCCGCGATTTCCCGCTCGGCTTCCATGCCGATGCCATGCCGGCAGCCAGCGCTGCGGAGTGCGTGCGTGAGCAGGGAGGAGACGAGGCCTACTTTGCCTACCACGATCTGCTGTTCCAAAACCAGCAAGCCCTGGATGCGGATAGCCTGAAGAAATACGCGGAGGGAATCTCCGGCGTGGATGCCGACAAGCTGGCGGAGTGCATCGACACGAACCAGATGCAGAGCGAAGTGCAGGCGGATTTTGTGGCCGGCCAGCAGGCCGGCGTTCAGGGAACCCCCGCCTTCTTCGTCAACGGCCGCCTCATCTCCGGCGCCCAGCCCTTCTCCGTTTTCGAGGCCATCATTGAAGAGGAGCTGAGCAAATAGCCAACCAGCAAGCCAAAAGCCCTCCCGTAGCCCGAAAGGGCGAAGGAGGGCTTTTTTTTCCGGACCTTTAGCCTTAGCCGCACCAAACATGGCCCAAATCAGCCGGGAAACGTTTCAATTCCTTGAGGAAATCCAGGTCAACAACAACCGGGAATGGTTCGCCCAGAACAAGGAGCGCTACCAGCAAATCCAATCCGAGCTGCGCGAGTTCGGCGAAGCGCTGCTGCAAGGGGCCATGGCGTTCGACGCGAGCCTGCGCGATGAGCCCAAGCCCTACCTGTTCCGCATCCATCGCGATGCCCGATTCGCCAAGGGGCGACCCTACAAAGGCAACCTGGGCCTGCTTTTGGTCCGAGGAGGAAGGGCGGCCATGCACCTGCGTGCCGGCTACTACCTGCACCTGGAGCCGGGAGGCTGCTTTTTGGCGGGAGGGGCGTATATGCCGGAAAAGCCCTGGCTGCACTCCATTCGGGAAGCCCTGGCGGAGGACGCAAAACCGTTCCGAAAGATCATCAGTTCAGAGGCCTTCCGCACCCTCTTTTCTTTCGGCGGCGATGCCCTGAAAAGCGCGCCCAAAGGCACTCCCAAAGACCATCCCAACATCGATCTGCTGCGGCAGAAGGATTTCATGGCCCTGCACCCGCTCAGCGACAAGGAAGTGCTCGCCCAGGATTTTTTGCCCAAGCTGCTGGAGGCCTGCCGAGCCCTGCAGCCTTTCGATGCGTACCTGAACGGGCTAGCAGAGAAGAATTTGAGAACGTCCGGGCGGTGAGCGGACCTGGAGCGAGGGCGGCTTTTTAGGCATTTGAAAAGCCCCCCTGAGAATTCAGAAGGACCTTGCAAAATCAACAAGGAAGGGGTTCTGTAGACTCAAATTTCAATGAGAGCGATCCGCTTGCCACCATCTAGCGAAAATTGAGGTCAATCTCATGATGCCCTTCTGAAAGCCCTAAAAGGTTAGTCACATTCTCCCTTCCGTCACATGTTATTTCGATATTACCAGAATCATCGTTACAGCTCCTCACAACCACATTGATTGACCCGCCTAGGATATATGCATTGTGACTTTCCCACCCCCCATTTTCTGTTGCCCTAGGGTTGTAGTCCACCAAAGCATTTGGCCCATCGCCCGCACTGATTATTTTTATACTCGCCCCATCCCTGCAAGACGCTTCAAAGGCTTTTTGTCGTATCTCTAAAGCGACTTTTTTACACTCTCCCTTGGGACGATCGGATCTAGGTATTGTATATTCTTCAACATCAACTTTAGCAGCAACAGGGGTGGCAGAACATCCCGTTCCGATAGCCAAAGCGGCTCCGAGCAGAAGCTTTTTCATATATAATTAGGTTAATTCTGGTTGCAGATTATTTCATGCAATACATATTTTGTCAATATAATTTGCTAACCTGAATTCAAATTGGAATTAGGACACCCAGGGTTTTCAGATGACTGGATAATACCTGCCTTGGCGTCTTCCAGCCAAGACATTTACGGGGACGGTCATTGAGCTCATCCTGGATACGCTTAAGCT
>JACCDN010385598.1_pt1 | contig 12723 bp, 14 predicted proteins | sample 7441691 | NCBI WGS metagenome assembly JACCDN01 (sample SAMN15323439, study PRJNA562643) | freshwater metagenome | isolation source: river surface water | place: USA:Blue River Watershed | collected 2017-08-16 | reverse complement strand
TCAATGAGCTCACAAAGTCATTGGATCGTCAGCCAGCGGGCGTTGCAGATACAGTGAAGCGTCTACGTCTTCTCCTTATCGCAACATGGGGTGTATACCCAATCGCGTACATCTTCAACATTGTTGGTGATGCAACAGCGAACTCATTCGTTGCAATCCAGGTTGGTTACACAACAGCAGACATCCTTGCTAAGTGTGTATTCGGTCTAACAATTCTCAAGATTGCACGTATGAAGTCACATGCCGAAGGAATGGCTGCTGATCACTAATCATCAATTACTTAGGTAATAACTGATTAAATAATTGAATAAATAGCCAAGGGCGTCGAGTAATCGGCGCCCTTGGCTATTACTCTTTATCCATGAATAACCAGAGAATCAATAACTACCGAATGGGCGCCTATGCAGCTCTCGCAGTTGGATTAATCAATCTGCGTTATCAAACCGGCGCCGAAGCAAACCTGATGAAAAGCCTTGCTCTTGTGGTTCCTGGTGGATTACTACTGGCGATCTCACTTGTCGCGCCCGGTAAGAAGTTGTTAGAAACTAAAGCGGCAGCATTAGCAATCTCAGTAATCGGCGCCGCGCTCTTGGCCTATAGCTTTATTGTTTAACTCAATTACGAGATTTAACTTCGGAAGCTAATATCCTGCTTCTTCATCTCTGCGACAAGAATTCGTATTGCATTTGGTCCCATGCCGTGAAGTTCTTTTAATGCCGCTAACGAAACTTTTCGAAGGTCACTGACTTTATATAGTCCGTCATCAATAAGTGCCCGTCGAGCAGGGGCCGCTAAACCAATTTCGCGCCAGGCCCCATCAACTTCAGCATATGCATCGAGATCGACTTCGCCTCGGGTCACTGGACACTTCGCAGCGGCTTTCTCTGCTTTGCGAGCAGCAGCCGCGCGCTTAGCCTCGCCTTGTAGCTTCTTTATCTTTGCTGGAGATGCCTTGGCCATTTAATAAGAGTAACTAATTTCATCCATGATTGGCATGGTGCGGGAGGCGGGACTTGAACCCGCACGCCGAAGCACCAGTTCCTAAGACTGGCGTGTCTGCCATTTCACCACTCCCGCTTACACCAGTGGATTTTTCGTATTGGTGCAGGGCAAAGAGTAAGGCTTACTCGCTCTCATCCCAAAATCGCACGCTCGCACCTGATTTACACGGGTAAACTACCCAAATGTCCACACTCGCAGATCAGCTTTCGGCGGCTATTCAAGCCATCGTTGAAACTGCCATCAATTCAGGCGAGTTGGCTGGAACAGCCCCCGAGACCATCGTTCTCGAGCGTCCCAAGAATCGCGACCATGGCGATTACGCAACTTCTATTGCACTTCAATTAGCAAAAGGTGCTGGCAAGAATCCCCGTGAGGTAGCAACTCTTTTGCAATCAGCAATTGCGCTCCTTCCTGGTGTGAGCAAAGTTGATATCGCCGGACCTGGATTTATCAATATCACTTTAGATCGCGCCAATCAAGCAGAACTTGTTCGCACCATTCTTACTTCGGCAGATCAATACGGAAATGGTGAATCCCTTAAGGGCGTCACCATCAATCTTGAGTTCATTAGCGCCAACCCAACCGGCCCACTTCACTTAGGTCACACTCGTTGGGCTGCAGTCGGCGATGCACTTGGCCGAGTGCTTAAAGCTGCGGGTGCGAATGTGATTCAAGAGTTCTATATCAACGATCGTGGCCGTCAGATGGATCTCTTTGGCCAATCAGTGCAAGCAGCAGCTCAAGGAAATCCAATTCCAGAAGATGGCTACCAGGGCGATTACATTAAAGATTTAGCGAAGATAGTTGTGGCTGAAAATCCAGGAATAACTTCCAGTGAAGATTTCCGAGAGGCTGCGTACAAGGTGCAGCTCGCAGAACAGCAAAGCGTTCTTGAAACATTCCATACCAAGTTTGATGTCTGGTTCTCCGAGCGCTCGCTTCATCAATCAGGTGCAGTCGAACACGGCATGGAGAAATTACGTGAACAAGGCCATGTCTTTGAACAAGATGGCGCCGTCTGGCTTCGCACAACAGATTTCGGTGATGATAAAGATCGAGTTCTCATTAAAGAAAATGGCGAGCTCACTTACTTTGCATCAGATACTGCTTATTACATCAATAAGCGCGAACGGGGTTCTGATATCTGCATCTATATGTTGGGTGCAGATCACCATGGTTATATCCATCGCTTACGTGCTGTGGCAGCATGTGCAGGAGATAAACCGGATTACAACATTCACGTTCTTATCGGCCAACTGGTAAAGATTATGGAAGGCGGAGAAGAGGTAAAACTCTCTAAGCGCGCCGGCACCATAATTACTCTCGCTGAGCTCGTTGAAAAAGTAGGCGTGGATGCCGCTCGTTACACACTTATTCGATATCCAGTGGATACACCGATGGTGATGGATATCGATATCTTGCGCAGTAACACCAATGAGAATCCGGTCTATTACGTTCAGTATGCACATGCACGCATCGCAGCAGTGCTTCGCAATGTTGCCGAACTTGGAATTCCGACTGGATTAGATAACTTTGATCCCTCCCAGTTAACCCATGACCGTGAGAATGAATTGCTAGGAACGCTTGCTGAGTTCCCACGCATCGTTGCATCTGCTGCCGAACTTCGCGAGCCACATCGTGTTGCACGTTATCTAGAAGAGCTTGCAGGCGTTTATCACGGCTTCTATGCGGATTGCCGAGTCCTTCCGCTAGGTGATGAACCAGCTGCTGCTATTCACTCGGCCCGTGCAAATCTCTGTGCGGCAACGATGCAGGTAATCGCAAATGGTCTTCAACTACTAGGCGTTAGCGCACCGGAGCGAATGTAATGAGCATCTGGTCTGCAAACACATTCTTCAGTAATGGCGAACTCAAACTTTCTGGCATCTCTGCTACACAGTTAGCGAAGGATTTCGGAACTCCCACCTTCTTTCTCGACGAGGCGGCATTCCGTGCGCGCGCAATTTCCTGGCGCGATGGCTTGCACTCTGAATTCGGCGATAAAGCTGGCGAAGTTTTCTATGCTTCAAAGGCATTCACCTGCACCGCGCTTGCTCATTGGATATCTGAAATTGGAATCGGAATTGATGTGGCAACCGGGGGAGAACTTGCCGTTGCTCTGGCAGGCGGGGTCAATCCTTCGAAGATTGAACTTCATGGAAACAATAAATCTATGGCCGAGATCGATCGTGCCGTTTCGTTAGGTATACATTCAATCGTGATGGATTCTCTCCATGAAATTGATCGTGTAGCAGACGCGGCAAGAAAGCATGGAAAGCGCCAAGCTGTTCTAATCCGCTTAACTCCTGGCATTCAGGCACATACCCACGAATCAATTTCTACTGCCCATGAAGATGTGAAGTTTGGATTCTCAATCTCATCAGGTGCAGCATGGGCTGCCGTCGAAAAGATTGCACAATTTCCTGAGCTCGAGCTTCGCGGCGTGCACTGCCATATTGGTTCACAGATTTTCGGTACCGAAGCTTTTGAAATCGCTTCAGATCGACTCCTTGGCTTTATGGCAAAGTATCGCGATTCATTTGGAGTCGAACTTCCAGAGCTTGATCTTGGCGGGGGATATGGCATTGCCTATCTTGAGAACGAAGTAACAGTCGAGCCTTCTGATGTTCTTCCGATTATTGGCAAGGCGATGCGTGAAGCGTGTGCAAAGTATTCATTGCAACTTCCATTGATCTCAATCGAACCCGGCCGCAACATTGTTGGTCCGACGATGTTTACCTTGTACGAGGTAGGCACAGTCAAAGATGTGGTGCTCGAAGATGGTTCAATCCGTAAATACATCTCTGTTGATGGTGGCATGAGCGATAACGCACGTACCGCTCTCTACGATGCCGAATATTCAGCTGTTATTGCGCAACGCACTTCTACGGCACCCACCGCGCTATCACGTCTCGTTGGAAAGCACTGCGAGACAGGTGACATTATTATTCGAGATATCCAACTGCCATCTGATGTGGCTCCAGGAGATCTCATCGCAACTCCAGCAACAGGTGCATATGGTCGTTCTATGGCGAGCAACTACAACCATGTTCCTCGTCCGCCAGTTGTAGCTGTAATTGATGGAAAGGCACGTGTAATCGTGCGCCGCGAGACCGAGGCTGATTTGCTCGCTCTCGATGTAGCCAAGATGTGAAAGAATCACCCTCATGACCCGAGCAGATAAACCAGTACGTATTGGCATGCTTGGCTGTGGCGTTGTCGGCAGCGAAGTTGCTCGATTGCTTCTAGCTGATACCGAAGAACTCTCTACCCGCGCTGGTGTAAAGATCGAGCTCGCTCGTATCGCAGTGCGCACCATCAAGGATTACCCAGGAATCAATCCAGCTCTCTTTACGACAGATCCTTTCTCTATCGTCAATGACCCAGAGATTGATCTCATTGTTGAGGTTATGGGCGGAATCGAACCTGCTTACGAGCTCGCACTCCTCGCGATTAAAAATCGCAAATCAATTGTGACTGCCAACAAGGCGCTCCTTGCTAGCCATGGCGCAGAACTCTTCACAGCTGCGTATGCGCAAGGCGAAGATATTTACTACGAAGCATCTGTTGCCGGCGCAATTCCAATTATTCGCCCACTCCGTGATTCATTGGTCGGCGACTTCGTTATCCGTGTTATGGGTATCGTCAATGGCACGACAAATTACATTCTCACAAAGATGCATGAAGAGGATAAAGAGTTCTCTGTTGCGCTCAAAGAGGCTCAAGATCTCGGATATGCAGAGGCGGATCCCACCGCTGATATTGAAGGTTTCGATGCTGCGGCAAAGGCAGCAATTCTCTCGGGCCTTGCCTTCCACACCCGTGTCACTGTCTCTGATGTTTATCGCGAAGGAATTTCGCAGATCACTCTTGAAGATGTCAAGCTTGCTAAAGATCTTGGCTATGTAATCAAGTTATTAGCAATTGCTGAATTAACTCCGACAGATGAGATTTCAGTTCGCGTCCATCCGGTAATGATTGAGAAGTCACACCCACTTGCATCCGTTCGCGACGCCTTTAACGCAGTCTTCGTTGAAGCTGAATCAGCCGGTCCATTGATGTTTTATGGTCGTGGCGCTGGTGGAGCTCCCACTGCATCTGCAATTCTTGGCGATGTCTTGGCAGTCTCTCGTCACATTGCACATAACGCAGTTGGGCAGCGCGAGACAGATTATGCAGATCGCGACATTGCACCCATTGAAACTACTAAGACAAAGTTCTTAATTCGCCTTGTTGTGCAGGATAAACCAGGTGTTTTGGCTGCTATTGCCCAGGTATTTGCAGCACAAGGTGTTTCGATTCAGACAGTAGATCAAAACGGTCGCGATGCTGATGCAGAGCTGATCATCGTTACTCACCTTGCCACTGAAGGTGAGCTCAAAGCCACCGTAGATGCGTTAACTAAGATGGAAATTGTCAGCAAGATTTCAAGTGTAATTCGGGTAGAAGGAGCAAGCGCCTAATGAGTTTCTTTAAGAAGAAAGAAGGCGCGCATCAGTGGCTTGGCGTCATTGAAGAGTATCGCCATCGCTTACCTGTCAGTGCAAAGACTCCAGTCGTCTCACTTCGCGAAGGTGGCACACCACTTATCTATGCATGCAACCTTTCAGAGATGCTCGATAACGAAGTCTGGGTAAAGTTTGAAGGAATCAATCCAACCGGTTCATTTAAGGACCGCGGTATGACAATGGCGATTTCTAAGGCGGCAGAAGATGGGGCCAAGGCAGTCATCTGCGCATCAACTGGAAATACATCTGCTTCAGCTGCAGCATATGCAGTCAAAGCTGGCATGGTTCCGGCTGTACTTATCCCTGAAGGCAAAATTGCCATGGGCAAGTTGGCGCAAGCTGTCGCACATGGCGCAACTCTTCTTCAGGTACAAGGCAACTTTGATGATTGTTTAGTTCTTGCACGCGAACTCTCAGAGAAGTATCCAGTCTCACTTGTTAACTCAGTAAACCCATATCGAATTGAAGGTCAGAAGACTGCAGCATTTGAAGTTGTTGATCTCCTTGGTGATGCGCCAGATATTCATACACTTCCAGTTGGAAACGCTGGAAACATCACCGCTTATTGGAAAGGCTATAACGAGTACTTCGTTGATGGCCTTTCAAAGAAGAAGCCAGCTATGTGGGGATTCCAGGCAGCAGGTTCTGCTCCATTGGTTCTTGGTCATCCAGTCGATAACCCAGAAACTATTGCAACCGCAATTCGCATTGGCAAACCAGCATCATGGAACCAGGCAATTGCAGCGCGCGATGAATCAGCCGGCCTTATTGATTCAGTAACAGATGAAGAAATCCTTGCTGCCTATCGCATCCTTTCCTCACAAGAAGGTATTTTCTGCGAGCCATCATCGGCTGCGGGCCTTGCTGGACTTATCAAATACAAGGCGGCTGGAAAGCTTCCTAAGGGCAAGAAAATAGTTATTACCTGTACTGGAAATGGCTTGAAAGACATTCCTTGGGCGCTGGAAGGCGCTAAGGATCCGGTCAGCGTTCCGGTTAGTGCCGACGCTGCCGCCGCTGCACTTGGTTTGAGCAAGGCTTAATCGATGAGCAAGCCAACCTTTAAAGCAAAGCCGATGCAGGTGCAGGTTCCAGCATCATCTGCCAATCTCGGCCCAGGCTTTGATGCTTTTGGCTTAGCGCTCTCGATGCATGATCGTTATGTAGCTCAAGTTCTCGATGATGTGCTTCTCGATATCGATGTCACAGGCGAAGGTGCAGATGAAGTTCCTCGCACCGATAAGAACTTGCTCGTAAAGGCGATGTACAAAGGTTTTGATTACCTTGGTGGCCGCCCTAAAGGATTGGCGATTCGCGCCCTTAACGTAAATCCTCATGGACGTGGATTAGGTTCTTCAGCAAGTGCAATCATGGGCGGACTCGTTCTTGCGCGCGCGCTTGTCCTCAACGGTGAAGACCATATGAACGATATTCAATTGCTCTCACTGGCTACAGATATGGAAGGCCACCCAGATAACGTTTCGGCAGCTCTCTTTGGCGGCGCAACAATTTCTTGGTTTGAAAGTGAGAAGCACAAATCATCTGCTCACTGTGTTCATCTCAATGTTGATCCACGTATCCAGGCCATTGCATATATCCCAGCAAAGGCAGTAGCGACTTCTAAGGCGCGCAAGATGCTGCCGGATTCAATTCCTTTTGCAGATGCTGTAACCAATTCACGAAATGCATCACTGATGAGCCATGCGCTGACCACACGTCCTGATTTATTGTTCACTGCAACTGAGGATTTCCTGCATCAGTCATATCGTGCGGATGCGATGCCAGAGTCTTTTGCGCTCGTTCAGAAATTGCGTGGCGCTGGAGTTGCTGCATTTATCTCTGGCGCCGGACCAACTGTTCTCGCTCTCCACACTGCAGATCAGCGCGAGGTAGAAGAGCTGAAGTTGGCTGGCGGCAAGGGTTTTGAGGCTACTCCACTAGAAATTGCCTCTCGCGGAGCCGTACTGCTATAGTTTCGCCCATCAGCACCGCCGGTTTCACTCGAGGCGAATGAGTTGATAAAAATCTCAGAAATACAGCTCCACACATCCAATAGATTCTCGCTACGCCTGTGGCGAGACGGTTAAGAAAAGAAATCAATGACAACAACAGAACTCGCTGCAATGACACTTCCGAAACTCAAGGAAGTCGCCTCCCAGCTCGGTATTGAAGGCGCAGCAAAGCTCAAGAAGGATGCACTCGTTACTGCAATCGGTGATCTCCAGGCGGCAAACCGCGAAGCAGCGAAGGCTGAGCGTGAAGCCCGCCGCGAAGCTCGCAATGCAAAGCGCAACAGTGCCAACAGTAATAAGAAATCGGATGACGCTGAAGATTCAGATGATTCATCGGAAGATAACTCAAGTAACTCAAACACCTCAAACGATGATGACAACTCATCTGATCACCGCAATGATCGTGGTGACCGCAATGACCGTGGTGATCGCAACCGCAATCGCCGCGACCGCAACCGTGACCGCAATGGCCGCGACCGTGACCGCAATGGCCGCGACCGTGGTGGTCGCGAAGAGCGCGAACCCGTTATTGGTGAAGACGATGTCCTCGTTCCAGTCGGCGGCCTCGTAGATATTCTTGAGAACTACTCATTTATTCGCACTGCAGGTTATTTGCCTGGCCCTAACGATGTATATGTCTCACAAGGACAGGTACGTAAGTACGGTCTTCGTAAGGGCGATGTCGTCACGGGTCAGGTTCGACAGGCACGTGAAGGTGAGCAGCGCCAGAAGTACAACCCACTTATTACTCTCGAGACCGTTAATGGCGTTCCAGTAGAGGAAGCAAAGGCTCGCGTCGAATTCGGCAAGCTCACACCTTTGTACCCACAAGAGCGACTTCGCCTTGAGACTGAACCAAACATTCTTACAACTCGTGTCATCGATTTGATTGCACCAATTGGTAAGGGCCAGCGCGGACTTATCGTTGCGCCTCCTAAGGCGGGTAAGACCATGGTCTTGCAGGCAATCGCTAACGCAATCACCGTTAACAACCCAGAAGTTCACTTGATGGTTGTTCTAGTTGATGAGCGTCCAGAAGAAGTTACCGATATGACCCGCTCTGTTAAGGGTGAAGTCATTGCATCAACATTCGATCGCCCAGCTGAAGATCACACCATGATTGCAGAGCTTGCAATTGAGCGCGCAAAGCGTCTGGTAGAGCTTGGCCACGATGTCGTTGTTCTCCTTGACTCCATTACACGTCTCGGTCGTGCGTACAACATTGCGGCACCGGCATCCGGTCGTATCTTGTCTGGTGGCGTTGATTCAGCAGCGCTCTATCCACCAAAGAAGTTCTTTGGTGCCGCTCGTAATATCGAAGATGGCGGATCGCTCACGATTCTTGCAACAGCTCTTATCGAAACCGGATCACGTATGGATGAAGTCATCTTCGAAGAGTTCAAGGGAACCGGAAATATGGAGCTCATCCTTGATCGTCGCCTTGCAGATAAGCGCATCTTCCCAGCAGTCAACGTTGTTTCATCATCAACTCGTAAGGAAGAAATTCTTATGGGATCAGAGGAGCTCAACATTGTCTGGAAGCTTCGCCGCGTTCTTCACGCGCTCGAGCCACAGGCAGCGCTAGAACTCTTGCTTGAGAAGATGAAGGGCACAAAGTCCAACGTTGAATTCTTGATGCAGATCCAGAAGACAACTGGTGGTTCTGATAACTAAGCCACCTCTTTATTAGCTTGATAAAGCCCCGTCGATATCGCGTTGACGGGGCTTTTTCATTACTCAAAGTAGTTTTAGTGTGAAGTTATCGTATATGCACAGAGAGATTTGAGAGAAGAACATTTTGTAACCTCCAAGAAATTCAAGGAGAGGTTCTATGAAAATATTTAAATTTCTTCCAGGGTCTATTGCGCTCTGTTTCGGCGCCGCAATTATGACTGCACCACCAGCCTCAGCAGATCCCTATTGCTATTCCTTCGGACTCTTTGCGACATGCGTAGAAACTCCCTACTACAGCACACCGACTCCGCCACCCCCAAAGCCGCTACCAGTATGGGTTTGCAAAACTGTTTTCTCGACGCAACTCGTGTTTTCGGTTATCCCAGGACCGATCCCAACGTTTATTAGTAGGGCCATGGCAGTACCAACTCTAAGTTGTTTTTGGGCATGAAGTGAGAATTTCAATGTATGAAAAAATAGTCCTCACACTCATTGTTTTATCGGGAGCTTTCCTTCCAAGTTTCCGAAGGAATAGAAAAAAAGGTCTTGGAATTCTAGAGAGCCTTTATCGCCTTTAAAAGAAATTCTCGGAATCTAGCAAGCCTCACGGGTAAATCTTGTGAGGCTTGCTTCTTTTCACATACCCCTCGTCCACCAATCACAGGCCTTACACAAAGTAAGGGAGCAATCTCTGCACTAAGGAACTTCGAATCCGGCGTAAGTTCCGCCAACATAAGGAGAAGAACAATGAAGAAAACATTAACAAATAGTCGAAATATCGCACTTCTGGTCGCTGCAGGACTTCTTGCTGGAATGGGTACTGCAGTGGCAGATGAGACGCCTACATCGACTGCTTCACCTGCGCCGACTGTAAAACCACTTACTGAATATCAGAAAGCAAAGGCAGCCTTCAGTGCAGCGGTAGATGCATACATCGCAAACCGTAAGTCATCTCAGGCGCAATACAAGAGTGCAAAAGAAGCTTTTGTGGCTGCACATAAGACTTACTCAGCGGCACGAAAAGCAATTCTTGAGACTTACAAGGGCGCTGTGACGTCAGCCAAGACGGCTCGCGATGCAGCAATTGCAGCTGCAACTACCGAGGCAGCTAAATTGGAAGCATCGACTGCATTTAAGAGCGCAGTTGCAACTGCAACATCTGCTCGAGATGCAGCGGTGGCATCACTCGGTGCGGCTCCGATTGAGCCAACAAAGCCTGTAATGGGCGCTCGCCCTACACCTCCAGTAAAGCCAACGAAGGCAGCTAAGACTTCGTAGTAAACACTCACTTTCCCTCGTTCAACCGCAGAATCCCGCGTGGATTTTGCGGTTGAGCGCTTTTAGGCGAGAATTGCCACCTACCGAGCAAGCCCCTCTGGTTCACCGGCGCTGATGTGAAAGACATTAGATCGGACCCAGACGAGAAAAAGGAATCATCATGAAGCCAGAGATTCACCCAGAGTATAAAGAGACCCAGGTAACTTGTGGTTGCGGCGAGAAGTTTGTTACTCGCTCAACAGTTGCTAGCGGATCAATCTACGTTGAAGTTTGCTCAGTCTGCCACCCGTTCTACACAGGTAAGCAGCGCATCCTCGATACCGGTGGACGCGTCGCAAAGTTCGAAGAGCGTTTCGGTAAGAAGTAGCTTTCCAAGAAGACCGTTGTCGCAACCATCTCGGTGGTTGCGACGCGGTCTTTTTTATTTCCCAATAATTTTTCAGTGAAATTGAGAGGAGAAGCCAGATGAGCGATGATCGTTTTGCATCCGCACATGAGATGGTGCGCGAATACGAAGTACTTGAAAAGCAGATGGCCGATCCTTCAATCCATGAAGACCAAGGAAAGGCGCGCCAACTTGGTCGCCGCTACGCACAGCTAGGTCCGGTAGTTGCGGGTTTCAAGGCGTGGAAGAACGCCAATGATGATTTGGCAGCAGCTCGTGAGATGGCTGCCGAAGATCCAGATTTCGCGGCAGAGCTCCCAGCGATGGAAGCAACAGTGGCAGAGGCGGCTGAGAAGCTCGAGGAATTACTACTTCCACGTGACCCTAACGATGATCGCGATGTGATTATGGAAGTGAAAGCTGGCGCTGGAGGAGATGAATCCGCGCTCTTCGCTGGCGATTTAGTTCGCATGTATCAGCGCTACGCGGAGAAGCACAATTGGAAGATTGAAATTATCGATCTTACAGAGGCAGATCTCGGTGGCTACAAAGATATTTCCATGGCTATCAAATCAAAGGGAACACCGCAGCCAGGTGAATCACCATATGCTCGCTTGAAATTTGAAGGCGGCGTGCACCGCGTGCAACGCGTACCTGAGACCGAAAGCCAAGGGCGTATCCATACTTCAGCCGCTGGTGTTTTAATTTTGCCGGAAGCTGAAGAAATTGATGTTGAGCTCAATATGAACGACGTCCGCGTAGATGTCTATCGCTCATCCGGTCCTGGTGGTCAATCTGTTAACACCACGGACTCAGCGGTGCGCTTGACTCACGCACCTACTGGAATCGTTGTTTCATGCCAGAACGAGAAGTCACAGTTACAGAATAAAGAATCAGCACTTCGTATCTTGCGCGCACGCCTCTTGGCACATGCGCAAGAGCAGGCAGATGCAGCGGCCGCGGCAGAGCGCAAGAGCCAGGTCCGTACCGTTGATCGTTCAGAGCGTATTCGCACCTATAACTTCCCAGAGAATCGCTTGAGCGATCACCGAGTGAACTACAAATCTAATAACTTGGATGCAGTTCTTAACGGTGAACTCGATGATGTTATTCAAGCTCTGCTCGATGCCGACAAGGCTGCAAAGCTCTCCGCTACAAATTAAAGGTGATGGAGCTGACCTGACGATGGAGTTAACATTTAAAGAATTCCTGCGCAGCGGTAAAGACCAATTGTCTGCTGCGGGTTTTCCTGAAGTTGATGCTGAACATTTATTGGCACATGTTCTGGGTATCTCTCGGATGGATCTTCACAATCCATTAACGGTTGAGAATGCCATTACCGCAATTGGTGATATCGCTGTTATCGAAGAGACGTTCTGGAAGTTACTTGATCGTCGTTGCGCACATGAGCCACTGCAATATCTCACTGGTGTTGCGTACTTTAGACATCTCGAACTCCAAGTTGGGCCTGGCGTACTTGTTCCACGTCCGGAGAGCGAACTTCTTGTTGAAGCAGTTCTAAGAAATATTGAGACCAGAGAAGGCGCAGTAAGCGTGGTTGATCTTGGCGCTGGCTCTGGTGCTCTGACTCTCGCAATTGCAACGGAAGCCCCAAACACTCACCTGATTGCAGTCGAAAAAGATCCTGCAGCAGTGGAATGGTTACGCAAGAACGTCTCTCGCATCGATGAAACAGTTCGCATTCTGGAGATGGATGTTGAGGATGCGCTCGATGGGGTGAAGTGTGATGTTGTGATTGCCAATCCACCATATATTCCAGATGGCCAAGAACTTCCGAAAGATGTTGCCGATCACGAGCCAGCAATCGCGCTCTTCGGCGGCCCAGATGGCATGGAGATTCCAC
>JACCDN010760779.1_pt1 | contig 12724 bp, 14 predicted proteins | sample 7441691 | NCBI WGS metagenome assembly JACCDN01 (sample SAMN15323439, study PRJNA562643) | freshwater metagenome | isolation source: river surface water | place: USA:Blue River Watershed | collected 2017-08-16 | reverse complement strand
GCAGCGATCTTAAGTGGAAGCAAATCGGAGTTAATGAGATTACCGACTCTCGCGAGCTTCCATTCTTTATTCAATGGTTAACCGCTGATCACCCATCACAAGACGGAAAGGCAGTTGCTGCAATTGAGAAAATTACAATTGCCGATACTGATCACCTAGCTGATTCTTGGTTCAAAGCAGAAATTCTCAACGGATTAAATGGTGCAGATGTTGAGTTTATTGATCCATCAATAAATGATGGTGAGTATGGAATTGTTGCGGTGCACTTAACTACACCTAGTGGTGTTGTGAGGTTGGATTAGTGATGAAAAGTATCGATGGCCTTGGTCTTCCTGGTAATGTTCAAGGACTAAATTTAGGTTGTACACCATATGCTTTTTCACAAAATATAACCCTTCTTAAATTAAAAAAAGAAATTTGATATGGGCTACATACAAGATATCCAAGTTCAAACCAACAAAAGAAAATTTGTACATAAGAAAATTATCAATTACTTATCCAATTATTTACAGAAAGCGGAAACAATATTAGATGTTGGTTGTGGTCAAGGGGACTTCATTTCACAAGTGGAGGGAACAACACTTATAGCTCTGGACATAGATCCTGAAGCTGAGAATTACTTACCCCAAAACATACGATTCATAAGTGGTGGCATTGAACGGCTCGCTGAACTAGATTCGAATTCCATTGACGTAATCTGGGCTTCGAACTTTCTGGAACACTTGGAGATGGAAGGTGTCCTAGATTTCCTGAAAGAAGCTAAACGATTGATTAGAGTCTCACCAGATTCAGGTTATTTAATTCTAATGCAGCCGAACTTCAGATATGCATATAGGACTTATTTTGATGACTTTACCCACAAGACAATTTTTACAGACAAATCATTGGTTTCAGTAATGAAATTGACCGGATTCGAACTTCAATTCTGCGAGAAGAGATTCCTGCCTTACAGTTTGGATTCTAAGAAAGCAAAATTTAGTTTCTTAGTTGGTTTTTATTTGAAGTCTAAAGTTCGAATATTCAGCGGGCAAATGTTGATTGTTGCAAAGCCTTCAAGGGAAGCGTCTAATTAAACTGAGTTCACCAACAAAATAGAGACATTTGGCTTGTTGGCTCAAATGTAACAGACGGTAGAGAAGGAAATTTTTTCATCGGTTAAACTGTATCTAGAAGTCTTCAATCGATGGACTAACTATTTCTTAAATGCTGCCAGATCGGCATCAACCATAAGTTCCGCAAGTTCTCTCCAATAAGTCTTTGCCTTCCAATTCAATTCTTTGGATGCTTTCGCTGGATCGCCAATTAGAGAATCAACTTCGGTCGGGCGAATATATTTTTGGTCAACCAAGACATGGTCCTGCCAATTTAAGCCTGCCCGCGCAAAGGATGCTTCTGCGAAATCTCTAACCGTTGCTCCAATCCCTGTTGCCACTACGTAATCACTTGGCTTGTCTTGTTGCAACATAAGCCACATTGATTCTACATATTCCTTTGCATAACCCCAGTCGCGAACCGCATCTAAATTACCTAAGTACAGCTTCTTATCCGAGCCATTAGCAATTTCAGCAACTGCCTTGGTGATCTTTCTTGTTACGAATGTTTCGCCCCGGCGTGGCGATTCATGATTAAACAAAATTCCATTTGTTGCGTGCATCCCATACCCGTCACGATAATTTACTGTGCACCAATATGCCATCAATTTTGCTGCTGCATATGGGCTTCGTGGCTTAAAAATACTATCCTCATTTTGAGGAGGAGGCGTTGAACCAAAAAGCTCCGAGGTGCTCGCCTGGTAGAAACGAGTGTCGAATCCTGAAGAGCGTATGGCTTCGAGAAGTCCAACAGCTCCTACGGCATCGACCTGGCCTGTGTATTGTGGCATTGTGAATGAAACTTGCACATGAGATTGAGCTCCTAGGTTATACACTTCAGTGGGCTGAATATCACGCAGAAGATTGGTTAGCCCTACTCCGTCAATCAAGTCACCATAATGTAAAAATAATTTTGGGTTTGTCTCATGAGGATCCTGATAAATATGATCAATCCTGCCGGTATTAAAGGTCGAAGAACGACGTATGAGGCCATGAACCTCATAATCTTTACTCAAGAGAAATTCAGCAAGGTAAGAACCGTCTTGACCGGTGACACCAGTGATTAAAGCTCTTTTCTTAGTAGCCACGAATTTCTCCCTTTGCTAGTGCGCCAATAAACCAAGCATACGTCTGACGTATCCCATCCTCCAGCTCTACTGAATGCTTCCAACCAAGCGAATTGGCCTTGGTCACATCAAGTAGTTTTCTAGGTGTTCCATCAGACTTAGATGTGTCGAAAACAATTTTGCCTTTGTACTCAACAATCTTCGCAATTATTTCAGCAAACTCCGCAATGCTTATATCTTCTCCTGTGCCAATATTTATTAATTCACCACCAACATCTTTTTCTAGCATATGCCAACAAGCTCGTGCCATGTCATCTACATACATGAACTCGCGACGAGGCTTTCCTGTACCCCAAACGGTAACTTCGGCTTGCCCATTAATTTTTGCCTCGTGAAACTTACGGATTAGTGCCGCTGGTACGTGGCTTGAGAACAAATCAAAATTATCATTTGGACCATATAAATTGGTAGGCATCAATGAAAAATAATTCAAGTTCTCTTGATCGTAGATTGCTCTACAGAGCCGGATACCTGCAATTTTTGCAATGGCGTATCCTTCATTGGTGGGCTCAAGTGGCCCAGTGAGTAAAGAGCTCTCCTTTATAGGTTGAGGAGCCATTTGCGGGTAGATACATGAAGATCCCAGGAATAATAAATTCTTAACTCCGCATTCTTCAGCACCAATGATTAAATTATTCTGAATAGTAAGGTTCTCAAAAAGAAATTCTTTTTGAAATTTTTCATTAGCTCCAATTCCACCAACACGAGCGGCAGCAACGATTACTGTGTCAACATTCATTTCCATTAAAGAGTTTTTAACCTTATCAAAATCGGAAAGGTCCAATTCTTTACGCGATTTAACAACTAAGGAATAATCTGGAGGCGCTGTTCGGACTAAAGCTTGTCCTACCATTCCCGAATGACCGGCTACGAATACTCTATGCCCCATCATTCATCTTCACTATCTCTTGATTTTCAAGTTTGAAATACTTTGAAGAAAATAGAATCAAAATATCGTGCTCAATGGTCCAACGAAGATCATGTTTCAAAGCCCAAGCCACCAAAACATTCAGACTAGGGTAAGTTTCATATTCGTCACAAATACCAAGGAAGCATCGAACGTCATCAACAAATATTGATACGGCGACCTTGGATCTAATTAGATTTTCAATTGCTGAGAGTTCGGCCAGGACAGGCGTATCTGCTATGCCCTTATAAGTGATTCCTGCAGAGTAATGACCATCAAGCCAAAAATTAACTCTAGAAACCTTTTTTATATTTATTTCATCTATAACTGAGGGTAATTGCTCTTCTGAAGTTCCGCGTACTAACTTAACATTTTCTTTACCTTTGAACATTCCCAATGCTCGATCATATATTTCCTTACTTGGTTCAATCGAGTAAACAAATGAATAATTCGACCTTAAGTACTCAGTCGTTTGCCCCATGAAGGTTCCCGTTTCAACCCAGATCCCATCCAATGCGTAACGGTCAAGCACCTTCATTTTCACTTCATGGGGGGCTGGTGAGCGAAAACCTCGAAACATCCACTCAGTAATCGGATCCCAAGGTTGGCTTTTAGTTCTAAGAAAAACTTTGACCAACTTAAACACTCTATCGTTTTTCATATCCACCCGTGTTCATAGAAATTACTTGCGGCATTAATCGCGCTGTAAAGGCAAAGCCTAGATCTGAATTCGCTGTCACATCATAATCACCACCCCAAGTACCGAGAAAATTACCTGTTCCCCGAGGAAAACAGGATTTATCCAAGGCATCATCAATTATTTCAAACCCATTTTTTAGAAAAATCTCTCGCCACCACGCCTCAGGCTTCACCGTAACGTGCCAACAAGCGGAACCGCTGTGTTCGTGAAATGTGGAAATATTTCCAACAAACAACGAATCTTCACTTTTCAAGTGAAGTGCTATGTTTTCAAACACCGAGGAGAGATCATTTTCAGAGATGTGTTCAAGAAATTCCCAGGCTCCTACTAAATCAAATTTTTGTAATTCATTATCTTTTAGAATCTTGAACTTCTTTGTCACGTCACATGTAAAAAGATTATTTGGAATAAGATTCCAGTATGCACGTTTCGCTCTTTCCGAATGGTCACTTCCCTCCAAGCCTACTGCTAAACAATTCGCTCTAAAAAAGTCATAAACCAGCCCTCCTCCCGCACAACCTATGTCGAGATAGTCAACACTTTTCTGAAAATGATTAATTGCAGATTGCACAAATGCAGGCGAGCGAGTTTCGTCTTTTGCAGTCCCATGGGGGAAGAGATGATCGGCAGAATCCCAAGCTATCCTGTTTTCTGAAACAAGTTGAATGAATTTCGAGGGCGCTTTTTCTTGTCCAATTAACGACTCAATGTCATTGAGCCGTAGGAATAAGTAAGGTATGAATTTAGCAAAACTTTTCTCTAAGTCGGAACTGAACTTTGCCTGAATAATATTACTTTGATCTGAAAATTCGTTACGAATTCTTTCTTCCAATTGCTGTAAATCGGGTGCCAACGCTCTAGAAATCACACGATTAATTTTCTCTTGAATTCTGCTTTTCAGCATGCTAACTCATCTCTTTAGAATTGGTAACATTGAACAAATACATTTTCCGCTCCAAATACTTATGGAAACTTCAACAATAAAATTGTATTGCACCTAAGTAACGATAGACTCTCGTAACACGTTGAACACTCTTAAAATAGGGGAAATGATGAACAAATCTCTTGTCCTTGGAGGAGCCGGTTTTATTGGCACAAACCTAGTTCAGTTGTTGCGACAACGTAATCAGGAAATCCTAGTTATTGATAAGTGCATTCTTGGAAATAAACTCAAAGTCGCGAAAGTGGATGTTGATTTATTGAACTTTGATATCAATGATACCGAGCGTCTAACGAATGTGATACACGATTTTGGCCCTGACACAATTTATCATTTGGCTGCGAATTCAGACATATCAAAGTCTCAATTTGACCCGGAAATAGACCTTAGAGAAACTCTGGGTACAACGTCAAGCCTTTGCAAATCTCTTGAAAACTACTATCTTGAAAAATTGGTATTTGCATCGTCGAGTGCTATTTATGGGGAATCTTTCGAGTTGATTACTGAATCGACCGAACCTAATCCGATCTCTAATTATGGAAAGATGAAATTGAACAGTGAAAACGTTCTTCGTAAGCACTTAATGGAACATGACTTGCAGCATCTGGTTATTACACGTTTTCCTAACGTAACAGGACGTTGGCAAACACATGGCGTCGTCTTAGACTTACTTTTGAAACTTAAGAATGACAGAACACGACTATCTGTACTCGGTGACGGAACACAATTTAAGCCGTATTGTCTAGCAAGTGAACTATCATTAGCTCTAGTCAAGATTTCTGAGTCAATTAAGTTAGATTTGCTAGAGGTTAATTTATCCCCTGAAGATAGGGTGTCGGTATCTGAAATCGTAAATGAGATCTGTCTTCAACTTGAGATAACCCCAGAAATTGAGTTTGGAAATTCAAGATCCGGTTGGGTAGGTGACGTTCCTGAATATAAGTTTGACACAGCTACTTCGAATGAATATCTGGGTAAAGGTTTTTTTAGCACTTCAGGAGAAGCAATCAGAAAAGCCATAAAGATTTTAACAGAGGAACTGGAAGTCAAGAAATGCTAGAAAGTGTTCGTGTAATTATTCTTGCTGGAGGTTTAGGTACTAGGAGTGCGAACCCATCGAAACCGAAAATTCTGCAAGAAATCTCTCCAGGCATAACATTGCTCGACATGCATTTGCAGAACCTCAATGAAGCAGGCTTCATTGAAGTGACGCTTAGTTTGGGCGCGCATGCTGATGAAGTTTTTACTGAACTCGAATTACTGAAGCCTCAATATCCTAAGCTTGCGATCACGACGGAGCTAGATGAGGAGGCAGGAGGAACTCTTGGGGCATTAAATCAAGCAATTAGACATTCAAATGAGAGTTTTTATTTAGTAATCCTTGGAGACATTGCATGGAATTACGATTTGTCAATATTACTCTCAGCTTTTGAGCCGCTGGAGAATAAGTCCCTAGTCTTGGTGCACCCTAACCTTCACCCTTTTGACTCGGATTTGGTTTTAATTTCCCATAACGATGATGCAAAAATACTTCTCAAAGGTACCGCATCAAGGGAGAGTGTTCGCTTTCCAACAAAAGCGATAGTAGGGATGTACTTGTTTAATAGGTATAACCTATTGAACTATTCAAACAAAATTGGTGAAATCACGAAGGATTTACTTCTCCCATTGTCAGAAAGTGGGGATTTGGTGACTCAGGTCACGACCGGATACTTCCATGATACGGGGACACCAAAGCGGCTTGAAGATACGCAAGATGCATTTAGACGTGGAGTTTTTGCTCGGCGTGCAGAAAAACCCACGAGGGCTATTTTCTTAGATCGCGACGGGACTATTTTCAAGGACTCTCCCTTAGGAAGGTCTAGCGTAAGTACTTCGGAAATTCCTCTTGAATTAGTTAGTTCAATTCGAGAAGTAAATTTGGTTGGTATCCCAATCATTCTTGTAACCAATCAACCGGCAATCGCCAAAGGCCAGATTCTCATTGACGATTTTTTTTATTCCCAAAAATTGATTGAAGAAATTCTTGCCCAAGGTGGGGCTTTCTTGGATGACTTCGAATATTGCCCTCACCATCCGGAATCTGGTCATGTCGGCGAAGTTGACTATCTAAAGGTCCCTTGCGACTGCAGAAAACCAAATATCGGAATGTTTAGAGCATCCAAATTCAAGCACGAGATTGATTTAGCAAATTCGGTGTATCTTGGAGACTCGCAAATCGATAAAGAGGCGGCTGAGAAAGTAGGCATGAATTTTGAATTGTGCACTTGGGATGGGTCACTTGGTCGCCGTACAAGTGAAGCGATTCTAAAATGGAAAGAAATACTTAAGTGATTATCACGAGGGCACCATTGCGCGTTAGCTTCTTTGGAGGCGGAACAGACCTGCCATCATATTTCGAACGATGGGATAGCGAGGTAATATCTTTAGCTATCCGTAAGTACATTTATATATCAGGAAATCCAATGTTTCAAAATTCCGATATTCTTTTGAAATACTCGAAACTCGAACGAGTAGAAATGGCAAGCCAGCTTCAACACCCAATTGCCCGTGAAATCCTGAGAGAATTTGCAATTGCTGGCTATGACCTCGGAGTTACATCCGATTTTCCAGCGGGAACAGGAATGGGCTCATCCAGTGCTTTCACTGTCGGATTACTAAAATTAATCTCAGAGCGATTGAATTTGAATTTGTCCAAATTAGACTTGGCAAATAAAGCATGTGAAATTGAAATTAATCGATTGAACGAGCCAATTGGCTTTCAAGATCAATTTGCAAGTGCCTACGGGGGTTTGAATCGATTTCAATTTAGCCAAGAAGGCACAAAAGTTGCACCAATATCTTTGGAAGAGGAAGTGCTTGAAAATTTTTGTGAATCACTATTCCTGCTTCCAGTAGGAAACCCCCGCAGCGCCGGAAGGATACTAAGTGCCCAAAAAAATTTAAGTATGGAATCTGCCAAAGAATTAAAGTACTTACATGAGATGCGGTCAATTGCGAAAGATTTTAATCAATCAACTTTTGAAAACGAAAATGAATTTGCAATGCTCTTACGCACAAGTTGGGAACTCAAAAAACTTTCCAATTCAATGGTGACCAACCCTATGGTTGATAAAGCTATTGAATTTGGTTTTTCGATGGGGGCGACAGCTGGGAAGCTCTTGGGAGCTGGGGAATCGGGATTTATACTGTTTTACGTACCCCAGCGTGCACGCGATAGATTCTTTAGCGATAGTTCAAGGATGAAGCTAGGATTGATACCAGTGAAGCCAGACTTTGAAGGAGCAAAAACTATTTACTCGGACGAGGAGAAGCATGACTAACAATTTTGGGAAATATTGCGAATTGAATAGTCAGGCACTAAATGGAGTATCTGAATCCAAACTCAATCAAGCCCTAATAATTTTGCGAAAGTTGAGAGAAGAACGGAGAACATTATGGGTAATTGGTAACGGTGGGTCGGCTTCAACAAGTTCCCACTTCGTCGCCGATTTGAATAAAACCATTTTACCATCCGGAAATGGTTCCGTTAGGACAATTGCTTTAGCTGAGATGCTTGCGCTAACGAGCGCTTATGCGAATGACGAGAGTTTTGAATCAGGATTTAGTTTGATGCTTGAAAATCTAGCGCAGCCGGGTGATTGCCTTATGATCATTTCAGTTAGCGGCACATCTCCAAATTTATTGAAGGCAAAAGATTTCGCATACAATTCTGGTTTAAATCTGATCTCTCTTGTTGGCTCACGAGGCGTAGATTTAGGAGATCAATCAACTGTTGGAATTGTGGTTCCCAGCGAAGATTATCAAATTGTTGAAAACGCGCATGTGGCAATTATGCATTGGTTTGTTAAGGCTATCTAATTACTGACTTCAAGATTTTTTTTGAGATTAGAATAGAATACTTGATCGTTTTTTGGACCCCTGACCTTGACCACAAAAAGCTCCTGAAGAGCCCTAGAAATGTTTTAAGAATTAGGAAATTAGCTTTTTTGGCATTAAATACTTTTCCTTGCCTTAAAGAATTATTAATCCCAATTGTGAATAGTAGTATTTTTCTCAAATTAAAACGATAGTCCAAAATTACCCAACTTATGTATTTTATCTGAGGATTCTCTACCGTTGGAAACAGGTGGAAGTTTTTTTCCCACATATATGTTAAATTCCTAAATTCCCTAACTTTGAATGCTATTTCATCACGTTTTCCTTGAGTACTTGCTTGATGAATCCTAATGTGTACGGCGCATTCTGGAATACCAAATACTCCTCGCAGTGCTGCTAGCCTCACCCACATGTCCAAATCTTCAGCGAGTTGGAGCTCGACATCAAATAACCCGGTTTGTTTCAATTCCGACAGATATGCAATAACTGCTGATGCAGAGCCAGTGACAGGATAATTCAAAGTGTATATGTCCGAACTTTCGCGAAATTCCCTTGGGGTTTGGAAGCGTTGACCTCTAGATTCTCCATCCAAGTAGTAGAAACCGGAATGTACGAGTGAGTACTCTTCTAGCTTTGGCAATTGGATTTCCATTTTTTTTGGTTCCCAGATGTCGTCGCAATCTAGAAAAGCCACAACATCGGCATCAACGTGATTGATCCCCATGTTGCGAGCTGAGGAAACACCTGATCCAGGGTTCGTGAAAATTCTTATTTTTGAATTCACTTTCATCAGATTTTCAATTATTTCTCGCGAATTATCGCTTGAATGATCATCAATCACAATGATGTGACAGGGCTCTACTGTTTGACTAAGTACAGAAATTATTGCTTCTTCAATAAAATCAGCGCCATTCTTAATCGGAATCACTACATCATAAGAATTCTTTTTCATATAGAAATCCAATGGGGAGGAAACAGATCACTCGTTGGCTGAATTTTTTCAAACTCTCTTGTAAACCATTGTTTTGGTGCGATTATTTGGTCGGCCTGACTCAGAAATGCACCCCACCAAGAAAACGTGCTATTTGCGATAATCAATTTTTGCGCGCCTATCAAGAACGCCATATCTTGTATTTGGGTTCCGCCTGAATGTAGTGTGGACCCGTGATCTTCAAACAGTTGAACTAAAGCTTCTTCGTGATAAAAATCTGATTTTCGTTCAATCAGAAATTTCAACTCATTCTTTTGGACATTAGCGGCGTTAAATGCCGCCCAATAATAGTCTTTACCCAGAATTTCATAAATGCCTGCAAAGTCTGGATTTAGGTAGTCCCCCCGACGAAAGTGAGCAATTGAGCCGGTCGGCACTACTCCAATCAACTTGTCAAGCCACTTTCTGACGTGAAGTTTGAATTCGACATGTATATTTTTAAAATGCAGCGGACTTTGCCAGTCACCATCATAATGATTCGCAAAATTTTTTTCAAAGATTGGTTGCATATATTGGTATGAAAGTTCAGGGCGCTTTATTGTTTTTTTTGGCGGAGAGTTTCTACATTCCGCAAATCTAAACCTTTGCTGAGCCTGATCCCACCATGGATATACACTACGGTTTAAAGGAAATCCGAGATTCTGCAAGAAAATAGACCCAGCAACCGGGGCGGAATGTAAGCGAATAGGAACGTCGTACTGCAATCCAATACTTACTGCGAATGCTGCCTGGAAAAGTTGATTTCCTGGCCCTCCTTTTATCTCAATACTTGCAAGAGATGTCATTTGAAATTCTGATTCTTGAAAAACCGGTGAGCGATCCACCTTGCGAGAGTTTGGTACTTAAGCCACACAAAACCTGAAAGTTCAGGACCTTTCAGGGAAAGTTGTGCATTGCGGAATTCCTTAAGGGAATATTTACGTTCACTCAAGGAATCTCTTGGGAATACATAAGAGAGAATTAGATCAGAACTCACTTCATAAGAACCGTATTTTTCCCAAAACCGCAATAAATGTGGGGCAATTTCATCCATGAACTCTCTCTTGTAAAGACTCGTTTTTGTTATTTGAGAATCGTGTTGACGATAATAGTAGATACTTCTTGGAGCGTATCCAATACTAGAAGATGGGTAACTTTGCATTGCAAAAATCCAATCCCAGCTCGGAGTATTTATACTGTGCAAATTCCTATTCTTGTCCCACCAAGTTCTTTTCATTAATATAGAAGCGTTGGCACCAAACGGCCCAATCCCCAAGAATTTAAAATCGTAGGCATGGTAACTCGTAAGATTCAAACTTAAACCTCTTGCTCTTGGAAATTTAATCAATTTTCCGATCACTACGTCGCATTCCTCAGACTGTATCAGTGCTAGTTGATGAAAAAATTTGTCTTCATGCACAAGGTCATCATCATTCATTAAAGAAACGTACGTATTTTTAAGTTGCTCGCTTCCTAACATTAATGCTTCACAATAGCTCGCTCCTGGCGAAAAAACCTTTATGATTTCAACATACTGCGATTGCCACAAGTTTGTTTCAAAATCACCTAATATCTCTGCGGTGTCGACCAAAACTATATTTGTTTTGATTTTATTATTGTGTGTTGATTCAAAAATTGAAGTTAGACATTCTCTCAAAAATGTTAGTCGGGACACTGGGAGCAAAATATCAAGCACAATCGTCCCTTCCGACACGGTTGATGTAGCATATTACATATGATTTCAGTCTCGGTATTGATTCCCTTTTTAAATGTCGATAAATATTTGTTTCATTGTTTGGAAGGCGTGCTTTGCCAAACCGGTGTCGACCTCCAAGTCGTATTGGTCCACGATTCTGGGTTAAGTTCTGATTCTTTGAATTACCTCAATGATTTCTTATCGAAAAAAAATGTTAACTATCTCTTGGTAAAAGCAGAAAAGCGTGGAATGGCTCTTGCACTCAATACAGGGTTAAATGCCTGTATTTATGAATTTGTTGCGAGGGTAGATTCCGATGACATTATGCTGCCCAACAGATTGCAGTCTCAAGTCCAGTATCTGGCAAGCAATCAGAGAGTTGTGGCGATTGGCGGCCAACTAGAATTTATTTTAGAAGATGGATCCCCGGCTACACCAAGATACTCAAACTATCCCACAGGTGTTGATGTTGTTCGTGAAGCTTTTGAACGTGGATGTTATGTAGCCCATCCTGCCATCACATTTAGGAAAACTTCCGTATTAGAGTTAGGCGGCTATCGTGAAGACTTCAAATTTGCCGAAGATTACGATCTTTGGCTTCGCATTTTGGATGTCGGCGACATAGATAACCTTCCATTCCCAGTTACTCAATATCGACAACATCCAGGACAAGCCAGCAATAATTTTGAACTGATAGAACTTTATTCTCTAGCTGCAAATGTTTCACGTGAATGGAGAAGAAAAGGAATCACTGGGGTTCCCTCAATTTCATCACTTATTAATTGGCCTGTAAGTCCGGTAATTCTCTCAGGTCGCCAGGAGTTGATAAACCTAAAAGCTAAAATGCAAAAAATAAGTAGAATCGAATTCATCATAAGCGCCGTGAAAATTTCATTCAAGTTTCCAAAAGAGACGGTGAATGAATTGCGGTTTTTCTTAAAGAGAAGAATAAGGCGACTTCTAAGAATTTAGTACTATTTACTAAATTGGGGCTTGCGTTAATACATGAATTCAAGTTAATCGAATTGGTGTGGCATTTTTTCAACTGCACAAGTTATATTTCAAGAAGCCTAAATTCATGTTTCCCCGAAGTTTTAGTCTGGCAATCTCTCTATGCAAAATAATCGTCAACAACGAAATAACTTTAGAGGGCTTTTAATCCTGATTGTTCACTCGTGCATCGGAAAAGTAACGTAGCGGAAACTGTTTATGGTTCCAAAGTAAAGTAAATAATCAAACGTTCTAAGGTACATACAAAGATTTTTAAACTTAAAAACTTGTGTCCTTTTGTGGCTTGGGCCGGGATCGAACCGGCGACCTAACGATTTTCAGTCGTTCGCTCGTACCAACTGAGCTACCAAGCCAAACAAGGTTCTGATATCGGCCTTAAAAAAGTACGACACCAAAACCTTTG
>JACCDN011021874.1_pt1 | contig 12727 bp, 10 predicted proteins | sample 7441691 | NCBI WGS metagenome assembly JACCDN01 (sample SAMN15323439, study PRJNA562643) | freshwater metagenome | isolation source: river surface water | place: USA:Blue River Watershed | collected 2017-08-16 | reverse complement strand
TTTGCTGGTATTAAATTTTCAGGGGTTATATCATTATTATTTTTAGGGTTTTTAAGAGAGTGTCTTATAAGAGATAAATGAATAAGGATATTTTCCATATCTTTTGAGCAAGCTATCATTTTCTTTTGATCATAAAAGAACAAACTTAATGCTTTTCTAAAACAACTGATATTTCCCCTTAAACCAAAAACTAGCGAAATTGCCTTCATAAAAGATTTTTCATCCCCGTGCTGACTGTATTCATTATTGAATAATAGTTTACTTAGGATTTTTATTTCTCCGTTAAGAAGCGCTTTAAATAACTTACTGAAATAGGTATCTATAGAATCATATTCTTTTATTTTCATTAATATATTATTTTTAAAATTATCGCTATATATAATGCTTATAATTGAATTTGCAGAAGTTCTACGTTGTTCTTTTAGCTCATTAAAAGCACTTGAAAATAAAGGGCTACTTTTTTCTTTTTTATAGATTGCATACTTATTTCGAATTTTAGTAAATTCTTTATCTTCAAAATTTTTGAATATTCCGTTCTCAACATTTTCTTGTAATTGTTGACTCCATGTATGCCTAAAGTTTTGAACTGTAAGATTAGCAACCTTGTTATTAGATAAAGTTGGCATTGAAATATCCTTTCAATTAATAAACTATTAGAATAAAACATACTATTAATAATAAATAAGTTGCACATTATAGTTTAATCATTACTATTTTTGCAATTAATACTTTATACTAAATTTTAAGATTTTTAAAAATAATAAATTAAGTTATTGAACAATAAGTATTTTAATAAAAGAATAAATCGTAGCTTCTTATTTTCTAAGCCAATTAAAAGACTAGCTTGTATTAAATTTAAATATAGAGCTATGATATAATTCAACACTTTAAAAATTTAATGAAAAAAATGAAACATATATTTAATCTTGTTAATTTAGCTGCAACAAAGCAACTAGCAAATTTGATAGCAAAAGTTATTTTCAATAGTAATAATGAATTTTTTAGTTTTGTAATTGCTTTAAATGGTGACCTAGGGAGTGGAAAGACTACATTAGTACGTGATATTTTACAAAGCTTTGGCGTTACCAATAGAATAAAAAGTCCTACCTTTACAATAGTTGAGCCCTATAAAGTTGGTGATATTAATATTTATCATTTTGACTTATACAGATTTAATAATCCAGTGGAATGGGAAGAGAATGGATTTAATGAATATTTTTTGGAGAATAAAAATATTTGTTTTATTGAATGGGCAGATAATGCAAAAGAATTTATTACTAATATTGATTGGAATATAAAACTAGATGTAAGTGGTGAAAACCGAATAATTGAGTTAATCTCTAGCAGTAATTTGGGGGAAAAATGCTTGATGAAATTGATAGAAATCGAAGACAGTTTATTCAATTAGGTGCATTTTTAGGAGTCACTATACTATTAACAACAAGTGCTTATGGTGATGAATTAGTAGATTTATCTGAAAATATAAATATTCAACCAACTAGCAAAATATTAGCTGTGCGTATTTGGCCGGCTAATATTTATACTAGACTTACTATAGAAACAGATTATAGGATTAGAGCTAAAAGTTTTACTTTAAATAATCCATTAAGATTAGTAATTGATTTACAAGAAGTTAAGTTAAATTTAGTTCTTGACAATATAAAGGCAAAAATTCTTGAAAATGACAAAATGATTCAAGATATTAAAATTAGTCAATTTACACCTTATGTAGTTAGAATAGTAATTTATTTAAAGCAACAAATTAAAATTCAAATACAAAATCTACTTCCTGTTAATTTAGGAAGTGTTAATTATAAATATCGTTATGTAGTGGATATGTATCAATCTAATAAAGAGACAGATGAAATATTTAATGATGATTTACTAGCACTTTTAAGACTTAATGAGCAAAGTGATGAAAATATTAAGTTAGCACATGGAAAAAATTTTAGAAAAAAACTACTTATAATGATTGACCCTGGGCATGGTGGAGAAGATCCAGGGGCAATAGGACCTACTGGTCTCATGGAAAAAAATGTAGTATTAAATATAGCAGAATATTTGTATGAATTAATAAACCAAACGGATTATTTAGAAGCGAAGATGACTAGAAACCAAGATGTTTTTATACCATTAAACACACGAGTAGTTATGGCACGGAATGTAGGAGCTGATATTTTTATATCAATTCATGCTGATGCATTTTTTACTCCTAGAGCTAAAGGTTCATCAGTATTTATTTTATCAGATTATAAATCAAGTAGCTCTTTTGCTAAATGGTTAGCTAAAACTCAAAATGATGCTGATAAGATTGGCGGTATGACATTTGCAACTAAAGATTCTATAGTAAATAAAGTATTATTGGATATGACTCAAACGTGGACTAGAAAAAAAAGTGATAAATTAGGACAGGTATTATTAAGACAGTTAGGTAATATAACAGCATTGCATAATAAACAGGTTGAAAGAGCGTCTTTCGCTGTTTTAAAAGCTCCAGATATTCCTTCGATATTAGTTGAGACTGCTTTTATTTCTAATCCTGATGAAGAAACCTTATTAAAACAAAAAGATTTTCAGCAAAAAATTGCAACTTCCTTATTTAATGGTATAAATAAGTTTATAAAATATAGTTAAAACTATGATTTTTATAGTTTACTATTATTATTAACAAAGCATGTGCATAACTTTGTGGATAACTTTGAGAATAATTAAATAAAAGTCAAGAATACCAAAGTATTTAGTAAAAAAATGAAAAAATGTTTTTTAAAAATAATCAATTATTTCAATATGTTATAAAAGTCAAGTTTTTTTATTAAAAAAAAAGCAAAAAAATGTTTGACAAATTAAAGGGGATTAAATATTGTGGATAAGTTACACTTTAGTGAAGGAATATTATTAAAGGAGCCTTTAATACAAGAAGAGGCTATTAGTGTTAGTCAATTGAATAAACTTTCGAAATCCTTATTAGAAAATAATATACCAGTTTTTTGGATAAGAGGGGAAGTTTCAGGATTAAGGACTTATAGCCATCTATATTTTGATTTAAAAGATGAAAATGCAAAAATTTCTTGTGTTCTTTTTGCAAGAGAACTCTCTTTGCTTGATTTTTCATTAGAAAATGGGCAACAAATTGAAGTTAGGGGTAAAGTTACTATTTATCCACAAAATGGAAGTTATCAGATAAATATTTCAAGAGTACGCAAGGTTGGATTAGGTGAGTTATGGGAAGCATATCATAGATTAATAAATAAATTAAAATTAGAAGGATTATTTGATCAGAAGTATAAAAAACCATTGCCAGTTTTTCCGCGACAGATTGGGGTGATAACTTCAAAAGAAGGAGCAGTTATTAGAGATGTAGTAACCACTTTAAAGCGCAGGCAGCCTAATATTCCTATAATAGTTTATCATACAGCAGTACAAGGAAATGATGCAGGTATGCAGATTGTTAGTGCAATTAGAGTTGCTAATGTGCGCCATGAAGTTGATGTATTAATTATTTGTCGTGGTGGTGGCAGTATGCAAGATTTATGGAGTTTTAATGAAGAAGTAGTAGCAAGAGAGGTATTTGCAAGTAAAATTCCTATTATAAGTGCAGTAGGGCATGAAACTGATACCACAATAATTGATTTTGTTGCTGATTTACGTGCACCTACTCCAACAGCTGCAGCTGAATTAGTGGCAACTAGTAAAGATGAATGGCTAAACTTAATCCATAAATTAAATTACCAATTGAATAATATATTTGAAAATATCATTAACAATAAAAAACAATTACTAGATTTATATTCTGCTAAGCTAAAATTTTTAAATCCTATAAATCAAATAAAAGAAAAAACAAATAAATTAACTACTTACAAAAGTAAATTAGATAATGCAGTTCGCCAATTAATTTCTAGATTTTCTATGCAGATAAAGTTGTATGAATCAAAATTAGGTTCAAAAAAAATCAATATAACGCAATATCAAACTCAAATTAAGAATCTAGATAATAGATTAAAATTATCTATGTTAAATAGTTTAAATATAAATATTAATAAAATAGATAATTTATTGCGACATTTAGAGTTAGTAAATCCCACAAATATTTTATCTCGTGGTTATGCAATTATAAAAGATAAAAAAGGTCATATAGTAAAACATAGTTCTGAAGTATCGCATCAAGAAAGAATTGAGGTAGTTTTTGCAAATGATAGTATAAGTGCTATTGTAGATAAAATCTATAATTCTAGTCAACAGGAGTTAATTTGATTTTAACACCCTTTAGTAATGTTAGTTTTAAGATTTTGAGACCTAAAAAATGAAATTTGCTTCAACAATAACTTGGTCAACAACAGCTGCAGTTGTAAAGTTAGCTACTGGGTTTATTTCTACTAAATTTGTATCAGTTATAATTGGTCCTCTAGGAGTTGCAATGGTTGGGCAGTTTCAAAATTTTACCTCAATTGTTATGGCAATAGCATTAAGTGGGATATCATCAGGGTTAATTAAATATACAGCTGAATTTAAAGATAATGAAAAAGAATTAGTAAAAATTTGGCAGGCAATTACTTGGATGGTAGGTACAACTATTTTTCCTACAATCTTAGTGTTATTAATATTTCATGATTACTTAGCGATAAAACTATTAGGTAATATTGAATATAATAGTATTTTTTTTATTTTTGCTATTAGTTTAATATTTTATATTATAAATAACTTAATGCTAAATATTCTAAATGGTTTACATGAAATTAAAAAATATACTTTATTAAATATGACAAATTCGCTGATTGGTTTAATTACAAGTATATTATTAGTTATAAATTTAAAAACTTATGGAGCTATTTTAGCTATTATAGTCAGTCAATCAGTTAGTTTTATAATTATTATACTTTTTGTAATTAAAGAAAAATGGTTTAAGTTAGGTAATTTTTTTGGTAGATTTGAAATAGACTACTTTAAGAAGCTTTTTAATTTTACTATAATGTCCATAGTAACTATTTGCGTTATGCCTACAACACAAATATTTGTAAGAACTTATTTAATAGACCATACATCATGGACAATTGCTGGCTGCTGGCAAGGAATGCAACTATTATCTAATGGTTATCTAACAATTGTTTATACTGCTCTTAGTTCGTATTATTTACCCAAATTATCTAATTTACAGGATAAAGAATTAATTAAACTTGAAATAAAAATGGGATATAAATTTATTATGCCATTTGTGGCTATTTTCAGTTTAATTATATATTTATTACGTGATTTTATTATTAATTTACTTTTTGCTAAATCTTTTTATCCTATGACAGATATGTGTTTTTGGCAATTTTTAGGAGATAACTTTAAAATAGCTAGCTGGTTATTAGGATTTATAATGATTGCTAAGGCAAAAACTAGACTATATGTTTTATCAGAGATATTTTTTGGTATTTCATTTGTTATAATTTCAATGTTATTTATTAATATGTTTGGTAATAATGGTGCAGTTATGGCATTTTGCCTAAATTATTTTATATATTTTATATCATTTTTCATTTTATATAAAAAAGGTTATTTATTATAGGGAAATTTATCAATGAAAATATTGATTCCAATATTAGGATTTGCTAAGTCTGGGGGTTTTAGAGTTTTATCACAGTTTGCTAACTTTTGGAGTAAAAATGGTCACGAAGTCAGTTTTCTTTGCAGTTCAAATTCTATTAATCCATATTTTCCGACTGAAGCAAAAATAATTTGGTTTAATGATAAAAAAGAAATAGTTGATACCAATAAATTTGAAAAGAAAAAACCATTAAATGTTTTTATAAAGCAAATTGCTTTATATAAAGTTCTAAGTAAATATGCAGATGAATATGATATTATTTTAGCAAACCATTCATTAACAGCATTACCTGTTAATATGGCAAGGATTAAAGGCAAAAAATTTTATTATGTTCAAGCATTTGAACCTGATTATTATGCTAGTAGGAAAACTTTAATAGGTAAATTTTTATACCATTACTCAAATTATACTTATAAATTAAAAAATTTAGATATAATTGTTAACGCTCCAGTTTATTATTCATATAAGAGCATAGAAGCAGATAAATATGTTCCTTGCGGATTAGATTTAGAAGTATATTATCCCAAAAATATAAATGCAATAAATTTTGAAAAAGAAACAATAAAGATAGGGGCCATTGGTAGGGTAGAAAGTTTTAAAGGAACAACATTTGTTATTGAAGCGTTTAAAAAAATAAAACAAAATAAATTATTTAACAAAAAAATTGAATTATATTTAGCTTTTAGTGATATAAAAATTCAAAACCAAGAAAATTCAATATTTGTTTCGCATCCAAAAAATGATTCAGAGTTAGCTGATTTCTATCGTTTAATGGATATTATAATAGCCCCAGCAATTGGTCAATTTGGAGCTATTCATTATCCGGTTATAGAATCAATGGCATGTGGAACGCCCATAATTACAACATACTTTATGCCAGCTCATGAAGGAAACGCTTGGCTAGTAAGCCCAAAAAATTCAGATTCTATTGTTAGCCAAATAGAAGCTATAATAAGTAATAGTAAAATTGCTAAAGAAAAGGCATACCATGCACTTTATGATATTCAACAATTTAACTGGCCAATTATTGCCAATAAGATGATAGATTATTTTACTGCGAAAGAAAACTAGAATTAATAATAGCTATACTAAAGTATAGCTATTATTATTAAATATTATAAATTATTCGATATATGCATGGTGTATAACATTAGCAGAAGCACCATGACTGCTAGAATTATGTGTATAACTATATATCACATCTATTTGTTCTTTATTTTTAAAAGAAAGAGTATGCTTTTTATAATATGTTCTACTATTTATTGGTCCAGTGGTATATGTTGTTATATTCTCACTGCAATTATTATCATATTTAATACAACTAACATATATGTATGCATTTATCCAACTTCCAATATTTGATATATAGAACATATTATTTTTATAGCTTGTTAAATAAGCATAATTGCTATTATGAGTAGGGATTTCAAAATTTTTCCCTAAATTAAGTTTATTATTTCCATTTAAATTACTAATTATTTTAAAATAGTTTGAATTATTTTTTAGATAAAGTGTTGTGGAATAAGTGCTAGGAACCTCTCTATATTTACTAAAATCTACAAAAAGGTCATATTTAAAAGTGTCTGTCTCTTCTAAACTACATTGAAGAGAGTTTTCGGTTGCTTTTATAGTAAAGTCTTTACAGGCACGTACATTAGTATTTAATTCTTTTCTTTCAGGAGTATTAACACGTAAGAATAAACCATTGTAGTATAAATTATTCTTTACTACTAGAGTATTACCATTAGCATCTTTTTGAGTAGAAAGAATAGGATATTCTGTGTTATGAACAAAATCATTTAAACTAGATTCTGTTTTATAAACGGTTTTATACCAGTCCCCATGAATATAATGTGTCAACTTAAAATAGAAAAATTTTGGTAAAAGTTATTAATAAAATTATTTAATAAATGATATACTAACCCACTCATTTTTGTAATTATTTATTTTTCTTTTGACAGAATTATACTTTAATTGAAATCCGATTATAAAGATTTATTAATGAAAATACTTAGCTTATTTATATTCATGGAAATTATCTTTAATCCTTGTTATGCAAAAAATAATTTCGGAGTTTGCGACTATACTGGAGTAGTTGATTCTTCTATTTGTATGCAAAATAAGATAGATTTAGCAGCAAAAACTCATAAAAAACTATATTTAAGAAAGGGGATTTTGAAAATTTCAAAACCATTGTTTTTAAAAGATAATAGTTATATTAGTGGTAAGAATACAGTAATTAAATTTAAATTAGATGAACCCGAAAAGGCTTTATTCAATGCAGAATCAATAAATAATATAAATATAAGTAAATTAAATATTATTGGGGATGGGGTATTTAGTAATGAAAGGTTTATGATGCCTTATACTAAATTAAATAAACAATACTCAAAGGCTATTGGCTTTACAAACTTGGATATAGGAGTTAAACTGTCAGGAAATTGCCAAAATATAAATATAAATAATTTATTTATTATTGGTGTAGAGCATGGTATTTTTGTTAAAAATGTGAATTTATCAAATAATAAACTCATGAATATAAAGTTATTAAATAATAAAATAAAAGATGTGGGTAAATCTGCAATTACAGTAATAAATTCAAAAGATATTATAATTAAAAATAATATAATAGAGAATGTTTTAGGAAATATGGATTATAATAAATTGCCTAAATTAGAGAACTCTAAATTTGCAGATGGTATTTATTTAAATGGGGTTACTAATTTAAAAATTAGTAATAATAAAATTTCTAATATTAGACGAATTGGAATTGTTGTTGAAGGACAACTAAATGAAAGTAATTTAGTATTAAACCCTAATGATAATATAGTAATAACTAATAATAAAATTTCTAATTTTAATAAAAGCAGGGGAACAGAAAATAATGCAGGTATTTGGGTTGAGCCATTAAATAATCTAAATGTTATAAAGTATAAAACTAATCATATAACTATTTCTAATAACATAATTGATAATCAAAATGCAGAGTCAGGTGCTCATAAGCAATACGGAATTTTTTTGGGAGCATTTAATAGTATTGTTAGAAAAAATATTATTTTAAGTTCTACTAATAACAAAAATATAGGTATTCATTGTAGTTTTGGTAATGTTTATTTAAGGGATAATAAGTTTTATAATGTTTTAACTGATATAGTGGTTGAATCAGGGTCAAGATATTTAAATATTTTATAGGTTTTGAAATGGTAATATACTATTTAATTTTTTTATTCCTAATTATATTATTTATATATAATGAATTTCAAAGTGGTTTAGAAAAGTTATTATTATTTTTAGTTGCTACAATATTTACAATATTTGCCGGTATAAAAGAATTAAATGTTTCTCATGATGGCATGAATTATGCGTATATGTTTGATAGAGTAAATTTTTATAGTGACTATTTTAATAATTATTATGATGTAATGACCATCTTAATTGCTGTAACTTTAAAATATTTAAATCTTTATTCTTATTTATTAATATTTATAATTTTTGCAGTTTTAGGTGTGTTTTTAAAAATTAAGGCAATTAGTAAATATTCAGTTTTACCGTTATTTTCATGTATATTTTATTTTATTCATTTTTATTTATTACATGAAATGACACAGATAAGGGTAGGAGTAGCCACAGCTATTTTATTGCTTTCAGTATCAGATATTTATGATAAAAATTTTCTAAAATTTTTATTTAAAGTTTTTTGGGCTTTTTTATTTCATAGTTCAGCTTTAGTATTTATTCCATTTTATTTTATAAACACAAAAAAAATAAACGCAAGGCTATATTTAATTGGATTAATTTTTGCTATTACATTTAGTTTTATAGGTATAAATATATTTTATATGACACCAATTCTCTCTAGTATAAGTAATAAACTTTATATTTACCAAGCACTACAAAACACTATGCAAGAATTAAACCTATTTAATGTAAATAATATATTTTATATATTATTATTTTTAATACTATTGTTTTTTTCTAAAACTTTATTAGAAATAAATAAATATTCAATTATAATGTTAAAAATGTTATATTTTTCATTTATATCACTTTTTGTTTTATCAAAAATTCCAGTATTTGCATGGAGAATTTCTGAAATATTTATGGTTTCAAGTTTTATTGTTATTTCCTATATCCCTTTTTTAATTAAACCTAAATGGTTTAGTATAATTATGTTAATTTTAGTAGCTACACTTTTTTTAACATTAAATTTATTTAGACAGCATTTAGTATATCAATATCATATTTTATAATTTAATAGTGAGAAAGTATTATGAATACATTAAGCATAATTATAGTGAATTGGAATTCAGGAAAGCATTTATTAAATTGTATAAATTCAATTTTAAAGTGTAATAAAAATGAATTTAAATTAGACAAAATAATAATTGTTGATAATGCTTCAACTGATAATTCTATAGAACTTATAGCAGAAAACTGTTTAATAAATATTATAAAAAATAGTACAAATTTAGGTTTTGCGAAAGCTTGCTGTATAGGGGCAGATACTTGTAATAGTGATGTATTTCTTTTCTTAAATCCAGATACAATAATATTTGATGAGACACTTAATAAGTCAGTATCATTTTATAGAGAAAATTCAACTTTACTAAAATTTGGTATTTTAGGTATTCAGTTAAAAGATGAAAATATGGTTATACAAAAATCATGTTCAAGATTTCCTAATATATTAACATATTTAAGTGATTCCAGCGGTATATCAAAATTTATATCTTCTTTATCAACTCATATGAGAGATTTTAATCATCAAGAAAGTAGATTTGTAGATCATGTAATTGGTGCATACTATATGTTAAGTAAAGATATATATAAAAGGTTAAACGGATTTGATAATAGTTTTTTTGTTTATTTTGAAGATCTTGATTTATCATTAAGAGCCAGAAAATTAGGAATAAATTCTTATTATTGGGTTGGTACTCATGCTATACATATTGGTGGCGGATGTTCTAATTCAGTTAAAGCTCAGCGATTATTTTATTCAATTAGAAGTCGTATGATTTATACAAAGAAACATTTTTCATTAATTTCTCATTATATTGCTAGTATTTTTACTTTATGTATTGAACCATTCACACGTATTATTTTTTCTATTATTAAAAGAGATTATACGGGTATACATGAGACAATATCTGGTTATAAAATGATATTTTTAAATTTACGCAAATGTAAATAAAAATATCTATATCATAATGGCTGTTTTAAATAGAGCATAGGCAAAAATCCAGCAATAATACAATAAATAGATTTTTAAGAATAGTTACCATGAGAGTTATTTCTTTTTATACTAAATATGGAAAATTAGGGGCAAGTTCGCGATTACGTTCGCATCAATTTATAAATTATTTAAATGATTACTTTAAGGTAAAAAATAATATATTATTAGACGATGTATATATAAAAAAACTTTATAATAAAGAAAAACAAAGTAAAATAAAGATATTTTTTAGTTATTTAAGACGTTTTAAAAGTATTATTTTTGATAATTCTGATGTAATTGTTATTGAAAAAGAATTATTTCCATATATACCTTATATTATAGAAAAATTTTGTTTACTTGGTAAAAAATATATTATAGATATAGATGATGCATTATTTCATAACTATGATTTAAATAAAAATTATTTTATAAGAGTTTTATTTGGTAATAAAATAAAAATGCTTTTTAAAAATTCTGAAATTATTACCGCAGGTAGCCCATATATATATGATTATGCAAAATTAACGGGTGCAAAAAATGTAATTTATTTTCCCACAGTAGTTGAATTAAAAAAATATAATATAAATCTATTGCCACAACACAAATTGAATAATACTATAGTAATAGGCTGGATTGGAACTAATATTACAATAAAATATATGGATTCAATAATACAAATTTTAGATAAAGTATCATTGCAAATAGAGCAAAAAATTGTACTACATATAATTGGAGCTACCAAGCAATTTAAATCACAAAATTTTAGTATAGAAAATATTGTGTGGACTGAAGAGTCTGAAGTTAATTCTATCAATATGATAGATATAGGAATTATGCCATTACCGAATGGTTTATGGGAAAAAGGAAAGTGTGCTTATAAATTAATTCAATACATGGCATGCCAAAAACCAGTTGTAGCTTCAAATGTTGGAGCAAATACGGTTGTAGTTGAGCATGGAATTAGTGGGTTTTTATGTGAAAATCAGCAAGATTGGTTTAAATATTTGCTCATGTTATTAAGTTCTCAAGAACTAAGAGATAGATTAGGAAAAAATGGCAGAATAAAAGTTGAAAGTAGTTATTCTTTAGAGACTAATATTGCAGTATATGAAAAAATCTTAAATTGTATTTAAAGTTCCACAATTTTTATTACATTAAGATATTCATTAATAACAATTTTTTGATCAAATTGCAATTCCATTTTTTTGCGTCCATTTAAGCCTAATTGTTTTTTTTGTTCATAAGGTAAGTTAATAAATTTTTCCATAGCATTAACTAAAGAATTTACATCTTTAGTTTTACAAATAAAGCCGGTGATTTCATGTTCTACTGAATCTCTACAACCGACAGCATCTGTTGTAATTACAACTTTACCCATACTACTACCTTCAAGGATAGCTCTTGGCATACCTTCGCTATATGATGGTAGAATAATACAATCAGCTTCTGCAATATGTTTGGGGACATCATTAACCATACCTAGATAATTAATATTTAATTCATTTTGCCAACTTAAAACTTGTGCTTCATTAATCGTAGATGGATTGCCATGATAAAAATTGCCAATCATTGTTAATTTTATATTTGTATATTGCTGTTTCAATATTCTAAAAGCATTTATTAATTCATCTATTCCTTTATCCCATAAGAATCTTCCAGAATATAAAAAATTTATGCTTTGATTGTCAGGGCAATAATTAGTAAAATAAAATTTGCTTAAATCTACTCCCGAACCTGGAATTTGGATTATTTTTGTACTAGATTTTAAGATTTTATTTTCAATAAATTTATTTTTATCATCAGAGTTTTGAAAAAAAATAAATTTTAATTTTGAAAATGCAAACTTGTAAAAATACAAAACAAATTTTGTTAATAGATTTTTTTTAGTAAAAATATAACCTAATCCTGTAATATTAGGGACGACC
>JACCDN010166412.1_pt1 | contig 12730 bp, 10 predicted proteins | sample 7441691 | NCBI WGS metagenome assembly JACCDN01 (sample SAMN15323439, study PRJNA562643) | freshwater metagenome | isolation source: river surface water | place: USA:Blue River Watershed | collected 2017-08-16 | reverse complement strand
TTAATTTCGAGCCTTAATTAAAAGCGCAACCGAATCTTATGGCTGAAGTGATTTTAATGCCCCGCTTAAGTGATACAATGACCGAAGGTGTTATTGCAGCTTGGCACAAAAATGTGGGCGATGCGGTGAAAAAAGGTGATTTATTAGCTGAAATCGAAACAGATAAAGCAACCATGGAGCTTGAAAGCTACCAAGAGGGTGTTTTATTGCATATAGGAACTACAAAAGGAGGCAAATTACAGGTCAATGATTTGCTCGCTATTATTGGCAAGGCTGGTGAAGATGTTGCTTCACTCATTGCTTCTGTAAGTGCCGGTGCGCCAGCGCCTGCTACTGAGCCTGCTCCAGCACCTGCGGCTCCCGCTGCTAGTGCTGCATTAGACGTGGCTGCCATGGAAGAAGTGGTGCTTATGCCACGCTTAAGCGATACCATGACAGAAGGCGTAATTGCGGGTTGGCAAAAAAATGTAGGAGATACGGTTAAAAAAGGAGACGTGTTAGCAGATATCGAAACCGATAAGGCTACCATGGAACTTGAAAGTTATAAAGACGGCATTTTATTATACCAGGGTGCTAAGGCTGGAGAAAAAATTTTAGTGAACGATTTACTTTGCGTGATTGGTGCTGCTGGTACAAATATTGATGCAATTGTTGCCGCTGTAAAAAGCGGTTCTGGTGCAACTGCGCCTGCTGCTTCAAACGCTGCACCTGCACTAAGTCCTGCTCCTTCAACACCAGCAACTACTGTTGTAGCTGCTCCAGCACCTGCTGCTCCTGCCGTTCAGGCCGTTGTTAATGAAGGTCGAATTTTTGCGAGCCCTCTTGCCAAAAAAATGGCAGAAGAGCGTGGCATTGATTTAAGATATGTAAAAGGAACCGGAGATAATGGACGTATCACCAAATTTGATATAGACGGATATGTTCCAGCTACGGCATCTGCTGTATCAGCTACACAAGCTGTAACTGCTGCTTCAGCGCCACAAGTAGCTTCTGGTGTTGTGAGTTTTGAAGACCAGCCGGTTTCTCAAATGCGTAAAACCATTGCACGCCGCTTGAGCGAAAGCTTATTTACGGCACCGCATTTTTACATCACCATGAGCATTGATATGGACGCCGCTGTTGCAGCACGTGCAAAAATCAATGAAGTAGCACCGGTTAAAATTAGTTTCAATGATATGGTTGTTAAAGCAACAGCACTTTCATTAAAACAACATCCAAAAATTAATAGTAGTTGGCTGGGTGATTCTATTCGTACCAACCATCATATAAATATTGGTATTGCTGTTGCAGTAGACGAAGGTTTACTGGTTCCAGTAGTACGTTTTGCTGATACCAAAACACTCAGTGAAATTGGTGTTGCTGTAAAAGGTTTTGCGCAAAAAGCAAAAGACAAAAAACTACAACCTTCAGATTGGGAAGGCAGCACATTTACCATTTCTAACTTAGGTATGTTTGGCGTAGACGAGTTTACGGCCATCATCAATCCTCCCGATGCTTGTATTTTAGCAGTGGGTGGTATTGCTCAAGTACCGGTTGTAAAAAATGGACAAGTAGTGCCTGGTAACGTAATGAAAGTAACCCTTAGCTGTGACCACCGCGTTGTGGACGGTGCAGCCGGAGCCGCTTTCTTGCAAACCCTTAAGTCTCTGTTAGAAGAGCCTTTAAGAATGCTTGCATAACTGTTTCAGTAATCATTTAATCCATATCACATCCAATGGGTGCGCCTGGTGCAATTTCTTTGTGCTTTGGTAAACTTATTTCTTTCGGGTGCGCTATGCGTTCTATCAAATACGCGTAATGCGTTTTGTATTGATTTAATTTTATTTGTTCAGCTGCCCATTTTTTTAGTGCATTTAATTTTTCATGGCAAATAGATTTTACCATGTAATTACTTTGTTCTGATTGTGATACACCTAAAAGCCAGGTTACCACCATTTGTTGTGTTTGTAATCCTACGGCTTCCTGTAAGCCCTTGCCTAAAGGTTTTTGATAGGTTTCTGCAACTACTGCATCGATGAGTTCTGCAAACCCAATGCCTTCTCCTCTCGCTTTATTGATGGTTAAACGGTTGGCTCTTTCTGGATTAAATAAAAACGCGAGTTCAAAATCTGCGAGTGCTTCTGCAGCAGATAATGGATCAAAACTCATGCCTGTTCTTTTTGCAAATAGTTCGCCACTATAATACAAAGGAGGTCTTGGTGGAATTTGCGCAACAATAAATTCTGGTAATGTTAATGTGGTTGGAGATAAGCAAGCTACGGCTGCAGCCAAAGCTTTTTGTTGCATCGAGGCAGGAACAAAGCTTGGTTTTTTTTGTTCATCACCTCTTGTGCTATAACTATAATCGATACCACCAATTAATTTGCAAACCGCTTCTAATTGATAACGGTGATAATTGTATACAGGAACAAGAACGTCTTCGAGTGTAGCAAGTGGTGCGCCAATTCTAATGGTATTTTCAGAAAAATTTTCTAGTGCTTTTGCTCTAACGGCAAGTGTATTTTTTAATCCTACAGTGGCGTCTTTTTCATTGTCCCATAAATGCGCACTGGGGTGAAAGCCGCTCGCAGCGCGTGCATCCCCGTCTGCAATAAATAAAAGCCCTTGCTTTGTATTTTCTGCTAATATATTTTGAAGTGCTTTTGTTTCATCGGTATTTTTTTCAAAATCTTGGTATCCATACATGATGGCTCTTTTATCCCATGCTCCAATTTCGTTGGTATACACTTTAGAAAAATCTATTGCTCCTTTTTCATTCACAAAAATATTTGGATGCGGATAATCCATAACAGACGCTCTATCATTATAACTAGAAGCATAGTTGTGTTGTAAGCCAAGGGTATGTCCAATTTCGTGCGCAGAGAGTTGACGCAAACGTTGAAGCGCCGCTTCTCTCATAGTGTTAGGCACGGGTTTTCCTGTTTCGTAGGGGGCTAGTAAACCAGTAAATATTAAATAGTCTTGTCTTACACGTAGTGAGCCTAGTGTAACCTGACCCTTAATAATTTCTCCGGTGCGCGGGTCTGTTACGGTAGCGCCATAACTCCATCCTCTAGTAGAACGGTGCACCCAATTAATCATATTGTACCTAATGTCCATAGGGTCGCAACTATCCGGAAGCACTTTTACAATAAATGCATTTTTGTAGCCCGCTGCTTCAAAGGCTTGGTTCCACCAGCGGCCGCCTTCTAAGAGCGCAGACCTAATAGGTTCTGGTGTGCCGTTGTCTAAATAATAAACAATGGGCGTAACAGGTTCGCTAACCTGCGCAGAAGGATCTTTTTTAGCGAGTCGATGCCTGGATATAAATTTTTGATCGATAGGGGTTGTAAAGTCGGAACTGTAATCGAAATACGAGATGCCAAAATACCCGCTTCTAACATCATATTTTCTTGGTTTGTACTGATTATCAGGAAGTTGAACAAACGAATAATGCATGCGAAGCGTAATGGCTTCTGGTGAAGGCGTTACCGCTGTTACAAACCTGCCAGCGTCGGCGCCACCTGTAAATGTAATGCTTGCTTCAAATTCTGAATTGAGCGGAAAGTTTTTTGTGTTACTAAAATACATTGCTGAGCGTGGTTCGTTAAACGAATAAGTGCCCTGACGCATGGCTTTAATTTTATCTGCTGCGCCATGCGTGTCTTTTACAAAAAAGGAAGTGGCATCTACTAATAAATGACCCGCCTGTTCTTCTTCGATTACAAAAGAGCCGATGGTAGAACTTGCGAAAGATTCTTTTACCGCCCTTTTTTCATTTTTATCGGTACTACTAGCGCGGTATTCGTAATTGGGTTGTACCAGTAATAATTTTTTACCCACGCGCTCAAAAAATACAATTTTGGTATCTCCAATTTGTCCTCTGTCAAGCCCAATATCATTAGATCCTAAACCAGCGGGCAGTGAATTCACAAATAAAAATTCTTGACCTAATTTATCAATGTCTAACCAAATTTTTCCAGTGGCTTCGTCTACAAAAAAAGTGAAAAATCCAGATTGACGTTTCATGTTTTTTGTTTTTTCAAAAACAATATTTGCTGTTTGTGCAAATGCAAACGAAGGAATTACAAGAATGATTAAAAAAAGAAAACGGCGCATGGTTTATTTTTTTTGAATTTGAATCACTACCGGATGTAGTCCTTTAAAGATAGGCATAAAAAAATCCTGTTACAATTTGTAACAGGATTTTTTTATTGAAACAACCGAGTAATCGGTTATTGAATTAAGCGTTTGGCGTTTCTGTTGTTGCAGGCGCTTCAAAAAGTGTAGGTGCTACAACTGGCGCTGGTGCTGCAACTGGAGCAGGAGCGGCTACTTTTTTAGGAGCTACTTTTTTCACAGCTTTTTTAGCAACAGCTTTTTTAGGAGCTACTTTTTTTACTGCTTTTTTAGCTACTGGCTTTTTAGCAACAGCTTTTTTAGGAGCTACTTTTTTCACAGCTTTTTTAGCTACTGGCTTTTTAGCAGCGGCTTTTTTAGGAGCTACTTTTTTCACAGCTTTTTTAGCTACTGGTTTTTTTGCAGCGACTTTTTTAGGAGCTACTTTTTTCACAGCTTTTTTAGCAGCGGCTTTTTTAGGAGCTACTTTTTTTACTGCTTTTTTAGCAGCTGGTTTTTTTGCAGCGGCTTTTTTAGGAGCAGCTTTTTTCACTGCTTTTTTAGCAGTTGGTTTTTTTGCAGCAGCTTTTTTAGGAGCAGCTTTTTTCACTGCTTTTTTAGCAGCTGGTTTTTTTGCAGCAGCTTTTTTAGGCGCTACTTTTTTTGCTTTTGCCATGGTATAGTTGTTTGTTTGGGTTAAAAGTTTGAGGTGTAAAGTTAAAATATATTTTGAGACTACATAAAAAATAATTTATTCAAAACGCCCAGGGTATAAGCCCTGCTTTAATTTGATCAATTAGTATGTATCTTTGAAAAATGACATCGCAACCTACCAATCCAAAAAAAACACTTGTTATAGGTGCTTCCGAAAATCCGGAGCGTTATAGTTATTTGGCTACAAAATTACTTGTGGCACATGGACATCCTGTTGCGTGTATAGGTCTTAAGCCGGGTCATATAGACGTTACACAAATTTTAACCGGCGAGCCCCTATTAACAGATATCCATACCATTACTTTGTATGTAAACCCTACTGCACAGCACGCCTTAATACCTTATATGTTTTCATTAAATCCGAAGCGTATTATTTTTAATCCGGGCACAGAAAATGAGGCATTTACGATGGTGGCAAAGCAAAAAGGAATTGATACCATGGACGCCTGCACACTTGTACTTTTAAATACTGGACAGTACTAACCTGTTTTAAATCAACCCAAACCAGCGCTCCAATTGGCTCTGTCAAGGGATCTATACTGAACAGCTTCTGCAATATGTTCCGGTAAAATGTTTGGAGCACCTGCTAAATCTGCAATGGTGCGGCTCACTTTTATAATGCGGTGGTAGGCCCTGGCACTTAAGTTTAATTTTTCCATAGCCGCTGCTAGTAAGGCTTTGCTGTTACCATCCAGGGGGCAAAAAATGGCCAATTCTTTATTGGAAATTTGTGCGTTGGTATAGGTATTGGTAGATTGCTCGTACCGTTTTTTTTGGATGTCCCTAGCCGTTAAAACCCTTTCTCTGATACTATTTGATTCTGAAACCCTTGTGCTTCGGTCAAGTTCGTGATGGGTAACGGGGGTTACTTCTACATGCAGGTCTATACGGTCGAGGAGCGGGCCCGATACCCGGTTTAAATATTTTTCTACGGCGCCCGCCGGACAGCTGCAGATTTTTGTTGGATGGTTGAAGTAACCGCAAGGGCAGGGGTTCATGGAGGCAATGAGCATAAAATTGGCTGGGTAAGTAAGCGACATGCTAGCCCTTGCGATGCTTACCATACGCTCTTCCATGGGTTGACGGAGTACTTCTAAAACGGATCTTTTAAATTCTGGTAATTCATCCAAAAACAAAACGCCATTATGGGCCAATGAAATTTCGCCAGGTTGTGGATGACTTCCGCCACCAATCAGTGCAATGTCTGAAATGGTATGATGTGGTGATCTGAAAGGTCTTGTTTGTACCAAGTAGGAGCCTGCGGCTAATTTTCCAGCAACACTATAAATTTGCGTTGTTTCTAAGGCTTCTGCTACATTTAGTGGAGGCAAAATACTAGGTAGCCTTTTGGCGAGCATGGTTTTTCCTGCGCCTGGCGGTCCAATTAAAATAACGTTGTGTGAACCAGCCGCCGCAATTTCTAGGGCACGTTTAATATTATCTTGGCCACTCACTTCACTAAAATCAATGCTTATAACTCTATTGTCCGGGTTCAAAAATGCTTCCCGATTTATTTGGTTGGTAGGACGATACTTGCCCGAGGCAAAAAACTGAACTACTTCTTGTAAATGCGATACGCCATAAACATTTAGGCCTTCTACCATGGAAGCCTCATTGGCATTTGCAGCTGGTAAAATAATGCCAAGTGCGTTTTCTTTTTTTGCGCGAATGGCCATGGCCAGTGCCCCTCTGATAGGATGAATGGTGCCGTCTAACCCCAGTTCACCCATGAGCATGTATTTATGAATTTGTGCTTCTTGAATAAGTTGGTCACTAGCTGCTAAAATGCCTATCGCAATGGGGAGGTCAAATGCGGACCCTGTTTTTTTAATATCTGCTGGGGCTAAATTAATCACCACTTTAATGCGTGGCATACTAAAGCCATTGGATTTGATGGCGCTTTCCGTTCTTTGTAAACTTTCTTTGATGGCAATGTCTGGAAGGCCTACAATTTGATAGCCCTGACCCATGCTTACATTTACTTCTACAATAATTGTGATGGCGTCAACGCCCATAACTGCGGCTCCCATTGTTTTTACAAGCATATAAACTCTTTGATACTTGTAGAAAGGTAAGGGCTGTATAGCCTAATAAAAACGACACCGAATAAATACCTGAAATAATAGCGCTAAAAAAATCTATAAGCTTTTCAATAAATCAACAACGCCTTCTTTTTGTAAAATAAGATATCCGAGCCTGTCATTGCTAATTCCTTCTTTTAGTTGATAGCTAAAAATAAGTTCGCCGTCACTAACACTTGTTTCAAAATATTTGAATTGTATGGAAGGAAATTGTTTTAGATGCGCACCAATTTCATAGAGGTGTGTAGATAAAATAAACAAGGAAGGTTTGATTTTGCGAAGGCCCTCAATAACAGCAGTACTGCATTTCATAGCATCTTCTACGTTTGTCCCTTTAAATAGTTCATCAATTAAAATGAGCCAATTTTTTCCGTCGTTAATTTTTTCGATCGTATTTTTTATACGCTTTACTTCATTGTAAAAATAGCTTTCCCCTTTGATGATATTATCCATCACATTGATGTTACTGAGTAGTCCATCAAATAAGGTAAGTTCCATACTAGTTGCAGGAACACCCATGCCCAAATGCGCTAGGTAAACACTAATACCTACAGCTTTAATAAACGTACTCTTGCCAGCCATGTTGGCACCGGTTAAAAATAAAAAGTTACTATCTTTTTTTAGTGTGATGTTATAAGGGGTGGGTGTAACTAAAAGTGGATGGTAGCAATTTGTTGCCTCAATATAGGCGGTAGGGGCTATGGTAAAATTTGGAAAACAAAGACCCTGTGCAACCGTTACCCGCGCCATACTTTGATAAGCGTCCACCCAACTGTATAAATCTATGAGGTCGTAAAAATCTTGTTTGTGCCTTGTTCTAATTTGGCCAGCTATTGTTAAAATTTGTTGAGGCGTAGCATTTTTTATATCCATCAAACGAAGTGATGCTAATGCAGGCTTGTTTAATTTTTTTTCGATGCTCGTTGTCCAGTCAGCTATAATTGGATTTTGATTGGCGGCTAGTAATAAACCATGAACAGTAAAAAGCCCTTTTAAAAAATCGGCACAATGCGCAATTGTATACTTTGTAAGCGCATAATCTGGAGCATGAAATATTTTATACCACTGACTATTAAAAAAAGTAGGATGCTGTGGGTAAGGGTCAAACTGCGTTTCGTAATATTTTGCAACCACCATAATGGTTCCATTTGTAATGGATGTGGGCCAACTAGGTAGCGTATTTGCAAGTACCTTAATAACCTCTTGGGCATCATTAATTTTTTGGATGCTATCAAGCGGTGTTTGAACAAGGTATCGAAGCATTTCTTTACCGCCAACTGTTGAAGTTTGATTGAGGTAATTAAATATAGACACAGACTCATCGCTGTTAAAAATAGAGAGATCGTGAAGTGTGTCTTTGTCTACCTGCATATTTTAGGATCTATTAAATTGAAGGCGCATACCTGTTTTTGATTCATCAAATATACCGTTTCCATATACCATATGTCCATTTACAAAAGTTTTTGAAACAGAACCTGGTTGTGTAAAGCCTTCTAGTGGACTCCAACCGCATTTGTATAAGATATTTTCTTTGGTAATGGTTTCAGGTGTGTTTGTGTCAAGTAAAACTAAATCGGCGTAGTAGCCTTCTCTAATATAGCCACGGTTGTTGATTTGAAAGCAGCGCGCTGGTGCATGACACATTTTTTCTACAACGCGCTCTATGGTTATTTTTTGCTCGGCCACATAATGAAGCATCAGCCCTAGTGCGTGTTGCACCAGCGGAAGGCCAGCATGTGCGTGCGTGTAATCTTCTTGTTTTTCGGCCCAGGTATGCGGCGCATGATCCGTGGCAATAATATCCAATCTGTCATCTAATAAACCTTCCCATAAAGCTGTTTTATTGTGCGGCGCTTTAATGGCAGGGTTGCATTTTATTTGATTGCCAAGTTTTGCATAATCATCTGATGTAAAGTGTAAATGATGCACACAAACTTCTGAGGTAATTCTTTTTTCTTCGAGGGGTAGCATATTGCTAAAGAGTTGCAATTCTTTAGCTGTAGTGATATGTAAAACATGCAGTCGAGTAGCAAATTTTTTGGCCATTTGTACCGCTCTAAATGAAGATTCAAAACATACTTCTTCGTCTCTAATTACCGGGTGGTCTGCGGCAGTTAACATTCTGTTTTCGGCAGCGGCTTTTGCTAAATTTTGTTTAATGAGGCGCTCTTCTTCACAGTGTGTGGCAATTAAAACCTCGGATCCTTCAAATATTCTTTCTAGTAAAATAGGATTTTCAACAAGTAGATTACCGGTAGAAGAACCCATAAATATTTTAATACCGCAGATATCATTTTTTTTATCGTTGGTTCTTAGTACTTCGTCAAGATTGTCATTAGAAGTGCCCATAAAAAAAGAGTAGTTGGCAAGTGCATGGTGCTTTGCTATATCATACTTCTGTTCCAGTAACTCCTGTGAAAAAGCCGGTGGGTTGGTATTGGGCATTTCCATAAATGAGGTAACACCACCGCGCACGGCAGCTTTTGCCTCTGTATAGATGGTTGCTTTATGGGTTAGACCAGGTTCTCTAAAATGTACTTGATCATCAATGACGCCTGGGATAAGGGTTTGGCCAGTACCGTCAATTTCCTCAATACGCATGCTAGGATCTAGTTGTGATCCGATTTTTTCGATGCGGGTATCCCTGATCCACACGTCACCTGTGGTGCTAACACCTTCATTAACAATAGCTACATTTTTGATGACAATATTTTTCATGGTATGTTATTGATTGGATGATCCAATGCGAAGACAACAGCCTTAGTCTTCTAAATGTATCGAAAATACAATCATTCTTGATTGCAATTTATCAAGCACATTGGAATATTTGAGTCCGCGATCTAGTTGATGCAAATTGGTAAGTCCGTAACTGAATTTTATTTCTGGAGAAACGGTTACAAAAGGTAAATAAAAATTTAAACCAAGGCCAGCTTCTAATCCAAAATCGGCTGCGCGTAATTTGACCAAATCATCGGCGTTACGAGAGGTAGAATTACTGGATAAATCAAAGTCAAATTTTACGCCACCTAAAACGTAGAGCCTGAAATTTCCGATACGATCGGAATTTAATTTAAAGTGAGCTGGGAGGCTAACAAGTGTGGATGGTAAAATTTGTTGTTGCTGCGTTTGCTCGCCAGGCTTCACCGATTTTAAGGTGTAATCAATGTATTTAGATCCGCCAATAATAAGTTGTGGATTGGCCCTTAGCTCTATATGGTCATTAATTTTAAGGGTGGCTAAAAGCCCCATGGTAATTCCGCCGCTGGATGCAGGATTTACGTACATGATAGAATCCGACGCTAAAAAACTTGCAGATTTGGTATGGTGTAAATAGCTGGTGTTGTAACCGAGTGTCAATCCAAAATAGTAAGGCAGGTCGTCTCTGTACGAACGGTAAATTTCACGCTGTGCATAGATGCTGCTCACTGCGCAAAACAAAATGCCAAGGGTGGCTATTATTTTTTTCCGCAGTAAATAGTGCATATGCCAAATGTCAATTTCTTACTTGTAATGGTATTAAAGCCAGCAGTTTTCATGATGCTTGTAAAAGCATCTCCTTCTGGAAAGGCCTGCACGCTATCATTTAAATATTGGTAGGCTTCTTTATTTTTTGCAACCATTTTACCAACGCCAGGTGCAACTAAGTTCATGTAGATATTGTAGAAGCCTTTAAACACAAACTGTTTAGGTTTAGAAAATTCTAGTATCACGAGTTTGCCGCCTGGCTTTAACACGCGGTACATTTCTTGCAAGCCTGTTTCTAAATGTTCAAAATTTCGAACACCAAAAGCAACTGTTACGCCATCAAAATGATTGTCATTGAACTTTAATTGTTCGCTGTCGCCAGTTATTAGTTCAATAGCATTTTGTAATCCTAGTGCAGCAATTTTTTTTCTGCCTTCTGCAAGCATGCCTTCAGAAATATCTATACCCGTTATATGTGTAGGTGCAATGAGTTGATGGGTGAGTATGGCAACATCGCCAGTTCCTGTGGCAACGTCTAAAATAATTTTAGGCTTCACTTCATTTAATGCGTGAATGGCTTTTTTACGCCAGCTGATGTCAATGCCTGCACTTAAAAAGCGGTTCAAGAAATCATATCTAAACGCAATGCTGTCAAACATGCTTGCAACCTGCTCTTTTTTAGTGAGTCCGCTTTGCTCGTAGGGCACCACCTTATCATGTGCATACTTTCCCATAGACTACAAAGATACCAAATTATAGCCCTTTTCAAGGGCAATGTGGAGGCATAAAAGCCCAAATACCCCGTTAATGTTTCGCAAAAATTCTTTTTCCTGCAATTACACCGCTTTTAAAGTGCAGCCGTATCTTCGTTTAGCAAATGAAAGCAAGAATTTACAAGTCTACGGGTAGTTGGTATGTGGCCAAAGCGGAGTCCGGAAAAATTTATAACGCCCGCATCAAAGGGGTGTTTAAAATTGGTGGACTTACCTCTACCAATCCTATTGCAGTAGGAGATGAAGTAGAAATGCAAATTGAAGATGTGCTCGAAGAATCGGCCATGATAGACACCATTTGTGATCGAAAAAATTATGTAGCACGGGTGTCACCGCACAATAAACACCAGCATCATATTATTGCAGCGAACCTCGATCAGAGTTTATTATTTGCAACTTTAAAAGATCCTAAAACATCACAAGGTTTTATTGACCGTTTTTTAATTTCTTGTGAAGCCTATCATATTCCGGCTATTATTGTTTTTAATAAATCCGATTTGTACAAACAAAAAGAATTGGAACATTTTGAACACCTGCAAAAAATTTATTCAAATATTGGTTACAGGGTCATGCTTTGCAGTGTAGAAAAAAATAAAGGCGTAGAAGAAATTGCTGCACTGCTTGAAGGTAAAACAACACTACTGAGTGGACATAGTGGCGTTGGTAAATCTACTTTTATCAACGCAGTGTTTCCATCACTCGAATTACGTACTCAAGAAGTAAGTGGTTGGAGTGGGAAAGGCATGCATACCACCACTTTTGCAGAAATGTTTGACCTGCCTACAAGTGGCGCTATCATTGACACGCCGGGTATTAGAGAACTTGGTCTTGTAGATATTTCGAAACAAGAATTAGCACATTATTTTCCTGAAATGCGCGCACAAATGGGGAATTGTCATTTTAACAATTGCATGCACATAGAGGAGCCTGGTTGCGCCGTTAAGCGGGCGCTCGAAGCTGGAGAAATTGCAGCAGACCGTTACGTGAGTTACCTTAATATTTTAACCACCATGGACGTATCGCATTAGTCCTTTTCATACCAACTCGCATACTTCACATAATTTTCTGCGATTCTATTTATTTCAGATTCAATTAAATTTTGGGATACTTCTTTTACTTTTTTTGCTGGCACGCCTGCATAAATACTTCCTGCTTCTACAACTGTTCCTTCTAATACAACAGCACCTGCAGCAATGATAGAATTGCTGTGTACCACGCACCGGTCCATCACAATGGACCCCATGCCAATGAGTACATTGTCATGGATGGTGCATCCATGCACCATGGCGTTGTGCCCAATAGATACATTGTTGCCAATGGTGGTGGGGTGCTTTTGATAAGTGCAGTGAATAATGGCGCCGTCCTGCACATTAACGCGGTCGCCCATTTTAATAAAATGTACGTCACCTCTTACTACGGCGTTGAACCAAAAACTACATTCTTTTCCAGTGGTTACATCACCAACGATGGTAGCGTTGGGTGCAATAAAGCAGTTTTCTCCAAAACTGGGTGATTTACCTAAAACGGGAAGTATAACCGGCATCTTCTTTTTTAAACGAATGTAATAAAATTGTGTAAAGTGCTGTTCTTTAGTAATCC
>JACCDN010574490.1_pt1 | contig 12731 bp, 5 predicted proteins | sample 7441691 | NCBI WGS metagenome assembly JACCDN01 (sample SAMN15323439, study PRJNA562643) | freshwater metagenome | isolation source: river surface water | place: USA:Blue River Watershed | collected 2017-08-16 | reverse complement strand
GTGCAGAATATGAGTCCGCCAATGGCCCCGCGGAGAAGGCAATGGTTCGAGAGTCATTGAATTCCTGCCCTCGCTTTAGCGAGGCAGTTAGGGACTCAAGAGCTTCCTCATACTCGAGGAGGCGATACTGGCAATAGCCAAGACTGTAGTTAGCAATACCAGCGTCTGTTTCTTTCCCAAGTTCGACAAAAAGATCAAAGGCAGAGCCATAGAGATTCTTGGCTACCTGGAACTCATCTCGGTTTCTGGCTCGATTGGCCAGCTCCATTAGCGAGTCAGCTCGATCAACCAGATCTTCAGACTGACTTCTCTCCCAGAGCTCTTCTTCCGGCATCTCATCGTGACTGGACATTGCGACCCCCATAAGACTTTCCTTTAGCCTGCTGGACCTGCTTGACAGCTTGGTATCTAGCCACTGGATCGCTGGTTTCACGATCTCTGGGAACAAAGAATTGCCGAGGAAAAATACTTCTGAATTTAGACATTTGCTCTCCCTGTTTTCTAAGCCCCCTTAGGGAAAAGATGCTAGGGAGGGGGTGAGACTTTTTTGAAGAATCTCGAGTCAATTCAACGAGATAGCTTCGGAACCAAGACATCAACCTGCATTTACGGGACACGATAGGGGGGTCTTGCAACCATTGCGAAACCTTACTGGCGAGGGAATCGGTATCGGCAAAGAGAGTGTCAGTTGACGACACACCACTTAAGGGAAGAGGATGTGGGTCAAATCGCTTGAATGGCCTTATTTGCTGGATGACAAAACCAGTCGGATTTGCTTGGCTATTTGCAAGACCAGTGGAACTACGACGCTATTGCCGAGCTGTCGATACATTTGCGTACGGGATACCGGAAACTGATAATCCGAGGGAAAGCCCATGATGGACTTGCACTCGTTCTCCGTCAACAGCCTAAGTCCCGTCTCTCCATCCCGCACGAAGGTCCCTGTCAACCGTTGTATTTTGTGGTAGCTCGCGACAAGGGTTTTTGCCGGCCCCTTACTCTCCCTGTTAACGATTTGCGGCCCTCTTATGCCCGGCTTGAAAATATAGGCGTCCTGAAGGTGCTTAGTTATCGAATAACCGGTAACGCCAACCTCCAAAATTCTGCCAATGTCCACTTTGTCAAAACCGCCTGTGGGAAAAGAGAACTGGTCTCTTTTAGCTTCACTCAAAAAACCGACAATAAAAATCCGTTCTCGAGCCTGTGGCACACCGAAGTCGGAAGAATTCAAAACTTTGAAATCAAAGTGGTAACCAACTTCCGAAAGCGTGGTCTGAATAACCTCCCACGTTTTCCCTGAATCATGAGTTAGCAGTCCCTTGACATTCTCTAACATGAAGGCTTGAGGCTGCTTGTCTCTCAAGATCCTGGCGACCTCATGGAACAACGTACCTTGCGTCTTGTGCTCAAACCCTTGGCGAAGACCAAAACTTGAAAAAGGTTGGCACGGGAACCCCGCCACTAAAACGTCGAATTCTGGAATTGAATCTGAGGCAACAGTCTTGATATCGCCGGCTGGGCACTCACCAAAATTAGCCCGATATGTTGCCTGACTATGCACATCCCATTCCGAGCTGAAAACACAAGTAAACCCTGCGCCTTCAAAAGCTAACCTCGTACCTCCGACACCCGCGAACAGGTCGATAAACCTTAGGCTCAATTCACGTCCCCATAATTTAGAAAGTCACTTGTTCTGAATTGATCAAAACTGACCTTCAATGACTCTGGGTTCATCATTATGCTCGTAGCCTCACGAGGTGGAAGCAGCTTAACGGTCGTCGAAACTGAGGAGCTCGAACCCTGAGGGACTCCAAGATGAGTGAGGTCATTTGCGCTAACAGCTGGCTCCCTGAAAATCACCCAGGCAGGAAATAGTGGCCGAAAATCAATTGGCGACGTGCTGAACGGATCGAAAACCTGTGTAGCCATAATCAGCGAATGCCCGTAGCTTCTTCCTTCCGCCAGTAGTGTTTGAATTGAGTCTAAGCCGAATGGAATCAAGTTCTGAGCCTCATCGATGAATATAACCTGGTTCAGTCTTTGAGCATTTCCCTTGAATTCTCCTGACGCGCTGTAAGAGCCGGCGTACATCTGATCTCTCGCGAGCTCTAAGATCAAACCAGCGACCACTTTCTGAAGTCTGGGGTCCGAAAACAACTTAAGAACGCTCAGGTTTACAACAGTGTTCTTTTTGCGGCCAAGAATTTCTTCGATCTGTCTTGTCTTGTCACCCTTCTCGAAGACATCAATTTCATCCAACGCTGATAGAAAGGTGGAGACCAGGTCGGCTCTGCCGGACGAAAGACTCAGGTACCGAGCCCGAATCATTTCCAGAGTTGGTCGATTTCTGCCCTGTTGTTCAGAAATCTGGTATGCCTCGATCACGGATTTCTTCAAGTTGTCAATCTGAATCGGACCTACTCCGGCCGTAAAAACTTTTTGAAGCAGTCCGACAAAACTTGAAGCTTTCGACAACTTAGCTTGAGACTCTCCGAGTTGTTCTACGCGGAAGGAAGAAATTGACCAGTAATCGAGAAAAAGTTGATTTGCGTGCACAAGATCAAAATTAAACCTCTCCCTGTATTTGTCGTATTGGGCGTCAGTGGCCTTGTTGCTAAAGTCGCCTTTGAAATCAAGTATGAGGATGCCTGGGGCCCCCCATTCCTGTTGATTCTCCTCAGCCATCTGCCCGAGCACGGACTTCATGAGCTGCGTCTTGCCCATTCCGCTTGCGCCAATAACACCTAAGTGCGGTGCGACGCCCCTGTGGCCAGGCCACCAAGTGGCTGAGGCTCGAGTTGTGTTGTACGTTCCCAGAATTGGTTTTATGCCCACAAAAGTCGGCGGCGGATTAGGGGTTGTAGTGTCACCAGTAACTCTAGAATCGGGCTCAGACGTGTTTTCGTCTGTTTTCTTATCTTCCACTTCTTTCTTAGGCAACTCGAAAATAGGGGCAGCTTCATCGGACGACTTAGGCTTCTCCGAAGGGGCGTTTCCAGCTGTGAGGTCCGCCGATCCTCGAGGAGAAGAGAACGCGGTCTCTTGCCAATTGGTGAGGGCCTGTTGGCGGAGTTCGACATCTAACACTGATTTAAGAGAAGCTATTAGGACATCGGTTTCGAAACCGTCTTGATTTGAGTCGGTTCTTCCTACTCGGAAGTGTGGGCCTCTCTCGTCGCTAACGCTGCCAACAAAAAAATTCACCATTGGATTTCCAACGGCAATCTCCAATTCGCCGCGGAAAAGCGAGGCCATTAGTTTTGAAACTGTTTGATTCGTGGTCGGATCTGAAGGAGATAGCTTTCTTGCCGTCTCAATGAGAGTGCCGAAACCCGAAAGCCACAAATCCCTCTCGGAGTAATTGTCAGAGCTGATCAACTTTTGGTATGCCTGCACCACCCTCGATAGCAAGTGAGTGGTGTTTGCGGCTTGACCACGCGCCTCTTCTAGCTGCGAACTGTTCAAGTCGGGCAACTTCGCGTAAGGATGACCTGTAAGGCCATACATTTTGATTTCGATCGGGAAGAGTGTTACCTTCCCCTCTCCTAGTCTGATAGCCAAAAGATCGGCTCGTTGCTCGGTTTCCTGGGGATTTGTATTTGACAAACTCAGTGAATTTAGGAATCCATCGCAGGCATCAATTGGCAAAACGAGTAGGTCTTTACTGGCCTCAAAGCTCTCAAGAATCTTGTAAGACGAATAAAAACCTATGGCCCCGGATGTATGGGTGTCGCCAAGACTCAAAAGAGCAGACAGCCCCATTCCACGTCGGCCCAACGTCGAGAGCATATCCTTGGCGGCATCCTTACTATCTGCCTCGGACATGCCACAAACGGCAATTTTGCTCTGAAGGGTTTGACTGAATGACTTTGGGATGCGCGCAATTGTCATGAATGCCCTGCGACTTATCTCTGTGGTCCGTTTTCCGGAACCTCCAAAAAACGGTGGCTTCCATTCCCACAACATCTGACTACCGCCAGCTGTTGCACTCAGTAAATTCGCTACAACGCTAGGACTCAAGAGCCCTTCTCCGCTGACAATCCAATCCGCCGAAGTGTCGGCAAGCGAAGGTCGGTTCAAACTGCTTAGTATTCGATTCCCAGAAGCTAGGCCTTCGAGTGTTTCTATTGCGTCACGGAATTCTGTCCACCCGAAACTTGATCCAAAAGTCACGGAAGTGGCGCTCGTGCCCCTAGTCGATGAGGGGGAAATTGCTGGTGCGGCGAATCTTCTAAATGGGACGCTCGCAGCGGCTCCCGAGCGATCATTCTCCCCAATTTCGATTCTCACCTGAAGGCCAGGATCCTGTAGCAACCGAAGCTGGCAGCTAGGGTTTTTCCTCGTGGAATCAGGCGTGTAGCGCTGCCACGTGAAAGGTCGAGGTCGGCTACTCGCTGCCGCTTCTAAGACGCTCTCCCTTGGAAATTCGCCGAGTCGAAGCGTGGAGTCAACAACGTGAAGCCCCCCTGGAAGTTCATTGTCTGACTTTGAAAGCGAATCTGAGAAGTTAATGATTGCATCGTCCAATTCACGAAGTCGAGGTGCTTTGGAGCCCGAAGTGACGGCAAGGTCAATCGTAAGGCTGCTGAATTGAGGGTTTACGTGCCTAAAGCTCTGTATTGCAGATTTTGCTGCAGATGCGTTCAGCCCAGTAGCCGAGCTTCCGGGAGCAGGATAGCCCGCTATGCGCTCTGGGCCCGTCACCGATTGAGCCTGGCTGTGAGCTAGTACCATCGTTGACCATCCCATGAATTGCTGATCTTTGCCAAAGTCCGTTGGGACGGAGAGCATGGAGGTTCCAGGCTGGAAGGATGGCCCAATCATCGGAAAATTCCAATTCTCGATAACCCCAGAAAGCTGGTCTGCAAAGGATGTGTTCCATAGGGCATGCTCCACGCTTGCCATCCACGCAAGCCTAATGGGATGCAGCGGACTCAATAACACAGCCGAGCAGACATTGGATTGGAAATCCCAGGTGCTGATCGAAAAAGGATAACTTGCCCAAAACCATTCTTGCTCACCGAAGTTTTCCTTGGCTAGGCGAACCATTCGATTGAAAGTCGTCAGGTAATTATCCAAGGCCTGACGGTTCTCTGCTAGATGTTTCCAACTAGTCTTAGATATCCAAGATCTTGCATTATCAAGTTGAGAAGTTATCGAAACCTCAATTTCAAGTTCCGTCCAGGATTTTTGAAATTCGGATACTTCATCACTAGATAAAAACTGACTGTCGAGAGCAAAACCAATAGAGTTCAGCCCAGTCCCGACCTGGCTGGAACAAACGACGCCCTCAGGGTAACTGGATCCAAGGCCAAGTCTGTCTCCTAGAGGGATATCGTTCGCAACTGCGAAATGAAAATTTGCTTTTAGCCAATTGGGGTTCTCAATTCCGCTAGCAATGTAGTCTTCAAAAACCCCTCTGATAGACATGCTGTTCTCTATCGACGGAGCAGTCTCCGCGAGCTGCTGCTTCAGTATGGCTGCCAGGATTGGCGAGTGCACTGTTCCGGACTTAGAAGCCTGGAAGAGGGTCACTAATGAACCATCTGAATTTCTGATTTCTATGTTCTCGGCCACTCCGACAACTTCAGCTCTGAAGGCTGAATTAGAGTGAGCGCTCATGGCTCGACCATCAAAAGTGGCGTTTCGAGAACGCACAAGCAGTTGTAGTGCGCTGATTTCCGAATCGATTGCACTCTCGTTCTCGTTGTTTTCAGCAAAGTAGGAGAACTCAATGTCGGTTATTTTCTTCTGACTATCAAAATGGAGCAGATAATCGGTGGAAGTCCAGTTGTTGCAGGCCAGAATCTTGGCGGAGCCCGTCGGTTTCACGAGGCGTGAAAGAGGATCTTGCGGCCCAAGGTCATAGCTAATTCCGACCAACCTAAACGGCTGATCCTCTAGCTCGTTGACTAAACCATCTTCCGCGAAGAAAAAGCCCAGCACGTGAACAGAATCGGCTTGAATCTCAACCGACTCGGTTTTCCAGTAAAGGTCCTTTTCTGAAGTCACGAGTTCTAGCCCCCCATCGAGATTTACCGAAAAATCGTAATCGTCGCTGAACCCTAGTTTTAGCGTTAGAGTGTTCGACCTATGGACCCCGTTCACATTCTCTAAATCGACGAGAAAGTTAAGCCCGTTCTTTTTGGAGGTCCCGATAAGAGCGGATTGGTCATTTGGCAAGAGCACATCTTGAATCCCCTGAGACCTGTCTCTAGAGCGCGGCGATAGAAAATCACTGACTGGGTAATCCACGACCGATTGCCGAGGCAGAACAGAGCCTGCTATGGCAGACAGTAATACGGCCGGAGAATCTCCCCTCACTTGAAATTGCTTCTTATAGGCTTCCGGATCAAATTGCAGTATGGCGCGAGTTTCTTTTTCAACTTCTTCAAGCCTATTTCCGATGAAGCCTAGAGACTTTTCAGTCTCGGATAGATTTGCCCACCAATCAACATAGGCTTTTCTAATTTTTTCAGCGGCTTCTAAGGGGTTGTCTGAGATTAGTAACGCGCCAGCCGGCGGGATTGGGAGTCCGAAGGCGGGATACACCAAATCTGGTACTAGTAGCCCCTCTGACTCATGAAGTCGCTCCAAAGCCGCTTCCACAAATTCATACCATTCCACATTCCAAGGGACTCTTGTGTTCACGGCATAGCTCTCAAAAAGGCTCTGTACAAGGAGAAAAGCGTGATTCAGTCTCAAGGCGAGGTCGGTAGTGTCGACATAAGTATTTTCGCCCAGCCCCTCGACCAGCAGTTCAGAAACCACCTTTGCAAGGTCTAATGACTGCAATGCCTGATGGCATATGGATGGGAATTGTGCGCCAAGCAGTGGCTTACTTGCATTAACGATCGATTCGTGGTTCGCCTGTCCACGAAAAACAAAAAAACGTTTCTGGCCTTCAGTGTCACATCTTAGGTTGATGAGCTGGAACTCGGACCTGAAGAAAAACTTGGGCGGCTCGTTCGTGTTCGTGCCCATAAATCCAACTGCAACAGGTGAGCCGTCAGAATTCGATGAATAATCGTTGATCTCAAATGCCACAGCAGCCAAGAAATCAGGTGGTATCTTGCTAGGAAACTCAAGCCTCCAAGTTCCATCGTTCGCCGAGGAAGATATGCACTTCGCTAAGGCCTTGGTGAGTAATGACATCTTTCCCCCTAATACGCAGTCTGAATTTCTAGGCCAAAATCGGCATCAGCAGAACCCTTTGCCAATCCCGCTCGTTCCAAGTCCTGAATGATTTCTGTTGTTGGCGGATAAAGCCCCAGGGAATTCAGCTCTCTAGTCAACTGCCCCAAATTAATCGTGCTATCTGGAACCGGGCTAATGAGGCTAACTATCACTGCCAGCCACTCGGTGCCGGGGTTCGGGACGTGGAATCTCCCTCTCACACTCAATAGCCCGAACCGATCCGCTCCTTCGCCAAACTCTTTTCTCGTTTTCAGAGAATACGAGACGGCTTCAATGATGTCCCCAGAGCCACGAGTTTTTTGAGGCCTGTTTTTTGCGCTGACCAGCGCATCTCTCAGGGGCTGGTTGGATTGAAATGAAATCACTAAGTCTTCCCAAGAAGTAGATTCTTGATTCTGCTCAAGGTACTTAGACAACAAGTCCTTGATCGCATAGCCGGTGTATAGCCCCTCCGAGATAGATTTCCAAACCTGTCTAAGCGACGTCGGGAGCGTTCGGGATTGCCACGGAAACAATTCCATTTTCGCAGTCTCGGAGAATGGCGGCTCCGGATCTCCGCGAAGTATCGATTCAGCAACCAGGTGATACCAGTTTGCCTGCCACAAATAGCTAAATCCGAATGCCGTCCTGAGAAGTGCAGTGGCCCAGTCTGTCCAAACTCTGGGCGGCAGGCGGTTGATCCAGGCCTCGTTTGTGAGATTCTTCCATGCGCGCGAAAACCACCCGTACGGGGTTTCGTCGAGGAGGTTTGGAATCTTTTGCGCAGCAATCCAGGGGTGCGGGACGGGGATGACGTCTCTTTCTTTGCGGGGACGAAGAGCGTCTATGGCCGCATCAACTTTCATTAGAGCTGGGTGCAACTTTAGGAGCTTCGCATTTGCCTGATGCCAGCTATCTGCGAGACTCACTTCACTAAAGCTTGCCAGCTGCCAAATCTCCTCCAGCATTTTCGCATAGCTGGCTTGAGCACCACGCATACCTCTCGGGTTCTGAAGCAGTGCGATGGAAGGCGACATGGGAGAAGCTGAGAGAAAGTCTCCTTTATTTGACGCAGTGCCGGTGACTCCAGAAAGAATTGCGCGCGGTAAAGATCCGAGGTGTTGATTTACAGCCGAAAGTTGAGGGATCGAAAAACCGGCTTCCTTTAGAAAGTCATCGAACCTTGTTTCAGACATGGTCAGGAAATCAAACATAAAAATTTGTTGATTACCTAAATCGGAACTCGAGCTCTGTCGCTGCTTACGCCGATACTTCAATCTCGAGTCCGAAGAAACGCCATCAACTGTGAACTTCTCCCAAGCTAGAGCCGTAATGAGTAGCTCGGGCACAGGTGTGTAGAACGGGTTTGTGACCTTGAGGAACAGATCATTGATGGTCCAAGAACTGTCAACCATTTACGTTCACCCTCACTCCTGTCAAAGTATTACCTCGAATAAGCACAAGGTCCAGGTTGTTGGCTCCTGAAGCTCCAGACAACTTGGACGCTCGAACTCGATCAAGCCTTGGATCCACAAAGATTGATTGGTCAGTCACCCCTTGGGCACTTGTAGACGAAGCCAAAGCCTCTCGGATAAGCGAATAATTTATCCTGATCTCACCAAGGAGTTGCCCAAATTCTTCAAGCACTAAATAGATAAATGGGCCGCGTTTTCTGGTCCTCAGTTGCACGTTGTCCAATGTAATGGCAAGCCTTGGTGCGTCGGAGTCACTGGTCCTAATAGGTCGCAGCTCCGAGTCAAATAAAGGCATCAGGGATGGTGAGTTCGCTTCACCCTCGTTTGTTCGGGGCTTTAGAAGAGCTTCGAATTTCCCCTTGAGCGACTCATCTGTTGTGATCATGGGAACTCCGGCTAATAGAGTGGTCCAAACCTCGGCCTCCTCCGCTCCGAAGAACTCACCCGACATAAAGGCGGCAGCTCGAACCAGCGTTTGTGCATAGAAAAGCTGTTGCTTCCTTTTCAGCGCATCTTTGGTTTGCTTATCTTGAAAAGCCAACTTGTGCACATTTGCCAGGTGATGACTAAATCTGGATGTGTTCAGACTGCCGAGGCCTCTTATCTCGAAAAGCACTGAAGCTGGAGAGTCTGGCTCCACGCTTTTTAACACATCATTCACGACGTCTATCAGGGATTCGTCTCCAAACAATGCTGGAAGTCTTGCCGAGTCGGCTGAGCTCCGCAAAGCGGGGTCTACTAACTTCCACATTTCGGTTACCCGATCATCTAAGTCACTAAAACCAGAGTTGTCTCGAGAGTAGGAACTAAATAGTGAGAAGGGAGCGTAATAAGAAACGGACTCTAGCAATGCATCGAAGTTTTCTTCGTTCTCGAAGGAATCGAGAGACCTCAATGCAGATGCAATGTCTTCAAATACCGAGATAGTTAGAAGAGGTCCAAAGATCAGTTTTGCCAAGGTGGCCCAAAAAAGTCTGTACGTTACCTTTGCCTCAAAGTTGATTTCCCAAATTCGGAGAGCCGCGAGCAAGTTTTGCTGAAAACTAGAGCTTCGAAGTAATCTGATGTTTTCAACTAATGGGCTGCTTGCAGTCAGCCCAAGATCACGTCCAATTGCCTCGGGGTCGAGATCCGCAACAATCGTCTGAAGCAACATCCCCATTGGGGAGCGCCCTCTTGCAAAGTTCCCGGAATGGCTCACTGAACTAGGAACAATTTCGGCAAAGTTCGCGGCCATCCCATCAGACGAGGTGAGCTCTGGCTCTGGCTCCAAAAGAGATAAGACGTCTAAAAACACGGCAATAGCGAGTCTTTTTTGGCCTTTGTCATCGAAGAATCGGACCTGTAGAAAATCAGTTTGAACGACGTAAAGATCATTAGTTGAATTTTCACTCAATGAATCCACTCTCTGAGAGAGCCAACTGAAAAGTTCCACATAGGCAGAGTCATCACCTTGGGTTGCGAGGTTCAAGTCATCCGCAATTACGCCTCGATTAGCGCAAACTAAGAGGCTCGCTCCATTCCGACTTGCCCATTCCACATCGTCAGAAAGCGCAGATGCTTCAAGGTCTTCCCTAATCGATGCATCGTTCACGAATCGAAGGACTTCACCCCTATCAGTCTCCACATCAAAGGAGCGCAGATTAGAAATCTCTTGCTCTTTCAAGTCCAACTGAGCACCCGCTAGGAGATGTTGAGCGAACGTCGATTTTCCCGCGCCAGGACCTCCAACTAGAAATAGTGAAACCTGCTTACCTTGGGAGATTTGTTCTAAAAACAGCCTCTGGGCCTCAATCAACCCAGGGCCCCAGGACCCTAGATATTTTGATTGGAGCGTTCTGCTTCGTGGTGATACGGCTGCCAAACTGCCTCCGGCAGACCTAGCCCAAATCTCTCTGAGTAAAGAGATTGATTCCAGCATGTCAGAGCTGCCTGAGAGATTGCCATCTGAATTGGAATCGGCGGCATCTCGGGGGGTCGCGCTGTTTCCCATCTCAGAGTCCCCGGAGTCTGGTTCTTCGTCACCAAGCGACCAACCAGATTGGAAATCGCTTACGACGTTTTCGATCGTCAATTCCGTGGCCGAAGTCAGATTTATCAACCCAAGGGCTTTTCTGGCATCAGACCAGATAAAAGCCAGTAAATCACCTGACTGAAAAGATGTCTCTAGGTTTTCTATTTTCAAACATGGCTCATGTTCACCAACCGCACGCTTGTAGAAAACTGCTTGAGTCCGCAGTCTTGACTGATCTGCCAGCAGAAAATAAGCAGTGACCGCGTGCCCGGCATCCAACCCGAGGTCCTGATCCCTAAATGAGTGCACTTGATTCTCAAGGAAGAAGTAGAGTCCTTCGGAATAGAGAACCATTTGAGTGAAGTCCAAGTCAGATAGACGTACTAAATGAACTGAATCAATAGTGCTACGAAGTTTTGAAAGTTTGCGGTCGTCAGACACCGAAACACTTATTTCACTCATGACCCCCCTTTTATGCCCCAACCGTCCCAAGCTCCTCTCAACAATAGCTTGATTCTTGCACCCTGCCCAAGTTCTCTGATCTGGCAGGTTGCGGGCGCATTTGAACCGCAATTGTCAGGCCCAATAGGGGGAACGCTCTTCCAAACCGAGCTTCAATAGGCAATAGGCTCCGGTGGGCACTAATGAACATGGTGGGCATCCGCAAGGAGTGGCGAGTGGCACATTGACCTCAAGCCTGCAAACTCCATCACCTCCTCTGTAAGCGTTGGATAGCGCAGCAGGATCTCCTCTACTGCTCCAGACATAATCTCTGCGCGCTCGCCAAGCCAAAAACTTGGCTCTTTGCATGACGCAATTTGCTCCTCTAGCCACTGAGTGGTGAAACCCTGCTGGAATTCGGCGATCCCGTGCCGAAGGGTAAGGGCCGAATCGGGTCGTCCTGCGTGATAGAAGGCGCCCGCTACAAATCGCTGACGCTCCAGGTCAACGACCAGAGCGAACCACTCACCCTCCACCAGGTCAACATCGCCAATGAAGCCTTGCCAGTCGCAGTTCTTGCAACCAATCTCTGGATCGCCACCCATGATGATGCAGCCACCTATATATATGTTGTCTTGGTTCTCCAACATATCGGGCGATGGCATGCCATAGACAATGCGTTTCAGCGGGTGGAAGCAGATTGGGCACTTAGGCAGTAGCTGATTAATCAGGAGAGTTCCGTCGTCTAAGACATCACCACCAAGATCGGATACCGCCTCGACATAAAACTGATAGTCGTCCTCGGTGTAGCAGCAGATTGTCACATCCAGCTCAGGGCCGCTCCTATGCAACTGCAGCGCAATTGCAGATAGTGCGGTTGACATGGCAACCTCCTTGGGAACGCCAAATGCCCCCGTGCCAAGTGCTGGAAACGCAATGGACTCAAAGTCGTTTTCAAGCGCAAGTCTGATGGAGTTGCGATAGCAGTCCGAGAGAATCTCGGTCTGATTGTCGAGCCCCGGAATCCACCTGGGAGCAACGGTGTGAATGACGTGCTTTGCTGGCAGGCGGTAACCAGAGGTAAGAATTGCCTCGCCGGGCTGTAAGAAGGTGTGGTGAGTTTTTAGCTCACTGAAAAGCCCTGGTCCTGCTGCCTGGTGGATAGCGCCGTCCACCCCACCGCCTGGCATCAACTGCGAGTTAGCGGCATTGACGATGGCATCGACCTGCAACTTTGTGATGTCTCCAATAACTAAACGAATCATCTTTGTTTCTCCTCAACCGTTTGCTCTAGTTCAGTGGGCATCGTGAAAAGCGGGTATGCGTAAAAGCACTCGTAGTGAACATCGCTATCGGTAGGGATGTATTCGAGATCCTCAGGCAGCGAATAGCCAAAGTAGTACTCGCCCGACTCGTACTCACCGTCTTCGAGTTCGATATCTGCTTCCCATGCTGACCAGCTGTAGGCGACTGGTGCTGGGCTGATGTTCTGGTCAATCAGTAGATCTTCTTTACCGATCTTGTAGTTGCCGGCTATGTAGCAAAGGTCTAAAAGCTGCATGTAGCCAACAAAGTTGAAGTACCTTGCTACTCGCGCTACGCGAAGATCGCCCTTAATGTGCTTT
>JACCDN010086023.1_pt1 | contig 12732 bp, 7 predicted proteins | sample 7441691 | NCBI WGS metagenome assembly JACCDN01 (sample SAMN15323439, study PRJNA562643) | freshwater metagenome | isolation source: river surface water | place: USA:Blue River Watershed | collected 2017-08-16 | reverse complement strand
TTGCTGTCCGGTCGCCCATCATACGCATAAACCCTGAGCCCTATCTGCTGGATATCGTCCGCCGCCATCTGCCCCGACAGCTGGAGGGCCAGTCTGCGCGCGTGATCGCGCTGGGGACGGACCTGATGGCCTGGGCACAAGGATGTTTCGTGGGCCTGAGGGATATTGGCTCGCATGCACGTCAGACATCGACAGCGGCATCCTCCGAGGTCAAGCTGCTGCTGCTGTTATCGAATGACTGTCACCGGAATGCCGGCGGCATACGGTCCAGCTATGAATCCCTGCATGGCTATCTGATCGAGCGCTACCGTCATGTCCGCAAGCACGGCATGGCGCTGCGTGTCCGTCTGAACGGCATGACGATTGACCTGATGCCCGCGCGGCTGCTGCCCGGTCATACCGATGACCATCAGCTGTACCGCTCTGATGAGGGCAGCGTATTGCAGACGAACCTGATCCGCCATGTGGATGATGTGCTGGAGGCGGGCAGGAGCAACGAGACGCGTCTGCTGAAGGCCTGGTTCGATCAGCAAGGCGTGAGTGCGCCGGCGATCTATGTCGATTATCTGGTACCTGCCAAGCTGCTGGCGGGCGTCAAGCCGGAGAAGGACACGCTGCCCGAGAATTTCATGCGCATACTGCGGCAGCTCGCCCAGCGGGATTTCAATCCGCTGCGCGAGGATCTGGCCGATCCGGCCAATGAGGAGAACCTGTTCTCTGCGCTGATGAGCGAGGCTGACAAGCAACGAGCCATCAAGGCGGCGCAGCAAGCGATGATGGCGCGCAATCTAACGGCCATCATCGGCTGATCACGGCGCACCGGGCGTGCCGGGACGACAAAGCAGCGGGCCGTTCCGGCCGCGCTGAGGCCCGGTCAGAACCGGTGCTGTATTCCGATGTTCACCGCCGTCTGCGAGCTCGCGCTCTCAGAAGGCGTTCGAGCGTCCGACCGGAAGCGGTCGAACAGGGTGAAGGGCGCATCGGCATTGTCTTCGCGCCAGGCGCGCGCGACATCGATATACAGCTCGGTGCGCTTGCTGAACGAATGCGTGACGCCGACCGCCAGCATGCGTACATCATTCCTTCCGTCGGCCAAGACCTTGTCGCGGACATCGTAGTAGCCCGCATTGAATTCCATGCGATCCGACCAGCGGTGGCGTAGGCCGGCAAACCAGGTATTCGCGGATGTCCGTCCTGCGACGGTGCTGGTCGGCGTGATCGGATCAAAGCCACCGCCGGCCGGGTTCCGGCTGCGCGCCATGCCGAGGCTGAAAGTGAACCTGTCCCGCTTTGCCTTTGCCGCCAGCAGATCGACGCGCTGGTTCGTGCTGGCCTGAGCCTCACCGATCTTCAGCTCCGCATGCGCGTAGCCGAGCTCCAGTGCACCTGTCTCATAGCGAACACCGGACACATGACTGGAACTGGTGCCGGTATCGCCCGGTACGCCACCGATGGAATATGCGGCATCGAATTGCAGTCCACCCAGCGACGGCGTGCTGTAACGAAGCATGTTGTCGAAGCGGCTGATGCCCGATCCGTAAAAGCCGGCGTACCGGGCGATGGATTTGAGCGCACCGAAATTCCAGTTGCCGCGCGCGTCGAATTCATCGGCCAGGTCGTACAACAGATTCTTGCCTCGCCCCGCTCTGAGGCTGCCCCAGTCGCGGCTGACCAGGGCGATGTTCGCTTCGCGATCAAACAGACTACCTTCGGATTGTGTGCCTGTGCCGCCCGCGTCACGTCCCGCAGCGCCTCGTCGCACGGACAGATTCGATTCCAGCGTGAACTTCAGGGTCAGGCCCCTGCCTAGCGTCTCGCTGCCGCGCAAGCCCCATCGGTTGGAATTTCTTCCCTGCTCGCTCATGGCGGTCAGATCGCGATCCGCCAGCGTGAATCCGTCGCCGGACACCAGTCCGACCGAGAGCAGGCCATAGGGTTGCAGTACCGGCGCTCCGCTCTCCTGCGCGCGGGCACTGGCACATGTCATCAGCATGCCGAGCGCCAGCGCGACCGGCAGGGCAGGGCGGCGTTGCATGCGCGGGCGATGCAGGCCTGCGGCAGGGTGGGTGCATGACACAGGCGTGAAGCAAGACGCAGCGAAGGACGTAGCGAAGGACGCAGCAGAGGGTGCAGCAGAAGTTGCAGCAGAAGTTGCAGCAAAGGGCATGGTCAGGCTCGGTGCAGGGACGATCCGCCGACCTTACGGCGCTCGGCGCCGAGGGAGCTGCGACCGGCGCAAGCACCTGACCCGAAGTACTTGCGCAAACAGGTGGGGAACTGTCCATCCGCCTGTGGTCAAACAGGGATTTGCGCTGGTGGGTGAGCGCTCGTTGACCGCAAGAGGGTTCTGTCGCTGGCAGCAGCTCAGACGATGAGGTCAGCCGATCTTCGCCCGGTTTGCCGCACGGATGCATGTTCGCTCCGGGATTCCTTTTGAATCAATCCCTTAGCGTTTGAAAAGACGGGGTTCGGTGCCTTTCGGGTGCTATACTCTTGCGCTAAACCGAATCCACCGAATGACTGAACTCAACGCTCCCCAGCCCACCGCTGCTACCCCGACCGACCTTCCCCGCTTCGAAGATTTCGGTCTGGCCCCTCCTGTGCTGCAGGCACTTGCCGATCAGGGCTATGTGCATCCCACGCCGATCCAAACCAAAGCCATTCCCATCGTGCTGCAAGGTCACGACGTGATGGGCGCGGCGCAGACCGGTACGGGCAAGACCGCCAGCTTTTCACTGCCGATCATCCAGCTGTTGCTCGCGCATGCGAACACCAGCGCGTCGCCCGCGCGCCATCCGGTGCGTGCGCTGGTGCTGACGCCCACGCGCGAGCTGGCCGATCAGGTCGCGGACAACGTGAAGGCCTACTCCCGCCACACGCCGCTGCGCTCGACCGTGGTGTTTGGCGGCATCGACATGGCGCCCCAGACGGCTGCGCTGCGCTCCGGGGTCGAGATCCTGATCGCCACGCCGGGGCGACTGCTCGATCATGTGCAGCAAAAGACACTGAACCTCTCCCAGACCCAGATCTTCGTGATGGACGAGGCCGACCGCATGCTGGACATGGGCTTCCTGCCTGACCTGCAGCGCATCATCAATCTGCTGCCCAAGAAGCGGCAGAACCTGATGTTCTCGGCGACCTTCTCCCCTGAGATCAAGAAGCTGGCCGCGAGCTTCCTGACCAGCCCCGTGCTGATCGAGGTCGCGCGCAGCAATGCAACGGCCGACCGGGTCACGCAGGCGATTTACAAGGTCGATGAAGAATCCAAGCGGGATGCGGTCGTGCATCTGCTGCGCGGTCGCGAACTCAGGCAGGTGCTGGTGTTCTCCAACACCAAGATCGGCGCATCTCGGCTCTCGCGCGAGCTGGAGCGGCATGGCATCAAGGCCTCTGCGATCCATGGCGACAAGTCGCAGAACGAGCGCATGGCTGCGCTGGATGCGTTCAAGAACGGCAGTATCGATGTGCTGGTCGCCACCGACGTGGCCGCCCGCGGCCTCGATATTGCCGAGCTGCCGTGCGTGATCAATTACGACCTGCCGTACAACGCAGAAGATTATGTGCACCGCATTGGCCGCACCGGTCGTGCGGGTGCGTCCGGCGATGCCTTGTCACTGTATTCCGACAAGGATGCGCGCCTGCTCGCCGATATCGAGAAACTGATCAAGCAGAAGCTCACGCCCCAGCCGATCGAGGGCTTCAGCGGGCGCGTGTCGCGCTATGGCGAACGCGACCGCAGCGAGCGTTCCGATCGTGGGGATCGTGGTGATCGCCCCGAGCGGGGTGGCCGCAGCGACCGGGGTGACCGGGGTGACCGGGGTGACCGAGGCGGCGAACGCTCGCGTGCCTTCACGCCGGTGCGCAAGGAGAAAGTCGATCCCTGGTTCCTCAAGCCGTATGAGCCGAGCCAGCCCGCCGAGCCCCAGCCCGAGCCGGTGCTGTCCAAGACCGGCAAGAATGCGCAGCCCGTCAAGCGTGCCGCGCTCCTGGGCGGCGTGCGCAAGGCCTGAGACCTCAGTCCTCAGTCATCAGTCCTCAGTCCTCAGTCCTCAGTCTTTCCCGAAGCGCCGTGCCCACGCCGGCACGGCCGCTTCCCAGAACGCCTGCAGTGAATCATTCGCCGGCGACAGTGTCATTCCCAGCGCGCGTGCGGCGGCAATGAGTTCTGCGACCGGCCGCGAGCGATCCAGCGCTGTGGCGCCCGTCTGCTTCGATAATTTTTCTCCGGCCGCATTGCTGACTACCGGCACGTGCAGATAACGCGGCGTCGGCAGCCCCAGTAATCGTTGCAGATAGATCTGCCGCGCTGTCGATTCGAGCAGGTCCGCGCCGCGCACCACATCCGTCACGCCCTGTTCCGCATCGTCGACCACTACCGCCAGCTGATACGCCCAGAAACCATCTGCTCGGCGCAGCACGAAATCCCCGACCTGCTGCGACAGGCTCTCGGTGAGATGCCCCTGCCAGCGGTCAATTATCTCGATCCTGTCCTCCGGCGTGCCCGGTTCAGGCACGCGCACGCGCCATGCGCGCGGCACACGCCCTTCGGCCAGCCCGTTGCGGCAGGTGCCGGGATAGATCGCCGCGCCATCGGCGGCGAGACTAATGCGCGAGTCGGCAATTTCCTTGCGACTGCAGCCGCACGGATAGACGGCGCTGCCGAGACGCTCGAATGCCTGCGCATAGCGCGCCTTGCGCGCGCTCTGCCAGAGAATCTCGCCATCGGCGTGCATGCCGAAGTCGCGCAGCGTCGCCAGGATGTCTTCCGCCGCGCCCGCCACCGTGCGCGCCTCGTCAATGTCTTCGATGCGCACCAGCCAGCGCCCGTGATGCGCTCGTGCGTCCAGATAGCTGGCCAGTGCCGCCACCAGCGAGCCCGCGTGCAGGGGGCCGGTCGGTGAGGGCGCGAAGCGTCCGCAGTAGTTGGTCTTGCTGTTGTTCATCAGGCAGTGTCCGGGTGCTGCAACAAGAGCGTCATTATCCGCTGTGACGCTGGCAGGGTGCCTGTCGGGTCTGACACAGTCCGGTTCGCCAACCCATCATGGTCAGGCAGCCTTCAGGAAACCGGTACGAACCTCGTTGGTCAGATCTTCGGAGAGTCTGAGCAAAATCAGAGGCCATACTTCCCAGTTTGCGCATGATGCAGGCTGGTTTCATTCTTCAAGGACAGTCGATGCCGACCTTGCTCGATCAGGTGGTCTACACCGCACACGCCCATACCACTGGCGGCCGCGCGGGCCGCTCAGTCACCGATGACACGCTGCTGGATGTCACGCTCGCGCTGCCGCCGTCCATGGGCGGTGATGGCAGGGGAACGAATCCCGAGCAGTTGTTTGCCGCCGGCTACTCCGCGTGCTTCCTGGGGGCGCTCAGGCATGCGGCCAGCCAGAAAAAAGTGAACGTGCCTGCCACCGCGAGCATTGATGCGAGCGTATCGATCGGGGCGGTCACGGGCGGTTTTGGTCTGGCTGTGAAAATGGTCGTCAAGCTGCCGGGCGTGGACAAGGAACAGGCGAGAGAACTGGTCGATGCAGCCCACCAGATCTGTCCGTATTCGAACGCGACGCGGGGCAATATCATCGTCGATCTGTCGGTGGGTGAGTGAACGCTGCACTGACAGCGGTTTGCACCGGATCGTCGTGCAGATCAGTCCAGCGACAGCTCCGCCTGCTGCGGCAGCGCCGCCTCGCTCAGCAAGGATTTTTTCGTCAGCGTGCCCACGCGCACGCCCAGCAGCCGCAGCCGTTTGTCGAGCGGTACGCGCTTCAGGCATTCTCCGGCCGCGCGCCGGATCTCGGTCGCCTCATCGGTGGCCAGCGCCAGCGTCGCATCGCGTGTCACCGTCCGAAAATCCTCGTAGCGCAGCTTGATGCCTACCGTGCGCCCGACATAGCCTTTGCGCTGCAGGTCGCCGGCCACGCGCGTGCACAGCGCCGTGAAGATCTCCGACAGTCGCTCGCGGTCGCTGCGCGCATGCAGATCGCGCTCGAAGGTCGTCTCCCGGCTGATGGATTTCGGTTCCGAACTGGTCACCACCGGCCGCTCATCCCGGCCGTGCGCGACCTGATGCAGCCACTCGCCATAGCTGCGCCCAAAGTGCTGCACCAGCCAGTCCGGTTCGGCGGCGGCGAGTTCGCCGATGTGTTGTATGCCCAGTGATTCGAGTTTGGCGGCTGCCTTGGGGCCAATGCCATTGATCTTGCGCGCCGCCATCGGCCAGATGCGCGAGGGCAGGTCGGACATCTGCAGCAGCGTGATGCCATCCGGCTTGTCGAGTTCCGAGCAGATCTTTGCGAGCAGCTTGTTGGGCGCGATCCCGATCGAGCAGCTCAAACCGGTGGCGTCGCGCACGGCGGACTTGATGCGCACCGCCAGTGTCCGGCTGTCTTCCGCGAAGCCGGTCAGGTCGATATAAATTTCGTCGATCCCCCGGTCTTCGATCTGCGGCGCGATGCCGCTGACCGCCTGTTTGAACAAGCGTGAATAGTGGCGGTAGGCATCGAAGTCGGCCGGCAGCAGAAAGGCATCGGGCGCGAGCTTCGCGGCCTTCATCATGCCCATCGCCGAAAACACGCCCAGCGCCCGGGCTTCATAGGTGGAGGTCGTGACCACGCCCCGGCCCGCATAATCGCGCAGGCGCGCGAATTCGTGCGTACCATCCTCGCGCAGCGCTGGCTGATGGCGCGAGCGGCCGCCGATCACGACCGCCTGTCCCCTGAGTTCCGGATAGTGCAGCAGTTCGACGGATGCATAAAACGCATCCATGTCGAGATGCGCGATCCGACGCGGCGGAGAGGCGGTAGTATCCGTGACCGGTTCGGACATCGTGCCGTGCCCGCGCCGCAGTCTAGGCGGCCTGCGCGACCTTCGCGCAATGCGGGCAGGAGACGCCCTCGACATACAGCGGCGAGAGCTGCTCGCGCGGCGTGACCACGGCGCGGCAGGCGAAACACTGGCGGGTCTCGGTCTCCTCGAGCTGCGGATTCAGGGCGGTGCGGTGGTCAAAGACGAAGCAGTCGCCGGTGTAGTGCGCGCCACCGACTTCTTCGAAGTACTTCAGGATGCCGCCCTCGAGCTGGTACACATGCTCATAGCCGATGTTCTGCATGTGGATCGCCGCTTTTTCGCAGCGAATGCCGCCGGTGCAGAAGGTCACGACCGTCTTGTCGAGCAGTTCAGGCTTGTGCTGTTCGATCACCTCGGGGAATTCGCTGAACTTGCGGATCCGGTAATCGATGGTGTTATCGAAAGTGCCCACATCGACTTCAAAATCATTGCGGGTATCGACCATGACCACCGGTCGTCCTTCATCATCATGGCCCTGATCCAGCCAGCGCTTGAGTACCGGCGCGGTCACGACCGGTGCGCGGCCCAGCTCGGGCTTGATCAGCGGATGCTTCATCGTGATGATCTCGCGCTTGAGGCGCACCAGCATCCGGTTGAACGGCTGTTTCTCCGAGAAACTCTCTTTCCACTGCAGATCGGCGAAGCGTTCATCGCTGCGCAGCCAGTCGAGGAAGCGGTCAACCGATGCCCGGCTGCCGGCGAGGAAAAGATTGATACCTTCCGGCGACAGCAGGATCGTGCCTTTCAGCGCCAGCTCTGCGCAGATCGCCTGAAAACGCGGGCGCTGCTCGACCGTATCATCGAAAGTTATAAATTTGTAAGCGGCGATATTGACGATGGGATCGGTGGTCGGTGTGGGCTGCATGATGATTACCGGGCAAATTCTGCGAACCCCGCCATTATAAGCGCCGCCCGGTGCGGCAAAACACGGCTCGCGCCTGCAGGCGATCCGGTGCAGCGCGCCAGCCACGACGCGGCTCACGGGCTGCTGCAATACGGGTCATTATCGGGCCTGCCGGGCATTCCCAGCAGGTAAAATACGCCTATGAGCGCGCCGCAATTCATCCATCTCCGACTGCATTCCGAATTTTCCATTGCCGATGGCCTGGTGCGCATCGACGAACTGGTGAAGGCCGCTGCGGCCGACCGTCAGCCGGCGGTGGCCGTGACGGATCTGGGCAATCTGTTCGGCATGGTCAAGTTCTACAAAGAGGCGCGCGGCAAGGGCATCAAGCCCATCATCGGCTGCGATGTCTGGATCACGAATGATGACGACCGCGACAAGCCGTTTCGCGCACTGCTGCTGGCCAAGAACCACGACGGGTATTTGCAGCTGTGCGAGCTGCTGTCGCAGGCCTGGCTCGTCAATCAGCACCGGGGGCGTGCCGAGCTGCGCATGGCATGGCTGGAGGCGCTCGAGCGACGTGACGGGCTGATCGCGCTCTCCGGCTTTCAGCAGGGCGACATCGGTGTCGCGCTCGAGAACGGCAATCCTGCGCTGGCAGAGCGCTGCGCGTCGCGCTGGGCGGCGCTGTTCCCCGGCCATTTCTACATCGAGGTGCAGCGCAATGGCAATCCGCGCCTCGAGAACCTGTTGCGTCAGTCCACTCAGCTGGCCGCGCGCTTGCAGCTGCCGGTGGTGGCCACGCATCCGGTGCAGTTCCTGCGCGCCGAAGAATTCACCGCACATGAAGCGCGAAGCTGTATCGCCGAGGGCGAGATCCTCGCCAACACCCGGCGCGTGAAGCGCTTCACGCAGGAACAGTATTTCAAGACACAGGCCGAGATGGCCGAGCTGTTCGCCGACCTGCCGGCGGCACTGGCCAACAGTGTCGCGATCGCGCAGCGATGCAATCTCTCGCTCACACTGGGCAAGCCCCAGCTGCCGGATTTCCCCACGCCGGACGGCATGAGCATTGGCGATTTTCTGGTCGCGCAGGCCAGAGAAGGACTGGAAGCGCGACTGCTGCAGCTGTATCCGGACGACGCACAGCGCGCCGCCGTGCGCGAGCGTTATGAATCGCGGCTGAAGTTCGAGACCGACACCATCATCAAGATGGGCTTTCCCGGCTACTTCCTGATCGTGGCCGACTTCATCCAGTGGGCCAAGCACAATGGCGTGCCGGTGGGCCCGGGCCGCGGCTCGGGCGCGGGCTCGCTGGTCGCGTATGCGCTGTCGATCACGGATCTCGATCCGCTGCAATACAACCTGCTGTTCGAACGTTTCCTGAATCCCGAACGCGTATCGATGCCCGACTTCGATATCGACTTCTGTCAGGAAGGCCGCGACCGCGTGATCCAGTATGTGAAAGAGCGCTATGGCAAGGATGCGGTGTCGCAGATCGCCACCTTTGGCACCATGGCGGCCAAGGGCGCGGTGCGTGATGTGGGCCGCGTACTGGATTTCGGCTACAACTTCTGCGACGGCATTTCCAAGCTGATTCCCTTCAAGCCCGGCAAGCTGGTGACGCTCGCCGACGCGCTGCAAGAAGAGCCGCTGCTGAAAGAGCGCCGCGACAATGAAGAAGAAGTGCGCCAGTTGCTGGAACTCGCTCAGCAGGTCGAGGGCATCGCGCGCAATGTCGGCATGCATGCCGGCGGCGTGCTGATCGCGCCCGGCAAGCTGACCGATTTCTGCCCGCTGTACACGCAGGGCATCGATGGCGGCGTGGTGTCGCAGTATGACAAGGATGATGTCGAGGCCATCGGTCTGGTGAAGTTCGACTTCCTTGGCCTGACCACGCTGACCATTCTCGATCGCGCGGTGCGCTCTATCCGTCAGCTGGATCCGGCGATGGCCGGGTTCAGTCTGGACACGCTGCCACTGAATGATCGCGCGACCTACCAGCTGCTGACGCAGGCAAAGACAGTCGCGGTGTTCCAGCTGGAAAGCCGCGGCATGCAGGGCATGCTGAAGGACGCCAAGCCCGACCGCTTCGAGGACATCATCGCGCTGGTCGCGCTGTATCGTCCCGGCCCGATGGACCTGATTCCCGATTTCTGCCGGCGCAAGCATGGCGAGAAATTCGATTATCCCGATCCCCGCACCGAGTCCATCCTCTCCGAGACCTACGGCATCATGGTCTATCAGGAGCAGGTGATGCAGATGGCGCAGGTGATCGGCGGCTACTCGCTAGGTGGCGCTGACTTGCTCCGCCGCGCGATGGGCAAGAAAAAACCGGAAGAGATGGCGCAGCACCGCCAGATCTTCCGCGAGGGCGCGGCAAAGAACGGACTGACTGAGCAAAAGGCCGACGAGATCTTCGACCTGATGGAGAAATTCGCCGGCTATGGCTTCAACAAGTCGCACGCCGCCGCGTATGCGCTGCTCTCGTATCACACCGCGTACCTGAAGGCGCATCATGCGGCCGCGTTCATGGCCGCCAACTTGTCGCTGGCGATGGACGACACCGACAAGATCAAGATCCTGGTCGAGGATGCGCTGGATACCTGCGGGCTGACGCTGCTGCCGCCGGACATCAATCTCTCGGTCTATCGCTTCACGCCGGTGGCTGATCCGGGCAAGCAGGCCGACCGTATTCGTTACGGGCTGGGTGCGATCAAGGGCACCGGCCAGAATGCCATCGAGGCACTGATCAAGGCGCGGCAGGATGGGCCTTTCACCGATCTGTTCGATTTCGTGCGCCGGGTCGACAAGCGCCAGATCAACCGCCGCACGATCGAATCGCTGATCCGTGCAGGTGCATTCGACAGCCTCGGCGTCAACCGCGGCGTGCTGCTGGCCTCGGTCAGCCTCGCGATGGAAAGCGCCGAGCAGGCCGAGGCGGCGGCGAATCAGGTCAGCCTGTTTGAGATGGATGACAGCGGTTTCGACGACCGGCCGCAGTATCTCGATGTGCCCGAGTGGAGCGAGAAGCAGAAGCTCACCGAAGAAAAATCTGCGCTCGGCTTTTACTTGTCCGGTCACTTGTTCAATGCGTATGCCGACGAGGCGCGCCGGTTTGCGCGCACCCGGCTGGCCGATCTCGCGCCCAGCCGCGAGCCCAGACTGATCGCCGGCATCATTGCCGGGCTGCGCACGCAGATGACCCAGCGCGGCCGGATGCTGGTCGTCACGCTCGATGACAACACCGCGCAGGTCGAAGTCACGGTGTACAACGAAGTCTTTGACAGCCACCGCGCACTGTTCAAGGAAGATGAATTCCTTGCCGTGCAGGGCAAGATCTCCGAGGATCGCTTTTCCGGCGGGCTGCGCATCACGGCCGAGCGCGTGATGGATATCGCCACCGCACGTGCTGCATTCGTCAAGGCCTTGCGGCTGTCGATGAACGGGCAGGCCGATGCCGGCCGCCTGCGCGAACTGATCGAGCCCTTCCAGCAGGCGCAGGATTCCTGCCCCATCGTCGTTCAGTACGAGAAGCATGGCGCGCTCGGTGAACTGCGGCTGTCGGACGCCTGGCGCGTGCGCGCCGACGATGCGCTGCGCGCCAAGCTCGCCGACTGGCTGAGTCCCGATAACGTCTGGTTCGAGTACTGATGTCTGTTTATGCCACGTTCAGGCGCATTCTTGGCCTGCTGAAGCCCTACACCTCGCGCCTGGTGCTGGCGCTGTGCGCGATGCTGATCACGGCGGCCACCGAACCGGCCGTTGCCGCGCTGATGAAGCTCCTGCTCGACAAGGGCTTTTCTCCCGAGCGTGATTTTTCCCTGTGGTGGGTGCCGGTGTTCGTGGTCGGCGTGTTTGTGATCCGGGGTCTGTCCACGTTCACCACTGCCTACCTGATGTCGTCGGTCTCCGGCCAGCTGATGTCCACCTTGCGGCAGCAGATGTTTGCCCGGCTGCTGGACGTGCCGCTCAGCTACTACCGCGACAACTCCACCGGCAAGGTGATCAGCGCGATGATGCTCGAGGTGAACCAGATCCTCGACATGATCCGCAATGTGATGATCGTGCTGATCCGCGACACGCTGACCGTGATCGGCCTGCTCGCCTATCTGTTCTGGCTGAACTGGAAGCTCACGCTGATCACCATCGTGCTTGGTCCGGTCATTGCCTTTGTCGTGCGCACGACTGCGAAGCGGCTCAAGCGTCTGATCCGGGAAAATCAGACCATGAATGCCGAGATCACGCAGACCATCGAAGAAACGATGCGCGCGCAGCAGGTGATCAAGATTTTTGGCGGGCAGCGCTATGAGGCACAACGCTTCGGCCAGCGCTCGGAACGGCTGCGCCGCTTCCTGCTGAAGACTGCGACCACGATGGCGACCACGGAGCCGATTACCCAGTTCATCAATTCTTTTTCGGTCTCCGTCATCATCATGATCGCGCTGGCGCAGGCAGGCGAGGGCAACATGACGGTCGGTGGTTTTGCGTCCTTCCTGACCGCGATGCTGATGACGCTCACGCCGCTGAAACATCTGGCGGCGGTGAATGGTCCGTTGCAGCGGGGTCTGGCGGCGGCGACCAATGTGTTCGGCATCATCGATGCGCCGCCCGAGCGCGAAGATGGCAAGCCGCTGCCTGCACGCGCGAACGGTAGGCTGGAGTTTCAGCAAGTCGGCTATGCGTATCCGGGCCAGCGACAGCCGGCGCTGACCAACATTGATCTCACGATCGCGCCCGGTGAGACGATTGCACTGGTCGGCATGTCCGGCGGCGGCAAGACCACGCTGGTGAATCTGGTGCCGGAGTTTTTCACGCCGACCTCCGGCCGCATTCTGCTCGACGGCCAGCCCATCAGCGGGATTGCGCTGTCCAGCCTGCGCGCGCAGATGGCGATGGTCAGCCAGAATGTCGTGCTGTTTGATGACACGGTGGCGGCCAACATCGCCTATGGCGATGCGAACCCCGACCCCATACGGATTGAAGCCGCCGCCAAAGCGGCTTATCTGGAGGATGTGATCGCTGGTCTGCCGGATGCTTAT
>JACCDN011059895.1_pt1 | contig 12737 bp, 18 predicted proteins | sample 7441691 | NCBI WGS metagenome assembly JACCDN01 (sample SAMN15323439, study PRJNA562643) | freshwater metagenome | isolation source: river surface water | place: USA:Blue River Watershed | collected 2017-08-16 | reverse complement strand
GTGTTCCTGTATTTAATGTAAATGGATACAAACTTCTTGTATAATTAAATTGTGTATTCCAATTTGTTTTTGTTACGGCATCATATTCCGATTTACCATATAACTTCATCAAATAAGTTAAAGTTGAATATTGTGTAAGTGGTGCAACGCCTGTTAAATGTTGTAATAATTTATATGTATCTGCTTCATTAAATAATCCATTACCATCAACATCCGCATTCATAAATTGAATACCCGATGTAAATTCGTTTCCACTTTGGTCTCCCAATATTCCACCATTTGATAATTCCTTAAATGCCAAATACACATCCGTTACACTTACAATACTATTATACAATGTGTTTAGTTCGGTTTGATTGATATATGATAAATCGATTCCATGTTGTTTAAAAATACTATTATTACTAAATCCTATTTGGCAACTAAATGCCCAATTATCATATCCAGAGTTTCTTATATTTGCTAAATATGTCGAAGTTCCATCCATTACTTTTGTTAAAGTTGATGGAACAATATAATGAGCCCAATAAGTAGATGTTTGTTGATATGTTACGGGCCCATTATATACATCTAAAATAGAAACTAATTTTACATCGGATGGTTGTGTTGAATCAAATACTCTTAAATCAATATAAAGTGTTGTAATACCATTTGAAATGTTTACATACGAATATTCAACTTGCCCAGCTGATATTGTTGCCTTTTTACCATCATTTATCTTTGTAGTATCTAAATCATTTGTAATATCTACTTTACCCAATCCACTTAGTGTTCTTGATGTATTGGTTGTAACACCCCACAAATTATTTACATATGTGTTTGCTTTTGCTGAGAATTTAGTTTCATCTATATTATTACCAAAATCAATATTGAATCTTGCGGTTAATACATCTCCGTTTGTATGCGTTACGGAATTAGTGTAAAACTCAGTAAATGTTGCGTTATCAGGATTAGTCCAAGTTCCAAATTCTACAACATAAGCACAACTAAAGTTAGCGGGCAAATCATTCCATTGAGAACCACCACCCCATTTAGTTACTGCATAATCTTCATTACCACTATTATTAGGTTCACCACCTGCCCAGTTGTTATATTGCCCAACTATATTTCCATTTAGTTGTCCGTTTGATGTTTTGATTAAAGTTCCAGCTTCAGGCCCTGCATCAATTCTCCATTGTCCTTCCACCACTTCATCGGTTAGAGCAAACCATATATTTTGTTGGGGAACATTTGCAAACACAAACGCATCTTCATCTGCTGAAGTGATTGTTACCAAATAACCAGTTTGACCTTTGAATGTTTGTTGAGATGAAAGTGTTTTTGCGTTTGGATATGTTGCTCCTGTTGATATAGGTCTATAAAAGTGTCCATTTACACCATTATAATAATATCCAGTCGGATTTACAGTTGCTGCTACTGATAGTAAAACATTTCCTTTTATCGAACCCGTATTTACTTTTAATGATGCTAATGCTGTATTGATATTGGCCATAGTTCCCATTATCACCAAACGAGTCTTATTACCTACTAAAGTGAATCCACTTGCAGCGGTTAAACCTGTTGTTGTATTAAGATAAAAAGTTGTACCGGTTGGTGGATTTACCAAACTAATTGATGTTAGTAAAGTAGCTGTTGAATTAAACCCACTTAATACAAATCCACTTGCATCTTGTCCGCTTGTAGATTGTAAAAAAGATTTAGAGTCCGGTGCAGATACACTCTGACCGAACCCTAAATTTGTAATTAATAACAATAAAAATATTAATAAGTTTCTCATTAGTCTACTACAAGTTCTATCTTCTTACCAGTTGCATCAACCGCATCTGCTAGTACAAAGAAGAATAAACCGGCAGTATTGCTTAATGGAACTTTTGGTGTGAAGATTAATTTATATGGAATTCCAGCTTTGATTCTAGAAACTTTTATTTGGTCAATAGAACCAAATGTCAATCTACCATTATCATGCGTTGAAAAATTAGTGATTGTAGAACCAGAATCAAATATTACATTATCCAATGTTAGTTTAGTTGAATCATAATTCATAATAATTTGCAAACCTGCCAAATCTTCTTTTGTCAATCTAGTACTCAATACAACTTTACCATTCTCTAAAGTAGATACTACACTTAAAGATGCTTGTTCTAATTTAGCTGCTTCATATGAATTTGATTGATATGAAGTCATTGCCATTGTTGACATACTCTTTATAGTAGCAACATCCGATGTACCAGGATTAACTGCGTTTGTATAGATACCACTTGCTATTCTTGCAGCTACAGTATCAGGATGAGATGAATGTGACCAATCTAAGTCACCACCCCATGCAAATACTGCATCTACAGTTTGTGCAGGTTGTGTAACATACACTCTATATTTTGAAGTACCATCTAACCAACTTTGATTTAATAATCCACTATTCCATCTCCAAGAAGTTGCAGTTGATGTTGGTACAAATGCGTTAGCCGATACATCTTGTCCCATTACATATGCAAATGCGTAATAAGCATCTGCTTCGGTAAAGGTCATATCATTTTTAGTAATGTTACCAATTTTCTTTTCTAAATTTGGTCTTGTAAAGTAGTTTGCAACACCACTAATATCAGTTTGTGAAACACCTAAGAATGATTTGTATGCATCCGATACAGTTATCACATTGTTCATCCAAGTCTTTTGTGAAGCAGGTGATACAAATACACCCAATGAATCACCAACTTTAATACCAGAAGTGAATAGAGCTTCACCACTACCATCTAATGCTTTTTGTTGGATTGGTTGTTGTGACCAATCTATATCACCAGTACCATCGGTTTTTAATTTCATTAACTGAACATTATGGTCAGCAATATTATATCCAGATGGGAATAGTACTCTTACTTTAAAGAAAGAAGTATTACCAGTCACTCCAGTAATTGATAAAGGACCAGATGTTGTTTTTACAAATGGAATATTTGCACCAGTAGCACTATCCAAAGCATATGCTAAATCTAATTTATGGAAATTTTGATAAGTGTTTTGGTCTTTGATAATATACTTTTGAGTTGCTATCACACCATTTACAGAAGCATCTGCTCTTTGGACTGCTAACTGTCCAACATTCCAATCTGCGTTTACGGCGTATCCCCAAGGTGTAGTAGTGTACTGACCATATAAAGATGTATCACTTACATTTGCGTTTGCTGTAAACTTATAGTTAGTCCAACCAGTATAATAAGTTTGTGATTGACTACCTTGTGAGAAAGTTGTAGATACATAGGTTAAAGCCTTATTATTAAATTGATATCTTAACCAAAAATAACGTGGGCTTGTTCCAGCTTTATCAACCGTATAAGTTATAGTCAATGTATCACCTACTTTGTAAGGTCCTGCTGATACTGATTGATTCACAATTATTTGTGCTTCTGCTTTAAATACGAATAGGGATATAACCAATACCCCTAAAAGTGTTAATAATTTTTTCATATTATTTTGCGTTTTTACCGAATAATTTTTTGATTAAGCTATCGGAAGCTTTCTTTAGAGCGTTACTTAGAGAAGTTTGATTAAAACCACCACCCTCATCAACAATTAATGTAGACATTGATATTTCAGATGAGCCTTCCTCTACCACCACTTCTTTCTCCTTCTTACCATCTTTATAAAGAATACCCTGCAATCTTACAACCACTTCTTCTTCTCCTTTATGAAAAACTGAAATATTTGTTTTTGTAGATAACACATCTAAGTAAACAATATTAACTTTTAATTTATATGGTGCATCTTTTGCTAAATCATATCCTTTTTCTTGAAGGTATTCTTCTAAGATATTTTTTACGCCAAATGCCAAATTACGATTCCCTGCTAACTTACCAATTTTAACTTGGTTTTCCACATTCTCTACCCAAATATGTTCTGATTCTTCATACCAAATATTGTCTGGGTTGTTTTTAAATGTGCCATCTACTCTCCACATAATTTCATTAGAGATTTGTGTAGCCCATTCCTGTCTACCACTAAATTCCAAGAATACCATAAAGACTTGGAATAAGAATGCTAATCCTATAAAAAGACCAACACCCAATAAAAACATTTTGAACAATAACTCTTTAAAGTTCAAAACAGCTGATTTAATGTATTGCATGATTTTTCCTGCTTATTATATTAGTATAACAAGTTACGGAACACTTAGCACAACGAAATTTTGTAAAACTATTGAAGAAACTAATTGGACACAAAAAAGAGTATCCAATGATAAATATTGAATACTCTTAAAATAGTATTAATTCTAATGTTAAATATTAGAGATTTCTTAACTTATATAAAGTAGAATATATTAGCTTTTCAACATTATCAACTTCGTTCTGAATCCAACTAGCTGATAATTCTTCAGTTTTTCTATTAGTTTGTACGAATTTTAAAAGGTCTTCAAAGTAAGCTATGATGTTTTCAATAGATGCATCATTATCAATTCCCTTTACTGCTTTGAATTCAATAAGTCCTTTCATTCCTTGATATCCTTCTACCAAACCATCTATTAATCCAACAATACCATCATAATACCCTTCTAAAGCAAGATGTGGAGCTAATCCGTTTGGAGATACTCTAAGATGGAACACATGCGCCTGTGTACGGCTGTGTAATAACATTGAAGCTAAATCTGTCATAATCTAATCCTTTATAGATTATAAATATTCTTCTTCCCAAAAATCGTTATTTGGGGATGTAATCATTCCATAATCTAAGTAATCATTCAACATCTTTACTTGATGTTTTTTCATCTCATTTACTACTTTTGTGATGTAATGAGTCTTGCAATCTGTCATTTCTCTTATTAAAAGATATAAATGTTTTTTATTAAAGTTTTCTATATATCTACTTCTACGGAATAATTCTAAAACAGCATCAGCTATCTGAATATCTCTTTTCTTTGTAAATACTTTAGTTAGATTTTGGTCCCAATATTTTAACATTAGTTCTTTAAACTCTACAAACTCATCACCTTTTTGTACTTCTTCAAAATCATCAGGTGGATTCCAACTTTCAGGCATTTCTGAAAGCAATGCGGTTTTTTTGAAGCGTTTGTAGTTACCATTATTTTTTAGAATCAAATGGTTTTTTGCAACAATAGAAAAATAAGAAAAGGCTTTACCCTTTCCTTCTTTAAACATATGTATTTTTTCAATAAGAGTAGATACCACTTCCATTTGAATATCTTCTTTACTTACATCAAAGTAAGAAAACTTAAATGTATTAAGAATATTTTCTGCCAATTTCTCAAATGGATATTTTATACTTTCTTCGTAAATTTTATTTCTTAATTTAAAATCTTCAGATTTATTATATTCTATAATGGCTCTTTCAGTATCCATTGTAAAATACATTTTTTCTTTCTTTTTTCTAGGCATTTTTAGATTTCGTTTTTGTAAGTTTCTATCGTTTCCTTTAGTTCGGAAAACACAGCTCCAACTTCATCATCCGATTCAAACGAACCTCTAATATCAATTTCTTTCATTCTTTGAAGCATTGATTCTAATTTAATTTGAGTGGATAGTTCTCTATCATCATATTCTCTGATAGTATCAACTAATTGTTCGTTTTGTTTGACAAAGTTAATTCCTCTAATTAATAGAAGAATGTTAAATATTATTGAAGCTGGTAATAATATTATTAATAGGAATCCAATTAAATAATCCATAAATTTTAGTTATTATACAAATATACAACTTTTTTTTGAAATTACCAAATTTAGGCTTCGCCCATTTGGTTTCCAAAAATTTGGCCTCTTAATAAATCCATAGAAGCTTCTTGCTTAGCTTTATCTAATTCGGATTGGGCCCATTCTAATTTAGTCCTAAATCTTTCATCAAGTTTTTCTTCCTTAACTTTTTTAGTTTCTATTAATTCATCTACTAAGGCTTCTACTAACAATTGTAAGGTTAGTATTCTTTCGTTTTGTGCTGCTAATATATCTTTCATAGTACGGAGCCGGTATGTGCGGTTTCAAATATTTTATTCAATTCTTCTTCAACATTTTTTAGGTATTCTTGTCCGAATGCTTTCTTCACCGATAACGATGTGTATCCCATAGCTCCTGCCATTCTGATACACATTCTTTTATATTCCCAAATATCCATATCGTTTGGTACTTCGAATTCTATTTTAGAAGCCTCTCTATTATCTGCCTCATCTATGATAAATATAAATTTTGCCATTTGTTAAAATTAAATTAAGTTCCATCCTTTTTGTAGGTAAGAATCAACCTTTTTGTTTTTCACAAATTCCATTTCACCATTTGGTCCTTGTAACATTACTCTTTCATTTCTACCGGGCACTTTATCCTTTGTAACAGTTTCAGAATATGCTCTTGTTGGGTGGGTAATATCTATACCATTTATAGCATCAATTGCTCTTTGAACTAAAACACATTCCAACAAACCAACATCTCCAAAAAATTCATCTGCGTTTTTCCAGTCTGATTGGTTAGCTTTAAATTCAACTTTTCCCAAATTATCAGTATCTATAACAACATATGGTACTCTTATAGTCTTTCTTACCTTTTTAGATTTATTAGTATCTTTTTCAAAATAAACTAAAGGGGTTTCCGAGTATTGTAATACTTTTGGATTTACTAATGTTAATTCATCCTCTACATTTCCCAAACGAATTGTTATAATACGTTTATCCATATCAACATCCGATGCGTTAAATACAAATCCATCTAATTTAGATATTTTATTTTTATAATTTGAAATATCCTCTTGAGTGATTGTTGATTCATTAATTTTTTGTACTTTCATTTTTTTTATTTTTATATTCTTCAATTTTTTGTTCTACATAATCTATTGAGCCTTCATATTGAGATTCAAATCCCATATAACCCATATAGAATTTTATATTCTCTGGATGTTCTTCCAGTTCTTTTTTTATATCTTCTACACTTCGTAGATGTTTTGTTATTTTTGTCATTATTCTAAATCGCTTGGTTGGTTTCGGTAAATTCTATAACTATCTTCATCAAAATGCTGAGTACTAACTTCAAATATTGTAGCTCCATCAGTTAATGCTGTAAGTTGATGTGGTAATCCTTTTTTTATTTCTATCACATCACCTTTTTGAATTTGAGTGTATAATCTCTCACCATTTTCAGTATCAATCCAATCAAATTGGAATGCTCCTTCTTGCACATACCATGTTTCATCTTTAATCATATGATAGTGCATTGAAAACTTATTTCCACTATTATTGAATACTAACAACTTTCCACAATAATCGGTATCATTATGTATCCAAAGTTCATAACCCCATTTCTTTTCAATTCGTTTAGGGTGTTGTATTTTTATATCAAAACTTGCCATAATTAATTACTTAAAGGTGCTTTAATTGTTGGGTGATGTTGATAATTCTCCAATACAAAATCATCAGGTGTAGCACAACATATACCATCTATCTTTACATTAGTTTTTAATGTTGGTAATTCATATGCAGTTCTACTAATTTGTTCTTTAGCTTGCTCAATGTGATTTAAGTACAAATGAGTATCTCCCAAATTACCAATTAATTCATCGGGTATCATACCCACTTCGTTTGCTATAATATGAAGTAATAATCCATAAGAAGCAATATTAAATGGTAACCCTAAGAATGTATCTACTGAACGTTGATTCCACATTAAGGATATATAACGTTGCCCATTTTCTTCTCTTGTCCAAATTTGAAAGCCATAATGGCAAGGTGGTAAAACCATTTTATTCAAATCACTTACATTCCAAGCATTAACCATTAATCTTCTACTATCAGGATTCTTTTTAAGTTCTTTTACTAAATCATCTATTTGGTCAATACCACTATGCTTTATATTTGTTGGTTTTAAATATCCGTTTTCATCCTTCTCATCGGAAAATTTAACTTCTTTCCAACCACCATAATTTCTCCATTGATGGCCATAAATAGGGCCTAATTCACCCCATTGTTCTGCAAAATCCGGATTAGTTTTTATTTTATTGACAAAATCTTCTTTTGTAAGTTGGGTTTCATTACCAAACCATTCAGTCATTTTGTTCTGATAATTCTTATATGCATCACCATCCCAAATATGATTGTTGTGTTTAAGTAAAAAAGAAATATTAGTTTGGCCTGTTAAGAACCAAAGTAATTCAGATACTACTTGCTTCCATGCCATTTTCTTTGTAGTAAGTAATGGAAATCCTTCACTCATTTTATGGCGGATTTGATGACCGAATTCCGATATAGTACCAGTTCCGGTTCTATCTTTTTTTTCTACTCCAAATTCAATTATATCACTTAATAGTTGCTGATATTTTTTATCTAAATTATTCATACTAAATTATTAAATCATCCAGTTTTATATTGTGTTCATCTAATATTTCATATATTTTTTCATATACCATATCCAATGCATCGTACTTATCTATATCCTTACCTTCCATTTTCCACTCTAAACTTTTTTTAGTATTGTGAGTTATTTCCCATAGTGCCAAAGCCATATCTAATGATTTAACGGCTCTTTTATGTGCCATAGAATCATCGGCATCATTTAAATCATATTTTAAAATTGCTTCTGCCATAATTAATATTTGTTAATGGGTGGTCTATTCATTGACATTATATTTGTTGTCAATACCCAACGTTCTTTATTACTTTGAGAATATTCTGTTTTATGTCTTACCCAACCCGGAAATAAAAGTACATCGCCTGTTTCCGCTTTTACTTTTTTCCAAACCCATTCCTCTACTTCGTGATGCTGATTCAGTCCCTTTGTATATTCTAATGGGTCTTTATACAAAATGTACCCAGAATCTTCTGGTAATTGTAAGTAAGTTGCCGCAACTAATATACACGGTCCGTGATGATGTTCTAATGTTACTCCGCCTTTATGATGTACATTTACCCAAGAATTTGCTATACTATATTCAAATGATTTTTCATAACCCCATTCATTTTTTATAATATGTTGTGCAATTGGATATAACCAATTATAAAATTCTTTAAATGCAGGATTTGTATGTGGCATATTAGTTCTATTGTAAACAGAACTCTTTCCATGTTCTCCTTCAACTCCTACTGCAACTTTGGTATCATCAATCATCTTTTGACAAACGGGTTTTAGCTTCTCCCAATCAAAATCATAATGAGCCTTAATTATTATAGGTTCAAATGGTGTTACATCAATTAGTTTTGGTGCGGACATTTCTTTTTGGTTTTTCTGATTTACTTCTGAAGAAACTAAATAACTTTGATTCTAAATTATCCATTTGAGTCATTGCTATCCATTTTCCCAATACACTACCACCAATATAAAAAGGTAGTACCCACATATCTCCTTTCAATAAACTATCCAATGAAAAATAAACTGAAGCAAGGGATACTAAGTTAATCCATACTGAATTAACAAGTAACCTATTTAGTTGATTCTCATAAGTAAATTTAATTTCTAATACCTTAAAGATATTAAACATTATTTGAAAGGTTAATATTGCTATATAATTCATCATTTTATAAAAGGTAATATTGCTAACTCTTTTGCTTTTGCTTCAACCATAATATCTACATCAACTCCATATGTATCAGGAATTTCTTTTATATAATCAGCATGAGCTTGTGGTTTGTTTCCTTCTTTTGGTTCTGAGTAATGAACAATAGGAGTAATACCATCGGGCCAAGTTGAAGCTGCTAACTTCATAGCTTCTTCTTCGGTTAATCCGCCTGTACAAAATTTGTGATGATGATAATCAAACACAATTGGAATACCAATCTTCTGATGTATATACATTAAATCTAATACGGAATACATTGTAGCCTTGTCATCGTTCTCAACAGTCAATCTACTACGAACCGATGAAGATAATCTTTTGAAGTTTTTACAAAATCTATCCATTGCCGATTGCTTATCTCCATATACTCCGTTACAATGAATATTAATTTTATTATAAGGTGTTTTAGATAGGCCCATCATATCAAACACTTTAGCATGTAATTCTAAGTCTGCTATAGCGTTTGTAACCACTTCTTCTTTTGGTGAAGTTAGTACAACAAATGGACCAGGATGTGAAGTTATACGCATGTTATGAAATTTGGCAAAATCACCAGCTTTCTTTAACTCACTCTTAATCTCTTTGTAATCTTTTAGTTGTGTAATATCAATATGGTCACCCCAAGGTATAAGGGCTGATGATAAACGGAAAAACTTAATCCCATTCATCCTATTCCACTCTAAGATTTTGATTATATCTTTTGCATTTGCTAATGCTAATTCAGATACATAATCCAATCCTTTAGTTTGAAAAGTCCTCTTAACCATAGCTCGGTTAGTAGTAACTTTTTTACCCATACTCATATTGATACAAGCGTATCCTAAATTCATCATTTGGTATTATTTGTTGTTATACAAATATACAAAAATTATTTGAATTTACCAAATTTTAATATGATTTAGTTGTAAAATCTTCTGGATATTGTGAAGGTTTGATATGTTTTATCCAATAATTAACTGCGTTTTGGTCATTTATCCAATTCTTACGGTCATCCCAATTAAAAGATGGTCTAGCATAATATGGTAAAATATTTTTTACTTCCATTGCTCTATTTGGATGTTGAGATGTTACTTTGTCTATTAAACCATCCCCATCAGTATCTATACCATCGGTTGTACCATCACCATCCAAGTCAATTGGTCTAGGTGAATAATCAGCTTTTAATCCTAATAATATTTCATCCGTTATTTCAGGTTCTAATGCTTTCTTATCTTCATCAGTTAAAGTAGAATATTCTTCTTCCATTTCTTTTTGAAGTAATTCTTCTTTGTACTTTTCAGCTGCTTTTAATAATTCTTCGTTTGGTAGTGGTGGATTTTCTATATTATCAAAAAATGTTTTTTTATCACTTTCTGATAATATTACGGGAGTTTCTTCTTCCTTTATCAAAGGATTATCAAATGGTTCATCATATAATCCCAACTTTTGGTCCATCTCCATTAAATCAACTAAAGCCTGTTTTTGTTTTTCTTTATCACCATACACTTCGTAATCTTTACTTTCAATCTTTTCTAAAATTTTTTCTTCCTTTCGTTTCATCAATAATCCATTAAATGCAATAATCAATGCTACTGCCAATGGGTCAAATACAATTACTATAATGAATATAAAGAATTTTACAACTGTGTTTAATGGTACATTAAATGCTTCTGCAACAAAACGGAAACCACCAACTTCTCTTTCTAAGTTGATGTTTGCATTTTTAATAGCATTGATTGAATCCAATGCTATGTTGTTTTGTTTTGTTAATTCATCAATACGTTTGGATATAGAAGTAATCTCTTTATCCGCATTACGAATCATTTGAGATACTCTTGCTGTTGATTTATCCTTATCAATTTGTTTAGATAAGTTTGCTTCTTGGGAATTACGAATATTTTGTTGGTTATTTAATTGAGTTGTATAACGAGTAATTTCCGCATCATTCTTAGTTATTTGAGTTTGATACACTGCTATATCTCTTTCAATCTTTTGTAATCCTAAATTTTGTTGTTGGAAAGCATTGGATAGGTAACCAAAGATACCAGCCGATGTGATAAGCATTAAAGTACCAACTGATATAGTTAAATACCATTTGTTAAATCCTTTTAAGTAATCCCATTCTTGCTTTAGGTATGTTGCTGCAACTAATTTAGCTAATTCCAAAGAACCAGCCATTACCATTACGGAAACAGATGCTCCTGCGAAAAGAACACCTAATCCGGTTACGGAAAAATAAGCGGCACATCCGGCAACAAGAATTGCAGATAATCCAACTAATACTTTTAACCAATTCATTACGATAAATCTACGATGTTTGTTGTTAATTCTACCAATCTTTCGATTTCATTTGATAACTTAATTGCTTCTGCTTGATTAGCCGGTCTTTCACCTTTTAACATTTCAGCAATAACTTTGGCTCTTTTAGTAATAGCTTCTAAATTCTCTTGAGCTCTACTTTTGTATTCTGGTTTCATAATTTGTTTTTTTAAATTGTATATATAAATATACTCTAAATAAAAATGAGGGTGATTTTACTCACCCCCACCTATTGTTAGTTTGTTTGTTTAATTAAATTAGCCAATTGAAATTGTTCTTTTCTTTGGTTTTTCGGGTTCTCTCTTTGGAATATGTAACTCTAAAACACCATCTTCGAATACGGCTTTAATACCATCTAAATCAAATATTTTAGAATCAGCTGTGAAACTTCTTAAGAATGAAGAACGTTTAACTTCTCTACGAAGATATGTACCACCTTCTTTTTCAGTTGCTTTACTGGATTTTTCACCTTTTAATGTAATCACATCACCATCTACATCGATAGTAATTTGTTCTTTAGTTAAACCCGGAACTTCTGCTACAATCTCAATACGGTCATCAAAGTTAATGATGTCACATTTTGGATAAGCGTTATTTTGAAATGGGTTAATACCTATTTCCTTTGTTAATTCAGGAAATGATTCTGAAAATACTTTATCGAATAAAGTATCTAATGGTGAGAAGAACTCGTCCCTATATTGAGGAATAGGGAAACCTCTTTGAATTTGATTTTTCATTTTTTTACCTTTTTTAAGCGTTAAGTTTGTATCTCCTTTTGGATGATACGCCGATATGCTGGCCAGCTCTATCGGATAATAAATATAACCAAATTAAAATTTAATACCATTTTTGTATTCAGAACTTTCAATTCTACAACTCATATGGTCTGCCCAATGTAAGATATATGGTAAT
>JACCDN010243190.1_pt1 | contig 12741 bp, 11 predicted proteins | sample 7441691 | NCBI WGS metagenome assembly JACCDN01 (sample SAMN15323439, study PRJNA562643) | freshwater metagenome | isolation source: river surface water | place: USA:Blue River Watershed | collected 2017-08-16 | reverse complement strand
GTCCGTTGACGCAAGGCTTTGATTTACAAGCACTTTTGGATGAAATATCAAGCGACTATATCTTGCGTGCACTCAAGCAAACAGGGGATAGAAAAACAACCGCAGCTCATCTTTTGGGCTTTGCAAACCATCAGACTTTGAGCAATTGGATGAAGCGTCTGGACCTAGGTCGGGAAGAAAATAGTAACTAATTGGAGGTTGGCACGGTTCTCGCACAAAGACAGGCATGAATGCCCCGATAACCACCCAAATGTTAATGCAAGATTTGAGATCGCTTAACTTCGAACCACTGCGCGCGGTGTATCCCGAGCTCGCCAATATGGGTGGCTATGCGGAGCACTACGCCCATTCTGATCCTGAGAGTGCATTGGTTAAGTTGCGCAATTTCGCAGAGCGTTTAGTTGATCGACTGTACATAAAGCTCAAGCTTGAGCGTGTGCCGCAATCAAATTTTGTAGATCTACTTCACAACTCTAGCTTTCAAGCAGTTGCACAGCCATTAGTGCTCGACAAATTGCACCTACTTCGTCGTTTGGGTAATCGTGGTGCTCATGGTGAAGGTGTGGACGCCACTGACGCGGTCCGTTGTATTCAAGAGGCATGGCAGCTTGCACGATGGATGCATGTAACTTTCCTTGGTGGAAACATTGATGACTTTGCTGCGTTCAAACAGCCACCCCTAGAAGGTATCGATAGTAAGGCTGAATTCAAGCGAAAGGCAAAAGCTCTCGCGGAAGAGAACACTCTTAAGGAAGAGCGACTAAAACAGGCGCTGCAAGAGCTCGCTGAATTACGTGCGGCAGACCAAGCCAATAAGTCTGCTGGCCCATCTATCACTCCGCCGACTGCGGAAGCCTTGGCGCACGCAGGCCAAAGCTCTGCTGCGGCAGTTAATCAACTTCGCTTCACTGAAGACAACACTCGTAAATGGCTCATTGATCGCGATTTACGAATGGCTGGCTGGAACGTGCCGAATGGCACAGCCAGTAATGAGTCCGTTGGTCAAGAAGTTGAAGTGCAGCATCAGGCAACAGCCACCGGCAAAGGTTACTGCGACTATGTGCTTTGGGATGACAACGGAAAGCCGCTGGCAGTAATCGAAGCAAAGAAAACAGTCGTCGATGCGCGTGCAGGCCAAGAGCAAGCAAAGCAATACGCGGACGCGCTTGAAAAGCAGCACAACCAGCGTCCAATGATCTTCTTTACAAACGGTCATGACATCTGGGTCTGGGACGACGCAGCGGGCTATCCACCTCGTTCAATCTACGGCTTCTATTCCAAAGATACTCTTCAATATCGTGTTGGTTTTCAGCGCAGAGAAAAGCGTGACTTGATCAAAGACGTGCGTCCAGACTCTGCAATAGCAGGACGGATGTATCAAATCGAGAGCATCACAAGAGTCGCTGAGCGATTTAGTCAGCGCCATCGTCGTGCATTGGTTGTGCAAGCAACGGGTACTGGTAAAACTCGCGTAGCGATTTCATTGGCAAAGTTGCTCATTGATGCTCGATGGGCTAAACGCGTTTTGTTCTTATGTGACCGTAAAGAACTTCGCAAGCAAGCTAAACAAGCTTTCAATGACTTTGTTAGTGAGCCGATCTATGTGATTGGGCAGGCTAACGATATTGGCAAGATGGATGCACGTATTTATATTGGCATCTATCAAGGCTTGATAAACGACTACGAATCTTTTGATGTCGGTTTTTTTGATTTGATCATTGCCGATGAATCACATCGTTCAATCTACAACCTGTATGGAGACTTATTCAAGTATTTCGATGCTTTACAAATTGGCCTAACTGCAACGCCCGTTGAAATGGTGAGTCGCAGCACTTGCCAGTTATTTGGTTGTGATTACAAGTTGCCTACCGCTAACTATCCGCTTGAGCAAGCAATTGCTGATCACAACTTAGTGCCGTTTCGCGTAGTTGCTCATACAACAAAATTTTTGCGTGAGGGTATCAAGGCCGCGCATCTTTCGGATGAGCAAATTGCCCAGCTTGAGGATCAAGGGATCGATCCTAATGATTTGGACTTTGATGCCAAAGACATTGATGACGCTGTAACAAACAAAGATACGAACCGAGTCATTCTTCGCAACCTAATGGAAAACGGCATACGTGATGCCGACGGGCAGTTGCCTGGAAAAACGATTGTCTTTGCGCGCAATATTGACCATGCCCGTATGTTGGCTGAGTTATTCGATGAAATGTATCCACAGTTCGCTGGAAAATTCTGCCGAGTCATCCACTCAAAAGAGCCACGTGCTGAGGAGTTGATTGATCAATTTAAAGTTCCTAATGGTGAACTGCACATAGCTGTCTCAGTCGATATGCTCGATACAGGCATTGACGTGCCTGAAGTGGTGAACCTTGTTTTCGCTAAGCCAGTCAAAAGCAAAGTTAAGTTTTGGCAGATGATTGGTCGTGGCACTCGGTTGTGTAAAAACCTATTTGGCCCTGGTCAAGATAAAAATGAATTTTTGATTTTTGACCACTGGGCAAATTTCGATTTCCATGACTTAAATGTGGATGAAGTAGAACCTCAAGTTCCTAAACCACTCACTCAGCGACGATACGAAGCTCGTCTAGAGTTGGCTGAACTTGCATTGGGGAAATCTGATATTCCAGCATTTGACGCTTTAGCTATTCAGCTCCAGCAAGATGCTGCTGCATTGCCAGATGGTGGCATTTCAATCAGAGAAAACTGGCAAGCCGTTAGTCAAGCGCGAGATGCTAAGTTGGTTCACCAATTTGCACCTGTTACACGCCAACTGCTGTCTGACACTGTGGCTCCTCTAATGAGTGCTCTCGATGTACGCGGTCAAGGTGATGCCTTGCGCTGGGACTTGCTCATGGCAAAAGCGCAATCCGTGGCGATTGCTAAACCTAAACAAGCCAATCCATATCGAGAAGAAATCCTTGAATGGGTTGATCGTTTGCCGCTACATCTCAATCCTGTTCGCGCCAAGGCAAATGAGCTTAAATCTATTCGCTCAGATTCATTCTGGGCAGGGGCGACTTACATAGAGTTAGATGGAATGCGCTTAGCGTTACGTGATCTCATGCAGTTGGCAGAGGCTCCAGTTGCTCCCCCACCATCACCTGTCACGCGGCTTGATATTCAAGAAGACAAAAGTGAGTTCCAGGTCAATCTGCGTCACAGCAACATTAAGTCCGTTGACTTTGGCATTTACCGCAAAGCCGTGCAATCTGCCTTGGAGCCGCTGTTCGAGACCGACCCAGTTCTGCTCAAGCTGCGGCGAGGTGAGCCCATCACAGCTGAAGAGCTGGACAAGCTCAACAGTTTGCTTCACACCCGAAACCCTGATGTTGATCTTGCCACCTTAAGGGAGTTCTACCCTGACACCGCAGTCCAACTCACGCAAATTCTGCGTGGCATAGTGGGCCTTGATCACGAGACCGTTGACGTGCAGTTTTCTGCCTTTGCGCAGGCGCATGCACTCAACAGTCAACAATTGCGATTTCTGGCCCTACTGAAGGACCATATCCGTCAATTTGGCGCTATTGCCGTTGGACAGTTGTTCGATGCGCCGTTCATCACCGTCCATGCCGAAGGCCTTGGCGGCGTCTTCCCTAACCCAACACAGCTCGACGAAGTGGTGCGCTTGGTGCGTGCCTTTGGCGAGCCGCTGCAGCCACCAGCTGCACACTGAAAACACAACAATAAAGAAGAACAACCATGATTACTGGCGCATTAAGAAGTCGCATCGACAGCCTCTGGACCGATTTTTGGACCGGTGGCATCACCAATCCGCTCACCGTTATCGAGCAGATTACTTTCCTGATGTACAGCCGTCTGCTTGACATGCAAGAGCGGACTCAAGAACAGCGAGCAGCTATCACAGGCAAGCGAGAACCCAGCTTGTTTGGCGAGGGCGACCAAGATTGCCGTTGGGAAACCTGGCGTCATTACGGTGGCCCAGAAATGCTGCACCATGTTAGCGACCGGGTGTTCCCACACTTTCGTCGTATGGCTGAGCGTAGTAGCGGAGAAGGCAGTCAGTTTGCTACCTTCATGAAAGACGCACAACTGATGATTCAGAAAGAATCACTACTGGTCAAAGCCGTAAACGCTGTTCACGACCTGCCGCTGGAACAAGGAGACACTAAAGGTGACCTCTATGAGTATCTGCTCAGCAAGCTGACCACTGCCGGTATCAATGGGCAGTTCCGCACGCCTCGCCACATCATCCGCATGATGGTGGAGCTGATGCAGCCCCAGCCGACCGATCGAATTTGCGATCCATCCTGCGGTACCGCAGGCTTTTTGATCGAGTCTTACGACTATCTGTTGCGACAACACAGCAGCGCAGCCGGTACGCATAAAGAAGTGATCGACGGTGAAGAGCAAATCCGCTACAGCGGTGACCTATTAGGCGAACATCGTGAGCATGTCGACACAGACATGTTCCATGCCTACGACTTTGATGCCACCATGCTGCGCATCGCCACAATGAACTTGGTGATGCACGGCGTAAAGCAGCCTGATGTCCACTACCAAGACACATTGAGCCAGAGCTTCGAAGAGCGTCACCCCAAGGGGTCCAAAAACGCCTTTGACATCATCCTCGCCAACCCACCATTTAAGGGCAGCTTAGATGAGCAAGACGTGGCGCCGGATATTTTGCGCACTGTAAAAACCAAGAAGACCGAGCTGCTCTTTATCGGACTGATTCTGAGGATGCTCAAAGTCGGAGGGCGTAGCGCCACGATCGTACCTGACGGCGTGCTTTTTGGCTCCAGCAAAGCCCACGTTCAGCTGCGTCAGCATCTGATCGAGAACAACCAGCTGGAAGCAGTGATCTCACTGCCGTCCGGCGTGTTCAAGCCCTATGCTGGCGTGTCCACTGCAATCATCATCTTTGCCAAGGGTGGCAAGACGGAGAACGTGTTCTTCTATGACGTGCAGTCGGATGGCTTCACTCTAGACGACAAGCGGATGCAAATTGGGGACGGTAATGGGGACTTGCCAGATGTCTTGGTGAAGTTTAAGCAATGGCAAGAGCGACAGGTCACTCTTGGTGACAGGACCGCGAAGGGGTTCGAGGTGCCTGTATCTGACATTCGTATAGAAGGCTACGACCTTTCTTTGAACCGATACAAGAAGACTTTGGCCAAAGCGGCAGTTTTCACGGATCCGCGAAAAATTCTAATGTCGTTAGAGAACACAGAAGCTTCTATCCTCGAAGAATTGGCTGAACTTAAGGACCTGATTGGATGACCCACAGAATCTATCGACTAGGTGAGGTGTGTCGTGTCTCCACTGGACAAAGTGCTCCGCAGGATTCAGATGCTTTCGGTCCGACCGGCCATCCATTCGTTCGCGCTGGATCCCTTGAGCGACTAGTAAGCGGACATTCTGAACAGGCGCTTGAACTCGTTGTGCAAGCAAAAGCTGATCACTATCGGCTTCGCTTGTTTCCGGCGGGCACGATTGTGTTTGCGAAAAGTGGTATGTCAGCCAAGCTGGGTCGTGTTCACATGTTGAGCGTCCCATGTTACGTGGTTAGTCACTTGGCGACAGTTGAACCCTCGTCAGCTGTTCATGGCAGGTGGCTTCTGCATTGGTTCCGGAAGAACTCTCCGACCTCTCTCATCGCAAACGAGGCCTACCCTTCAATTCGCACCTCGGAGATTGAAGCCTTACAGGTTGCGCTACCGGAGATCGGGGAACAGAAGCGCATAGCCAACATCCTCGATAAGGCCGACATAGTCCGCCGTAAACGCCTGGAAGCCATCCGCCTCGCTGACGAGTTTCTTCGTGCGGTATTCATCGATATGTTTGGGACACTTGATAGTCAGACCCATGCACAAGTTTCTTTCGGTGATATTGCGAATCTGGACGCACCCATGGTGGATCCGACCAGCGATGAGTATGCGGACCTACTTCACGTTGGTCCAGACCGAATCGAAAAGGGCAATGGGCAGTTGTTGGAGTGCGAAACAGCCCGCGCGGAGGGTCTAATTAGTAAGAAGTTCATCTTCGACGAGCGCTACGTCCTCTACTCAAAGATTCGACCTGCATTGAAAAAATGCACCCTCGCCGAATTCCGAGGCCTTTGCTCTGCGGACATGTATCCGGTGCGCCCCGTTGAGGGACAGGTAACACGCGAATTTATCTGGGGACTGCTTTTGTCCGATGCTTTTGATAGATACATCGTTACGTTGCCAGATCGAGCGAATATTCCAAAGCTCAATCGTACGGAACTGAATGCATTTCAGTTCAGGCTGCCGCCAATCAAGTTGCAGCAAAAATATTCTGCCCTTGTCAGCAGCACAATGAAGTTGAAGCGTAGGTACCAAAAATTTCTTGCGGAAGCAGACTCTTTGCCTGCTTCGTTCCAATTTTTCATCTGAAACAATACGCATATGACTTCTTTAATTCGCTCAATTTCTCTCCGAAATTTCAAGGGTTTCTCAGATGAAGTCCGTATTGATTTGCGACCCATCACCTTGCTATTTGGTTCAAACAGCGCTGGCAAGAGCAGTGTTCTGCAGGCATTGCAGTATGTTAACGAGGTTCTGAGTGGTGGGAATTTGGATGCTGACTCAACTCGCCATGGTGGTCAAGTGCTCGGACTTGGAGGATTCCAGAATCTTGTCCATGGACGAGACAAAAATGAATCCATTGAGATCGGTATCCTGATGTCCTTGGGAGACACCTCGATGCTGGACTCTGAAGAGGAAGAGATGAGCGATTTAGACTCATCCAATGAAGGCTTACAGCGGTTCGAAGGGCATCTTAATGATTTCAAGCGCCGAGTAAATGACGTTGAACTTAGGTTGACAGTCGGATGGAGCAATCAACTAAATGAACCTGTTGTTAAGGGGTACAAGGTTCTTCTGAATGGCGTTTGGTGTGCAGAGATCAAAGCTTCTTCAGATGGGCGACAAGCCTCCCTGAAACTTCACGGTAGTCATCCTTTGTTTATCGTGCCCAATAATGATGTCGGAAGCTTTATTACAGAAACTGATGGTTTCGTTAGCCCGGGAGACTTGCATTTTGACTACAAGCTTCCTGCAATGGGTGATGCACGCAGGGGAGCGCTGGTTTCTTGGCTTCCAGATGTTCTTTATGACGTTCAAGAAAATGGAGCGGAGCCGGCGGGTATTGGTTTTGCAAACTGGATGCGAGCTATGGATGGTGCGCGTCCCAAACTCAACGCGTTTCGCATTAGGGCACCTGGCGCAAAAACGTCCGAGAGCCTCATCTGGGTCCGGCTTTTTGAGTCTTTCCTCAACTGGATGCTGTTTGGTCCGGCAGACACACTGCGAATGCAGCTTAGCCGCCTAAGGTATGTCGGCCCGATGAGAGTGGTACCAGACAGGGGTTCTGTGATGTTGCGTCGACCCAAGCTCGGCGACTGGGCTGATGGGGCGGCTGCATGGACAACGCTAGCAAATGGTTCGCAGGTTCTCAGGGCCCGCGTCTCAAACTGGATGGGGGATCGTGATCGGCTAAATACTGGTTACACGCTATCACTGCGTACAACTCGAGATTTTCAGATAGATCCAATTGATGAGGAGAAGGCGCTTACACCGCTCGGCCAGTCGCGAACCCGCATCGCCTTGAAAGATTCTTCTGGCCTTGAGCACGACCCTCAAGACGTAGGTATTGGAGTCTCGCAGATTCTCCCAGTGGTGGTAGCCGCGCTCGATAGCAGAGCTAGTTTGGTATGTGTCGAGCAGCCAGAGTTGCATGTTCATCCGGCGGTGCAGGTGGGCCTTGGGGATCTTTTCATCGAGGGAGCTGTCAACCAAGGTCTTTCTTTCCTAATTGAGACCCACAGTGAGCACTTGATCCTGCGGTTATTGCGACGTATCCGTGAGACCCACGAGGGTGAATTGAAGGAAGGGTCTTCGGGAATTAAGCCAGATGATGTCGCGGTTCATTGCTTAAGTCGAGATGCTGGGGTTGTAAAAGTGGATCGTATACCGATAACCCCTGATGGCGACTTCACAAAGCGCTGGCCACAAGGATTCTTTGATGAAAGAGGAGCGGAGTTGTTCTAATGTTCAAAGAAATAGCCATTGATCCAGCTGCTGTCGTTGCTTCCGCTGTTCAGTTCAATAACATCATTGACAGGTTTGGCATTCCAGAGGGAAGGTTGATTGCAGCTTTCCCAAGTAAATGGAAAAAACTTGTTTTCGATGCTGTTACAGCAGAATATAAGCATGCCGCTAAGCAAATGGACCTTAAGACTATCGAATATCGTTTGGCAAAGCTCCCCAAATCATTGTTTGTCTCACGAGATAGACCTGGGCAAGGCTGTGCTAACGATTGGATCAGAGCTGCAATAGAAGAGCACAGACGCTCACCATTTGATGCAGTTATTGCTTCTGTAGAGATTGGGGAAGAAGGCTTTTTGTTGCCAACTGATGTATCAAAAGATCACCCAATTTTTAAGTCCAACCGTGAATGGCAAGTTAAGCGTGATGCAATCTCTATGGCCGATTGTTGCTCCTCCTTGTTGTGTGGCTCTTATCACATCAAACTCATAGATTACAAATTCGATGCATCAAAGCTGCGTTGGAAACGTCCATTTCAAGAATTTCTTCGGAGAATGAAGTCAGGTACGACGATCGATATTTTTCGCGACGATGATGTCCAAACAACTAATTATGTTTTAGGAGTTAAAGATGCACTTAAAGAGGTTCCACAAATAGGAGCCGTCTTGCGCCTATTCGTTAGACCTAGTGGGTCTATGCACAGGCGTTATGTGCTGAACGACTCTGGGGGCGTTTCGTTTGATATTGGTTTGGATGCAGATTTCGGTGGGCTAAAAACGCATGACACAGTAACTGTGTTGCAAGAAGATACTTGGCTTCAACAATGGGAAAAATATGCAGGCGACGATTGTTTAGTTAAGTTAGATATCTAATGGAAATTTATGTGCCTCATAAATATGTAGTTGGTAATTCAGCGCTTCACAGAAAACTGGCCTAAGCTGGAACTCAATCGATTAATGGTAGTCTTATCCCAAGCGCTGAAATTTAGTGTGTAAAGTCTGATACACATCTACACAATCTGAATTTGAATCACACATTAGTTGATTGCAGATGTTACGCATAACCATAATTTCTTCTGGGCTAAACCAGATTCCTGGTAGTCTCTTTCTGTTACAAGCTTGGTCAAGCTTATAAGCGCCAACATCACGGTCGTAGACGATAGGGACATCGAATCTATCTCGTAAAACTGCTAGGTCACGTTTAAACGTGGCGTGTGAAATCTCCATCACTGTCATGAATTCTGACGACGTGACGAAACGCTTGCTTTCAAGCAAGTCCATGTACTTGTACATGCGTTCTATATCAATCATTTCATAATCGCCTTTTCAATTAGTTGCTTTCCGTCCCAATTCAGACGAATAAAGCTGACGCCATTGCGCAGCATGTGCGCTTGAAAATCACGTTTGCTTTCCCAGAAAACTCTTTTGTCTTCCTTGTCATAAATGATCAGTACGGTCTTTGTAGACAGGCCTTTTTTGGCATCTGCACAGCAGATCAAATGACGACGTAATTGCTGCATAACTTGGCCTAAACCGCCCCTTCCACGAGAGCCATGTGCGATGGCAATTGCTAGGTTGCAACACATGAAAATCCCATTCGGATTGCTGGGAATGACATTGACCATCGCAGTTGGATCAATAGATGGCAATGAGCCATCGTGGCGTTCGTTTGATAGATGCTGCTGCGTCGCTTCCATGCCTTTCTCCAATAGAAGCTTTTCAATCGCAGCGATCAAAGGCGCCAAGGCCGCAGATGCAGCTCTTGGATCAAATGTTGTACTCATCTCAATTCCTATTCATGTGAGGACGGATGCGAAGTACACGGCGGTAGGTCCGCTCGATGTACTTCTGAGCAAGCTCAGGGTTTTCACGACGGAACTTCGAAGCATCGAAGCGATCAACGTTCATTCCAGAGAATGAAGCCCAGCCGGCAACGCCATCGCATGCGCCAATCCGCACCATTAGCATTTCCGTCAAGACGGAATCTAAGCATTCGAGTGTTTTAATTTGCGCTCGTATCTGTACGAGTTCTTCAAACATGTTCACCTCTTCAGCAGTTGGCGAACGAGCCTCGGCTAGATCAGAAATTGATCGGACTGTGTCCACCTGCTCGTCAGAGGGTTTCTGCGATAGTAGATTGAGAATCGATTCAATTTCTGAAATGGCGATCACGGAGTTGACCTCGAAGAACTCACCCGATTTGCGGTGCTTTACGAGCTTTGAGTGAACGTAAGCCTCTACGGTCGAGTCGTCGTCCGTCTCGAACCATTGAACCAACTCAAGCCGAGGATTCGCGGTGCGCAGGTTAGACAAGCGCTCTTTGAGGTTGGTAGCGCGGCCAATCTTGAGCAAATTTGTTTCGTTATCTTTGAGTACGTAAACACCAGACATATTTATCCCTTCGAATCCAAAATTGTTTTTAAGTGCCCAAGAACTTCTTCGGGCATTACTTTTAAGAGCTTGATTAATCGCGCATCACCACTTTGCAAAATGGCAGCGCGGACGTGATCGGCCATTCCTTCTGCTTGAACAACCTCAAGCTCGGGAATATCCATGCCGCGAATGATTGCGCCTGTTCGTAGAGCTTCATCTAGTTTTAGGTTGAACTCACCATCAAATGAGTGACCGCACATGCAGCATTTTTTTGCACCTGGTGGGTTGTCAGTTCCGCAGCTGGGGCAAGGCTTAAGACGTGGAGAGGCCTTTGGAAACTCATGGTCACAAGCGCTGCAATGCGCAGCACCAAGTGCGTTTTCATGGTTACAAATCGGACACTTCTTTGTTTTCGCTTCTTTGTCTTTGCCTTTGTGGTGAGGGATTTCTTCCTCAACGCGACGTGCATATTGTTCAAACGCTTCTAGCGTTGGAATAACAACATATGCACGCGTGTCATCGTCAGGACTTGATGTCCTAACAACGCGCCCCACAGCCTGTCTAAATGCAAGCTCAGTACGTGCATTTGGTAAATAGACGAGCACACGCAAGCGTGGGATGTCGACACCTTCTGAAACCATTGCAACTGAAACTAGCCACTTCTTGGAGCTGTTTCGGAATGCTGCAATACGACTCTCAGCATTAGGTAGTTGGCTGTGAACCAACATGGGGGCTTCACCCTCCATGATTTCAATCAGTTCGACGAAGTACTTCGCCATCTCAATGGATGGGGCGATAACAAGTCCGCCAGCTTTAGGCATCCTGTTGCGCAGATCGTCGAGTTTGATCATTGCGGCTTCAAGCATCGTTGCTTGGTAACCTGTCATCAATGGGTTTGTTGTCCCTTTGATGTATTGGGGCGTACAAGTGAGCTTGTAGTAATCCAGAGCTCGTTGAAGTCCAGGAATCTTCTTCAGGTTCTTAGGCAATTCTGTTTTTTCATTGCCTGATACTTGAGTTGACTCGCCTGTGTCTAATTCAACGGTAAACCTCCCTTCGTGCCGGTGGAAAGTAATTGGACGGCAATAGCCGAGATCCACTGCTTGACCGTACGTTAATGTGTATGTTCCCTCAGTGGGGTGAGATATCGCACCAGAGTCGTGATACGCAAGCCATACAGACTGTGCGCCATCCGAACGAATGGGTGTCCCAGTCAATACCAGTACAAAGCTAGCACTTGTGAAAGCGCTGTCTGCGCTGTCACCCCATGCGGCTTCAACAGCTGCGTGGTGGTGCTCATCACAAATGACAAGCGTTCGATTTTTATTGCAAAGATCATGAAAACCGGACTCAAGCCCTTGAATGGCCGACCATGTTGCGCATACATCGATGCCCAAATAGTCAATATTGCCGTCGACACCAGTTACCTTAGACATGGGTCGTTGTGTGACTAAGTTGAAGTCTTTAGACCATTGATTGACCACCTCAGAGCGAGGCGCGATAACGATGACGCGATCGATTTCATCGCGATCAAAAAGTTCGCGTGCAATCGTGCAAGCTGCGATTGTTTTGCCGGCACCAGGTGCTGCATTCAACAGGAAGTGTTTGTCCTTTCTGTCTTTCAATAGCCAGTTGATGGCTTTCGTCGTGGCTTCTTCCTGCCAAGGGCGTAACTTGATCATCTTTAGCTTTCTTATTTGCTGATCCAGTACTCAGTGAAAAGAATTTCACGAATAGGAAGGTTGGAAGGAGGCGTTAGTTGCGCGTATTGATTGACGCGAACAAGCACAGCCGCGTACGTGCAACTTTGTGACTTGATGACATAGCCCTCCTGTCTCATTCGCGAAATGAGTCGCGAAAGAAGGCCAACACCAAAAAGAAGAGATGCTTCAAGGTTGGTTATCTTGTGGCCGGCGAGTAGGTACTCTCTGCACGCTGTTTCGCCAATAGACTTTTGTTTCATGCTGCGTACTCCATCAAATACCGCGCCTGTTGAAAAGCGTCCTCATAACGCTCTTCCTCCATTTCGAATACTTCCATCACGCTGCGTTCCTCGCAGACCAAGCGCCAGGGGTGATCCTTCATTGCGACATCCGACGACCATTCCTCAAAGGGGCGCTGACCAACCCGTAAGTCGAAGTTGGGTTCATTGGCCGAACCGTCGAAAAGATCGACTAAGCAAGAGGCGTCCTCTAATAACTGTCCATGACTTGCATAACCCTCGGGCGCATTTGCGTTAAGTAGTGCAAAGATCTGATGAACTTTTTTAGCTTTAGACATGGTCTTCTCCTTAGTGGAAAGTCGCGGTAGTCGCTTCACAGTGAATTTCTTCATTC
>JACCDN010455529.1_pt1 | contig 12742 bp, 12 predicted proteins | sample 7441691 | NCBI WGS metagenome assembly JACCDN01 (sample SAMN15323439, study PRJNA562643) | freshwater metagenome | isolation source: river surface water | place: USA:Blue River Watershed | collected 2017-08-16 | reverse complement strand
CCAGTTAAAAAATGTTTTAAAGATTTGTTTTGCTGTTTAGATGTTGGCATATCTTGGCATCCTTGGAGGTTCGACTCGAAGACTTAAAAATTGTGAATCTGATTGAAAACATTGAGTACCAATATGATCACTCCACAAACCACGCAATGAATCTTTGGTGTTAAGAATTCTCACATGTGAAACACCTTGCACTAAAGCATTCAGTACAGTTTTTACTTTGGTGTACATTCCACCAGTCACAACTTCCGTATCAATAAGTTTTTGTAAACCATCCGATGAAATTTCACGGATTAATTTTGTTTGTGCATTTAAAATTCCAGACTGATCCGTTAAGAAAACCAGTTGCGAAACTTTCAATGCGATTGCCAACTGCGATGCGGCCCAATCGGCATTGATATTATAGATCTCACCTTCGGCACCAAATCCCAATGGGGTTACAATCGGAACCGGAGAACCAGCTTGTTTCAAAACTTCCTCAATAGGCTTGATATCCACATGTTGAATCGCGCCAACCAAACCAAGCTCTTCACTGGCTTGCTGACAAAACAAAATACGATCTTGCACGCCAGAAATTCCAGCAGCAGAAACTCCGACTTGTTTCATTGAACCAACCAACTCACCATTCAGTCGTCCCCACAAAACAGATTGAATCGCATCCATCATTTCAGGTGTGGTCACACGTTGTCCACGCACGAAACTCCATTGAATTCCACGACGAGTCAGTTCTTGATTGATCGATGGGCCTCCGCCATGAACTAAAATAACTTCATAACCATACAAACGATACTGTCGAACAGTTTCTGCAATATCTGACATGATGTTGGTCTCTTGCAATGAAGAGCCACCCAATTTAATCAAAACACGATTTGTTTTCACGAGTACTCCGTATTGATATCAACATATCTTTTGGATAAATCACAACCCCAAGCTGTCGCTTGATGTGGGCCAGAATGAAAATCGATATGCACTAAAATTTTACTTTGTTTTAAAGACTGCCTGGTCAACGCACGGTCAAATACTAAAGGTTTACCCTCCGCAAATAAAACCGTGTCTTGCATTCGTAAAGTCATTTTTTCTAACAAAACCAAAGGAACTTGTTCAGCACCAAGCTTGGCCAGAATTCTCCCCCAATTTGGGTCCTCACCATGCATTGCCGTTTTTACCAATGGAGAAAGGGTTACACATCGAGCCGCCCTACGAGCCAACTCTAAATCAGTACAACCAACAACGTCGACTTCGATCAACTTGGTTGCACCCTCACCATCAGCCGCAATACTTTTTGCTAAGAGCTGTGACATCTCAATCAAAGCATTTTTGAACAACTGAAAATCTTGATCCGACTTAAGCTCAACACCCGACGCTCCGTTAGCCAACATAAATACGCAGTCATTGGTTGAAGAGTCCCCATCGACACTGATCATGTTAAAACTCTGTTCGACCGCCTCACGCAACAAAGACTGACATAATTTTTCGTCTAATTTCAAATCCGTTAACAAATATCCCAGCATAGTCGCCATATTGGGATGAATCATACCAGAACCTTTGCTGATCCCAGTCAGTCGCACGGACCCAGTACTTAACTCAAGCACATGAGTCACTGTTTTTGGAACAAGATCTGTGGTCAAAATTGCCAAAGCAAAATTTTCTGCAACATCAGTCGCACGGTCTACCAATTCAGGAATGGCTGGTAATAATTTATCAATGGCCATTGGCACACCGATCACACCAGTGCTCGCAATCAAAACCTGATCAGGTTTGATTTGCAAATAATCTGCTGCAGCCTGAACCAATTGCAAATTAGTTTGCACACCCTCGGCACCTGTCGCTGCATTTGCCTGACCACTGTTGGTTACAATGGCACGCACACAAGACGACGGAACTAATTTTTGCGAGTAGACCACAGGTGCCGCACGCATTTGATTCAAAGTAAAAACACCAGCCGCAACAGCATCCACATCGGAAATAATAATACCAATATCTGGACGATATTTACGAACACCACAGTTGATACCGCTGGCAGAAAATTTAAGAGGCAAAAGTGTTCGTTGTAAACCTGGACCCGGTGTCATAAAATTCCTTTAATTTGTAAACCAAAATCAAGCGGCTGCCCGGTAAGAGCATTTAAATTTTCAACTGCTTGGCTTGCAGCTCCTTTTAACAAATTATCAATCAATGAAAACACATAAAGCTGATCACCAACCAAATCAAAAGAGATGTGAGTATTGGCGGTGCCCACAACTTTGCGTAAAGAAAGCAATGAGCTGGAAGATTTTTTCAAAGAAGTATTATTTAAATCATTCCACTTTAATAATTCATAATTCTGATAGGCCTCAGCATACGCCTGATATATTTTTTCACTTGTTACATTGGGCTGAACGCGAGCATAGATCGCCGACGTAATCCCACGACGAACCGGCAATAAATGCGTGGTCATCATCGGTGAAATCATTTCTCCCGTAAGGGCAAAAACTGCTTCAACAATCTCAGGCCAATGCTGATGCCGACCAACCTTGTACGGCAAAACATCGTCGGCGACCTCGGTAAACAAAAGATTTTCTGCTGCCTTACGGCCCGCGCCCGAAGTTCCAGATTTTGCATCAATGACAATGGTTTCCAATTGAATCAAATTATTTTTAATCAACGGCAAAAGAGCCATTAGAATTGCCGTTGCATAACATCCAGGATTGGCGATCAATTGAGCTGGATTTCCAGATAATGAATGCTTCTGATTTGCAGAAAGATTTTTGCTCGCCTGATTCCATGGCATCAATCCATATTTTGCGGATTGTAAAAGATCCGATTGATTATGATTCATCGAATACCATTTTTTGTAATCATGTTTTTTCAAACGAAAAGCACCGCTGAGATCAATAACGGTTTTCCCTTGAGACAACAAATGAGGTGCTAACTCTATTGACGTTTCAGCTGGAGTAGCTAAAAAAACAACTGAAGTCGAATCTGACAATTCTCCCAGACTCTCAGCCGCAGACTTGTTTTGAGCAAATGCTAAACATTGAACAGCATGACCTTGATGATTTTGTTGAAATTGAATTTCTTGATCATCTATATATTGCGACAATTCAAAAGCAGAAGTCGCATAACAAGAACGCAAAGAAAATGTCGGATGCTGTAACAACAATCGCGACAGTTCTAAACCAGAATACCCACGAGCGCCAATCACCGAACAATTTACAGTTGTTTGTTGAGCTGTTGTATTTGTCGTTTTATCAGCAAGCTGCTCAACGACTGGCAACTCTGCCGGATCGCGAGACAATCCAGAAGTCGACGGATAGGTCGAAGCTGGTGTCGATAATGATGATGAAACACGTGAATAATTATGCATAAGTCGCGCATAATTATTCCAAGCGGCAAAAATGTCAATTCTTATTGATAAAAACATTTTCACAAAACATGCTTTTGAACCCCAAATAAATATGGCAGCTACGAAACCCCACTTTTGAGTCGTAATATGGACTTTATTTCGCATTTTTTAAAGCAAAAGTTTGAGTAATTACTCAAATGCCATTTTTTGTTACACATGTATTTTTTAGAATGTGTTATGCAAGCAAATGAATATTTATGCATAATCATTCAACACTATGCAGGCAAATATTTATACTATTTCACGACGCTGTTAGAAAACATTTGGACATATTCAGAATCTGCATTTACAAAAGACGGACATAAAGACTGACATACAAAAAAGGCAGACCTGCCAATCAGGAGCAAATATGACATCAGACAACTCGAAAAACTTCGCAACCACCTCTCGTCCACCAGAATTAGATGCAGTTCTTTTGGTTTACAGTGGCGGATTGGACACATCCATTTGCATTCCTTTTGTAAGAAACGAATATGGTTACAAACGAGTTGTCACCGTCACCGTAGATGTTGGCCAAGATCCAGCTGATATTCAGCAAGCTCAAGAAAAAGCTAAAATCCTTGGCACTGAACATTACACTGTTGACGCCAAAGCTGATTTTACCAAAGAATTTTGTTGGAAAGCAGTTCAGGCCAATGGCGATTACCAGGGATATCCAATGTCGACTTCGATTGCCCGCCCTTTGATTGCACAAAAAGCAGTTGAGGTCGCACAAAAACTTGGCATCAAAGCTTTTGCTCACGGCTGCACAGGAAAAGGCAATGATCAATTTCGTATCGAATTCGGCATTCGCACTCTGATGCCAGATGCAATTATTCACGCACCTATTCGCGAAAACAATATGACTCGATCATGGGAAATTGAATACGCTAAAAAACACAATGTTCCTATTCAACAGAGTGTTGAAAAAATCTGGAGTATTGATGAAAATCTTTGGGGACGCTCCATCGAAGGTGGTCGCCTAGAAGAACCGGACTTTATTCCACCAGAAGAAATTTTCCAATGGACTAAATCTATCGAAAATTCAAATACCGAAGCCACCACTCTGAGCATTACTTTTGACAAAGGAATTCCAGTTGCCTTGAACGACCAGAAAGTTTCCGCTCAATTTACACCAGATCAACTGGTGCTTAAATTAAACCAATTGGCCGGCAACAACGGCATTGGCCGTATTGATATTATGGAAGATCGTATGATGGGCCTAAAAGTCCGTGAAAATTACGAGTGCCCAGCATCTACCGTTATCTTAAAAGCACACAAAGCTTTGGAAAATCTAGTTCTGACTCGTGATGAAATTCGATTCAAAGCGCAAGTCGATCAAGAGTGGAGCAAACTTGCTTATGAAGGTTTGTGGTGGGATCCGTTCAAAGAAAATCTTGAAGCTTTTATCCAGCACTCACAAAAACGCGTCACCGGTCAGGTTTTTATGAAACTCTATCGTGGCAACTGTACGATCATTGGTCGTCAATCTCCATGGGCTTTGTACTCGGCAGATTTGGCTTCTTTTGATACCACCACATTTGACCAACGTGAAAGCACTGGATCCGTTAAGAATTTTGGTATGCAATCTAGAATGTATTACCACTTAAAAAACAAAATGTAGGTGATGGTTATGGCAAAACTTTGGGGCGGCAGATTTAGCGGCGAAACAGACAAACAGGTTGAGCAATTTACCTCTTCCCTGCATTTGGATCAAAAACTGTGGTCCGCTGATATCACGGCTTCGATTGCTCATTGCCAAATGTTAAAAAAACAAAACATCATTCCTAATGATGAAGCACAAAAAATTATTTTTGCCCTGAGCGAAATTCATGAAGAATTCACCAGCGGTAAAACCACTGTCAATCTTGAATCCGAAGACATCCATTCTGATATTGAGAACAAATTAAAAGAAAAGGTCGGCGCCATCTCGGGAAAACTGCACACCGCTCGCAGCCGCAATGATCAGGTCTCAACCGACACACGTTTGTACTTGCGTGAAGAAAATAAAAAATTGCTTGGCGAAATTAGCGAATTGCAAAAATGCATTCTGCAAATCGCAGAAAACCACTGCGAAACGATATTGCCAGGCATGACTCACATGCAACACGCACAACCCGTCAGTCTGGCACATCATTTGTGTGCCTATTTTTGGATGTTATCGCGTGATTTTGATCGCCTCAGCCAAGCACAAACTCGTATTAACATTTTACCACTGGGTTCGGCCGCTCTTGCCGGCACTGGCTTTCCGTTGGATAGACAATTTGTCGCCAAAGAATTAAATTTTTCATCCGTTACTCCTAACAGTTTAGATGCGGTCAGTGATCGTGATTTTGTGATCGAGTTTTTATCAGATGCGGCGATGCTGATGATGCACCTCTCACGACTGTCAGAGGAAATTATATTATGGAGCACTCCAGAATTTGCCTTTGTTGAACTGAGCGACGAGGTCACCACCGGCTCTAGCATTATGCCACAGAAAAAAAATCCAGATGTAGCTGAACTGATTCGTGGTCGTGTTGGAATTGTTTATGGAAACTTAATGGGAGCTCTGACCATGATGAAGGGTCTACCCTTGGCTTACAATCGCGACATGCAAGAAGACAAAACCTTTTTATTTCAAGGTTTAGAAACAACAACGGACTGCGTACGTTTAATGAAACTTATGTTGGAAAAAGCTAAATGGAACAGCGATCGCATGCAACAAGCACTTGCCGGAGATTTTTCTAATGCCACAGATTTAGCAGACTATTTAGTCACACGCGGAATGACTTTTCGCCAAGCTCACGAAGTCACCGGGCTTGTTGTTCAATTTTGTCTGCAACAACATTTAGCTTTAGAAAACATAACTTTGGCTCAATTGCAGAAAATAAATCCCATATTTGAAGAGACTGTTTTGCAGGTATTACCTCATCAAACAGTGATGAAGGCCCGCACTTCTGAAGGCGGAACATCACCCCTTGCAGTAAAAAAACAATTAACTTTAGCTTACGAATACTTGCAGCAATCAAAATAAATTTTAAAAATAATCTTTTACGAAGTCGGTAAAAAACAGTCGTCAATTACCGACCTTTTGATACTCAATCAAATCAATTCGATTCAATTCGATTCAAATTAATTTAAATCGAAATATTATTTACCCGGCTCTACTGGTTTTTCTGCTGGCTTTTCTGCAGCTTTTCCTGGTGCAGCTTGAGATTTTCCACCAGTTTTTGTTTTAGAGTGAGCACCGTGGCCTTTTTTCTTCATACAGTCACAGGTTTTTCCTGCCTCGTGATTGCAGCTCATTTCTTTCATATCAGCAGAACCCTCTTCGTGATCACAAGCAAAACTTGCAGAGTAAGAAAACATCAAAAACAGTGGCAAAATAAATTTTAACATAAAACCTCCGATAAGATTATCACATCACTTTTTCAGCCAAGTCGCAACCTGATCCAGGACTATTTGCCTGTACTTGTGTTCATCTACCAAATACAAATCCCCATGATGGCCACCATCAACTTTTACAAAATTTTTAGGATCAGCTGCTTGCTGATAGATCTCTTGTCCAAAAGCAAAAGGGATTACAGGATCCGTAGTTCCATGAATTACCAATAAATGTCGTGGTGATATTTTCTCGACATGTTTTGGCGCATATTTATCACTCAACAATACATAAGCCAGAGGCTGCAGCAACCAGGTCACCCAATTTTCTGACATTTTCTCGCGAGCAATGGACTGATAAGATAAAAAAGTTCCCTCTGCGATCACTCCCGCAATCGGCACAAGATCGGCCGTTACACCATCGCTTGAAATCACTTCCTCAACAGAACGTAAAGCGGTGACTCCACCAATACTGTGACCATAAACAATCAAAGGTCGACTGTCTTTATTCTTGGTCACCCATAACAAAGCCTGCACCCCTGACTGAACATTTTTTTCTGGGCTGGGTTCACCATCTGACAAACCATACCCTGGATAATCAAAAATAAAATAATTGTAACCCGCAGCTGGCAACCACGCCAACATCGCAAAATGCGAAGAAAGATTCTCGCCATTTCCGTGAAAAAACACAACAGTACCTAACGCTGTTTTGCGCTCGCCCTGAATGGTTTGAGCCGCAAACCACCAACCATGAAGACGAAGTCCATCTTGATTGGTGAAAAACACATCCTCGGGCTCAAGTCCCCATCGAAGCGGATTCATCAACTGTTGTTTCTGCGGATAGTAAAGCAACGAACTGCAACCAAACAAAAACACACAAGCTATTGAAATCAAAAGGTAATGCATTCTTTTGAAAAACATCAAGACCACCCTCCTACGGACAAATATACCCGGATTAAACACGCGTTAAACAAAAATACTTGCAAGCTTGTGCCGAACCCGATACCAATTAAAGCAGGTCCAATAGAAATATTGAACCGCAATTTAATACGTTACTAAATATAAGTGGAAGATATGGTTCCACGTTTCTACCAGACGCCATAAATGTCTGTCTATTTGGGGGTTCAATGCGTAAATCGCATCAGAGCGTGAGATGGGGATCATCACGCTTCGTATCTAAGACAGTGTCTAAAACAATCAGAAATTTCGTTGTTACAGTTTCAGCTTTGGTGCTTGCATCAACCGCTGTTCTGGCTCAACCATTTCCAACTGGACCCGACTCGCAAGTCACTCCTGGTGAAACCTGCGACCGTCCAAATGCCTATCGTTACCCTGAGCAAATAGCGTATTGCAATCGTAATGTAGACTCAGGACTCAAGCGAGACATTATCGTTCAGTATGACAAACAGCTTGGCTACCAAGTCAGCCAAATGCCACGCAATGATTTTAAAATCGATCACTATATTCCATTGTGCATGGGTGGCGGAAATGATCGTAAAAATCTTTGGCCACAACATAAATCTGTTTACGAAATCACAGATCCCTTAGAACAAGAGATGTGTATTAAAATGAGCGAAGGTGTTCTGAAACAAGCACGCGCCATTGATTTAATGAAACGCGCCAAGAACAACTTGAAAGAAGTCGACAGCATCAGAAAAGAGATTAACGCTCTTTAGTCTCTTCTTGATTGCGAGCCCACTGAATCCAGAGGGCTCTTTTCTTTTCCATATCTTCGATTTTAACTTTATTTTTGATTTGCAAATTATCACCAAGTTTTAATTTGGTGATTTTCTCTAGCGCCTGAACAGCTTGCGCATATACCCGACTGTCTTTGTCTTCCAATGCTAATGCAAAATTAGATTTTTCATTGCGCTCAGGTGCGCTCGCTAAGGTCTTTAAGATTTGACCACGTATCCACAAGCTTTGCTTGCGATGAAAATTATAGCTCGCAGAAAACTCTTTCCATAATGTTTTACGATCCTCAGCTTTTAAATCCTCAGACAACACATCAACTGCTGCCGAACGAACAACCAAAGCTTTGTCCTGCAATAACTGCAAAGCAATATCATGTGCTTTTTCAGCAGACACCGTGCGAGCCGCAACAAGACTGGCATTTCGCAAAAACCACTGAGGAGATTTAGCCCACTGAGCGAGCATAGGTATTGACGCTTCTTTTTTTAGAGCCGCATACAAAGTCACGCTCTTCCAGCGGCTTTCAAGTGTTTCAGATTCCGCTGCGACAATTTTTAGTAATTCTGGACTGACCTGATCACCCATCGTTATTGCAGCTTGCAAACGATTGTCTGCCGGTAATGATAAAATTTCATGTACATTCACCGTCGGCATCGCACGTGGAATTGCTGCCATCACAGTCGGAATCGACAAAAACATGGCTGCTAAAAAAAATGTTGTACGCATTTATTAGTTCTCTTTCTTAACAAAGTTTTCAAACTGACTCATCAGCTTTTGATCTTCATTAGGCTGTTCTGTAGATTTCCCATCAGCCTCTAAAGCTGTGGCTTCTTGTAAAATCTTATTTTCATCAACACCCGCACCCAAAGCTTGCTCTGCTGTAATCTCAACACCTTCAACATCAGGAATATGCGTAGCTTCTTCAAGCACCTTGTCTATATTCATTGCGCCCAAGTCAACTTGAGTCTCAGCTTCAGCAACTGCGGGCTCCGCATCTGCAACGGGCTCACTGACTGCAACGGGAGCGGCAACGACCGCAGTTTCAGATGGAACTGCTGCCTGAGATGGTGCCGAAGGGGCAACCACACCAGATTCTTCTTCTTTTTGTTTAACTACTGCAGCCGCAAATTCAGCCATCAAATCGTCATCAACAATTCCATCTTTTGATGGATCAGCAACTGCGGCGGCCTCAGGCTCTGCAACCGCAGGAGCCGCCGGAGATTCGGGAACTGCCGGAGCCTCTGGAGCTGCCGCCGCTTGACCAGCTTCAACCTTCTTTTGATCTGCCACTGCCGCAGCAAATTCTGCCATCATATCATCACTGACAACATCATCTTTTGCTGGCTCTGCAGCTACAGATTCTGCGGGCACAGGCTCAGCTGCAACCGCAACTTCAGCTAGAACCTGAGGAGCAACTTCTTCTGCGACCACTGGCTCAACAGCCTCCTCTACAGCAGCAGAGGGAGCGGCAACAGATCCACCACCAGCCTTGAGCTCTTGAATTTCTTTTTGCAGTTTTGCATTTTGTTCTTTGTAATTTGATAAATCAGCAATGTCTTCGCTGATGATTTCGTACTCAGCCAATTTCGCTTGAAGATCTAGTAACTGTTGATTCAGCTGAGCTTGTGCAGCTTCACCACCAGCTGCACCCGCCGCTGGCGCTTGTTTTAATTCTTCAATTTGTTTTTGACTGCCATCAAGCTGCTTTTTAAGTTCGGCAATTTCACCCTGATATTTTGCCAACTCTTCCGGCGAAGCTGAAGCGCCATCACCAGCGGCCGGAGCCGTTTTTTGAACTTGCTCCATCATTTTTTTAAGTGATGATTCAAGCTCCGAAGAAAGCCCCGCACCACCAGCGGAATCATCGCTACCGCCGTACATTAAAATACGCACAGCTACGATGATCGTTACCAATAAAACAACAGCAATCAAAACTTCGATGACAACTGTATTATGGCTCATTAAAAATTGAAGAAATTTATCAATACTCACCAAATTATTCTGACCGAGTGTAAACAGTGGGTCAAGAAACCTCCCGATGATTACCAACACCAAGACGAAAGACAGATGCAACAACAATCAAGCTATGTTATATTGAGGCCGTAACCCAAAATTAATTAAAGCCTAATTTAAGCTATATAAAATTTAAATATCAAGCGAGCTCAATGTGACAAACACTATAGACAACAAAAAAAATCTGAACACTCAACCCGAACAATCAACGAAACCTCATTTTGATTTAATAATCGCTAATGCTACCTGTTTAATTGCTAACGACCTGGACGCTGGACCTTTATCCAGCAGCGCTGTGAAAAAAAATTATGAAATCAAAAAACATCAAGTCGATATCGGCATCAGTCATGGCAAAATTGCTGCAATAGGATCTTTATCTAAAAATGACTGCCAAGAATATTTTGACGCCAAAGGTTTGCATTGCCTCCCTGGAGTGATTGACAGCCAGGTCCATTTTCGTGAACCAGGAATGACACAAAAAGAAGATCTTGAAACTGGAACTCGCGCCGCTCTTTTGGGCGGAGTCACCGCCGTATTTGAAATGCCAAATACAATCCCTGCAACAACAAACAAAGAATTATTGTTAGATAAAATCAAACGCGCACAAGGACGAGCCCACACCCACTTTGCATTTTACGCTGGTGCTAGCTACGACAACATAGCTGAACTTGCTGAGCTAGAAAAAATGCAGGGCTGCTCTGGAGTGAAAATATTTATGGGCAGCTCGACTGGCTCCCTGTTGGTTGAAGACGATGATAAACTTGAACAAATTTTACGAAGCGGAAAACGCCGTGTGATTGTTCATAGCGAAGACGAATATCGTTTGCGCGAAAGAAAACACATTGCTACCGATTCACACGACGTGCGCAATCACCACATCTGGCGAGACACTGAGAGCGCTTTGCTTTCAACGAAAAGACTGATCAAGCTTTGCAAAAAAACATCTCGTCCTGTTCATGTTTTACATATCAGCACAGCTGATGAAATGATTTTTCTGCGCGAAGAAAAAAAACACTGCAATGCAACTGTCGAAGTTCTCCCACAACATCTGACCTTGTTTGCGCCCGATTGTTATGAACGTCTTGGCACTTTGGCACAACAAAATCCTCCGATCAGAGAAAAACATCATCTCGAAGCTTTGTGGCGAGCCGTCAGCGATGGCACTGTCGATGTGCTTGGCTCTGATCACGCCCCTCACACTTTGGAAGAAAAACAAAAACAATATCCACAATCACCCTCTGGCGTACCGGGCGTGCAAACCATTATACCAATTATGTTAAATCACGTACACAACGGCAAACTTAGTCTTGAACGATTGACTGAACTTGTCTGTGAAAACCCGCGACATGTTTTCTCTGTAAAACAAAAAGGACGCATCGCCGTTGGCATGGATGCAGATTTAACTTTGGTGGATTTAAAAAAAGAACGGGTTATTGAAAATAAATGGATTGCCAGTCGCTGTGCCTGGACTCCGTTTGATGGCATGAAAGTCACTGGCTGGCCAATGGCGGTCATCCTCAAAGGACAAGTCGCCATGAACAACGATCAGATATTAACACCGCACCAAGGTGAGCTCGTTTTGCATGAATAAGAAAAAAGGCATGTCATTATTTTTCGGTGGTTTGTTGCCGATTGTTGTCTTTACCTTGATCGATGAATATCAAGGTCCATTCTGGGGAACAGTTGTCGCCATGATTTTTGGTTGTGGCGAAATCGCTTATGAAAAATTTCGTTTAGGAAAAATAGAAAAAATAACCTTGATCAGTAATTTTTTAATTTTCATTTTAGGTGTTGCCTCGATCGCCACAGACAGCGGCTTATGGTTCAAAATGCAACCAGCTATTTTCGAAGCTTTTTGTGCTTTGTTTTTATGGGGCTCATTATTTTTAAAAAAACCATTGATCGTAAGTCTTGCGGAAAAACAGGGAAATATCTTTCCTCTCGAAACCTACTCACTATTAAAGATGCTGACTCTACGTTTAGGAATTTTTCTTGGTTTGCATGCTATCTTAGCAACCTGGGCTGCAATTGCATGGACCACAGCTCAATGGGCGATGCTAAAGGGTATTGGCCTGACCGTCAGTTTTATTTTATATATGGGTCTTGAATTTCTTTATCTAAGAAGAAAAATGATGGAAAAAAACAAAAAAATAGTCAACCCATAAGCAACGAAAAATAAAATTCATTTAGTAATATTCAGTAAAAGATATTTTGCTTGCGATAAATTCTTAAATTGGACAGGAGCTCTTTAATTAACAGGAGTTCTTAATCTCTTAAATTAATTGAAGATGAGTTCTAAAATTGAAGAGGCCT
>JACCDN010661010.1_pt1 | contig 12743 bp, 17 predicted proteins | sample 7441691 | NCBI WGS metagenome assembly JACCDN01 (sample SAMN15323439, study PRJNA562643) | freshwater metagenome | isolation source: river surface water | place: USA:Blue River Watershed | collected 2017-08-16 | reverse complement strand
CCGATGAACAGGATTTAACCAGACAGGCTGATATTGAACGCTCTGTGCTGGCTGATGGTTATTACATTGCAGGTATCTATCGGGAAAAAGCTTCTGGCGCCCGTGCAGACCGTCCTGAGCTGCTGCGTATGATTTCCGATCTGCAGCCCGGTGACGTTGTGGTGGCAGAGAAGATTGACCGAATAAGCCGGCTTCCTCTTGCTGAAGCCGAAAAACTCGTTGCATCCATCAAGTCAAAAGGTGCGAAACTGGCCATTCCCGGTATCGTCGATCTGTCACAGCTGGCCGCTGAAAATGAAGGTGTTGCCAGAATTGTGCTGGAGTCGATACAGGAACTGTTACTCAGGCTGGCGCTGCAGATGGCCCGGGATGATTATGAAACCCGCCGTGAACGTCAGACGCAGGGAATACATCTTGCAAAAGCCGCCGGTAAGTATACAGGCAGGAAACCTGACATTAACCTCCATGAACGTATCATCACCCTGCGCCAGGCAGGACAGACCATTCAACGTACTGCCATACTGTCAGGATGCAGTATCAGTCAGGTAAAGCGTATATGGGCTATTCATCAGTCAGACAATTAAAATAAATAAAACAGGAAGAATAGAATATTCACTTTATATTACTCTATGCCGTACAGGCAGCCATTTTATTTAAAACAGCCAAAGGGCTGAATGTATAAATTCCTACCAGATGGCATAATACCAATATACCTGCTCTTTAGCCCCATAATTCCCACACCCCACGCAAGATTGCATCTTGCATAAATTTTTTTAAAAATCATAAAGTTATGATTTTTACTTGTGATTTTATTTTTAAGATTCAATTTAACATACTCTTTGTAGAGTATGTTAGTAGAGTGTAATTATACTCGTTGATAAAACTGAATTTAATTAGAGTATACTATATACTGCACTCTATTATGTCCTCCTGTATGAGAAAGAAGTTACAACACTCTTCATAGAGTACACTCTTACAGGAGTATATTTTTTTGTAAATAAAAAAGGTGAAATATGCCAAGAATACAAACTTTCATTAGTCACGAAATGGAAACTGAAATTAACGATATCGTTAAATTAAAACGAAGTGAGGGAGCAGACAGAAATGAAGTTAATGTATCAAATACTGCTGCCATGCTTATGGAGATTGGACTTAATGTTTATAAAAAGAATACTGAGTCACAGAAAAAATTGGATCCCGTCAGAGTGAATGAAATATTACTCGAGCATGTCATCAAAATAAGTATGGTCTGTCAGAAATTGCTTGGGATTAATTCATTTAATTCTGAAATTAAGAACATGGACAAATTTAATTTTCAGAAAATGGTCAGTGAGATTACCAATGATACTTCATCGGTGATGAAGAAGTTGTCCCATTCAGATGAAACAGATTAATTAGCCATTTAAATTAACTTTTTAGAAAAGCATCTTAATTCTGCTCACAGCTTTCGATACGCATGCCAGCTTCCAGCATCTGTACCAAAGCCAGATTAATGACGGCCGCCCTGCTCTGTCATTTCATCGACACGGAGCAATAAAAAGTCCGGATAACTTTTCACACAGATAATATCTTCAAAACCCTGCCCCTGGTTGTTGCAGAAACTCCTGCTCTTCTGACGTTGATGTCCTCCCCAATATCGCATTACGGTGCGGGTAACGACCAAAGCGGTCGATTATCGCTTTATGGCGTAATTCATAGTCCAGTTGCTCTTCGTCATTCAGAGTGCCGAATAATGTTACGGCTTCCTGGTGGATTTGTGCTGACTCGGAATGCATAAACGGTAAATAGATAAAGCTTCGCTGTTCCGGCGGTAGCGTTTCACATAAGTCAGTGGCTATCGCCTCCTGAGCTAGTACCAGGGCCATCCCGTCACAGGAAAAAGAAAGTGGTGTGTTACGGAACAGATTACGGCTGAACTGATCAAGGATAATAATTTCTGCCAGCCGCCCACCGATTGTTTTCCGCCAGTGAGCCAGTTCTCCCCGAGCAGCGGCATGCCAGACTTTACCAAAGCGGGCGTGCAACGTTCTGTCAAACGCATCGTCTTTTTTGAACCACATAGACGGTTCCGTCTCTGAAAACCAAAAATCCAGTATCTGCTGATACATGATTGTATCCTCTTTTTTATGAGTGAAAAACTTTAGCCATCGCGTGCCTGATACATAAGAACATTTCAAATTTTTAATGATTGTCAAATTAGTACCAATAAGGTATAAAATATATACATAAATAGTATCGTTAATATATTAATTGTACACAATAAATACACTATATTAATACTGGAATTATACCAATGATAATACTTATAGGAAGTCAGAAAGGGGGATGTGGGAAATCCACTACAGCAGTGAATATTTGTGCCGCATTGGCCAAAAATAAACGAGATGTAGTATTAGTTGATGCTGACAGGCAATCCACAGCAGCTAACTGGATTACGGATCGATCAGCAAACGAAAACCTGCCGGTTGTCCATTGCGTCCAAAAATATGAAAACATTCGAGAGACTTTGCTTGATCTTGATAAGCGTTACGAATATGTGATTGTAGATGCAGCAGGACGAGATAGTCGTGAACTCCGAACAGGCATGACGGCAGCGAATATTCTTCTTGTCCCGTTTCGTCCTTCACAACCTGATCTTGATACCTTACCAAATTTACAAGAAATCATCACTCAAGCCCATGATCTTAACCCTGAAATGATGGTATACGGACTGATTACGATGGCCCCGACTAATCCCATAGTCCACGAAGCAGATGAAGCCAAACAATACTTAAAAGATTACCCTAAAATTAAATTACTTAATTCAATTATTCGTGATAGAAAAATTTACAGAGATGCCATGAGTGAAGGATTAGGTGTGGTTGAAATGGATAACCGTAAGGCTATCGATGAAATTCAATCTTTGATGCAGGAAATTTTATAATGGTTAAGCGTAGAGAACCAACAACATTAACCAAACTCCATCCGACACAAGAACAAATAGAAGCTTTTGCTTCTGCAGCTGATGGTGGCACATTTCCAGCAAGACAAGAAGAGGGAAAAAAAATATTAAAAACAAACGCAAACCGTGATTACAAAGCTATACGTGTACCTTTCAATGAATACGAGTTTTCCAAATTAGAAGAACTTGCTATTAAAACAGGCCGTTCAAAGTTGAATGCAATTCGATGGGCAATTTTAAAATTGGCTGATGAGGAACAATAGTGACATTAAATAAATTTAGTACCATTTAGGTATTAAAAATATACCTTAATAGTATAATTTAATAGCTTATTAGATACCAAAAATACACTGTATTGATGCTACTTTGATCCGTTTGAGAAACGGAAAATATTGTACGTTAAGGCTAAATTTTAATCGTAAAGGTTAGCCTTAACTTCCTGGTCACTGGTCCAGTTCAGATATCGCCAGCTCTGCTATTTCTGTTGTAATAGGGCTCCGTTTGGGAAACGGAAAATATTGTACGTTAAGGCTATTTTTTATACACAGCCGTCATCTGAATTATTTGTTGCCAGTAATGTCACTTATTTTTAAATTCCTACAAAAAATGGCCTTCTGTGCGGCCCGTTATCTAATTTAAATCCTGTAATCCATGGTTTTCCTATTGCCATGAATAAAAATGCGCTCCTGGCCTTTTCAGGCCGCTCTGGATTGACTGACTATTTTTTAATCTCCAAATTCTCTCTGCCTGACAATAGTGCGTTCTAGCTGACAGGGGTGTTTTTTACCGTTCTGTCTCTCGCCAGCTGGTTGGCCTGCTCCATGGTCATGCACCGATCTCTGGCACTGCCGGTGCATTCAAAATGGCTGGCCGTACCGGCGCAGCCGCTGAGCATAACAATGACGGCGGCGGTGATGATTTTTTTCATGATGATTCATCGCCCGTCGCTGTGAACACATCAGCCTCAGAATGAGGCTCAGTGGCATCATCTTTAAACAATATGCGTAAAGAAGAATTTCTCCAGGCATTTGCATGTGCAGCTAAAGCACTGCCCTCTTCTGCCGTCATGCTGTCAAAATCGCTCAGATCCGCGCTGACCGTGATAATCGTTCTATATTTTTTCATGATGTCCTCACTGTTCCTGGCGAATTTCCGCCGGCCTGACAAAATCACCCACACGCAGGTCCTGCAGCTGATTCAGCATCCCGGGTGTATCCGGCACGGCCGCGGGCACCGCAGGTGCCTGAGCGGACTGTGCCGCCTTCCTGCGGCGTATTTCCGTCAGTGTTTCCGGCTGGAAACCTTCCTGAAACACCACCGTGACTTCATTACCGGCGCCGATGGGAATGACCGGGTGATACTGCTCGGCGCGTTTGATGTAGTAATCCGACAGGGTTTTGGCCGCCTGACTGGCTCCGCCACCGGCCCCGGCACGGCCGATATCCGCTGCGGACAGGCTGGCAACGGCGCCGATACCCGGCTGTGGGCTGGCTGATTTTTCAATGCCACGACCGATGCCATCGACAAACCCGGCACCAAAGGCCCAGCCGAGGATTTTGCCGTTACGCATCACCACCTCACCCTTGATGCCGTTCTTGCCCATGAAGCTCACGTGTCCGGCAATCTTCTGGTCAATCACTTCACCGGCAATGCGGCAGCTCAGGGTACGTGTCCGGACTTCAGCACGCTCGCTGGAAACATCTCCGTAGGCTTCAAGGTTGACAAAACAGCCTGTCAGATCCATCTCACCGTCATTGGGCAGCTGGACTTTACCGGTCAGTCTGACCTGCATGGGAGCGGTATTTTGCGGGCCGGTGACCGCCGCATTGGTGTCCGCACCCTCAATCACAATGGCGCGTGCAAAGCTGCCGGAGGGAATGTAGGGAAATTTAAATTCCTCTGTGAGGCCACCATAACTGAAGCGCGTGGTGTCCAGCGCGTACGGTGACCTGGTCACGGCCAGCTGTGCGGGCAGTGCCACTCCCGCACCGGAATAAAAATCATGTGCATGAGAAGACGGCATGGCAGGTACGGGTATCTGTGGTGTGGGTGGTACGCTGCTGTCTGCCTGCTCCTGCAGCAGGCGGTTTTCCTGCTCCAGCTCTTCGATACGTTTACTGTCTTCCTCACGGGCACGGCTGAGGGTCTGCATTTCCTGCCTGAGGACCTGCATCTCACGGCGCAGCTCACTGGACATCAGCTGTGACTGGGTCACGGCACTGCGTGACAGTTTTTCATCAAAGGCCCGGTTCACCACCCCGGTCATGTCCGGCAGCGGCTCCTGCGGCTGCGATACGGCCGCTGTTTTTTCATTCTTCCCGCTGGACAAATACCATCCTGCCCCGGCGATCGTACTGATAACCGCCATCAGTGCGCAGAACAGAACAAACTGTCTGCGTTTCACGAGATCATTCAGGCTGCTCATGGTCCGCCCCCGTGAAGGTGATATGCAGGGTCGCGGCTGCGCCAGGTGGCAGTTCCCGCACGCGGCCGGACAGCATTACGGCCCGCACGTCTGTCGTGTAAAAATCCCGCTCATTCAGCACAACAGCTGTACGGGTGTCATTGTGCACCCGGGCACGCACAATGCGCAGGCCATCGCCCTGCCAGGCAGTTTGCGCCAGGATACGCAGGCCTGAAGGCGCAGACAGACGCTGTACAGTCAGCGTCACGGGTGACCAGCCCTGCGGCACTGTCTGCATCAGCAGTGCGCGGTTCAGGGCAACTAGTGTCGATTCATAAGGCTGCGCCGTCGCGATGAGCGGATTAACACGGGTATCGCGCAGCCGCCACACCCTGCCTTCACCCGCCACCGGAATGGCCTGTACGGCAGTGACACCGGACTTCTCCGTTTCCAGATACAGCGTGAAGGGTGTGCGCACGGTGGTTGAGAAAATCACTCCGCCGTCACGGGTGTTACGGCTGTCAGCCAGCACGCCACTGGCACTGCTGATGGCAGTGATGCGATCCCCGTCCGGAATAATCAGATTGGGACTGCCGTGACTCACCTGCAGGGTCGTCAGCCTGCCCGGCTGAAAAGCGGGTGTGGCACAGTGTGCAACACCGCACAGCATCAGCAGAACGGCCACAGAAACCGTGAGTACCGGCACAGGACGATATCGCTTAACGTGAGTTTTCGTTCCACTGAGCGTCAGACCTCTTATCCGCTTAACCTTTTGCATCCGTCACCTCCATGAAATGCACAATCCGTGCCTGACCGGCGTCATAATCCATCTTCAGGCTCCAGCGCTTTTCTTCACTGTCTGCTGCTGCACTGCCAATCCAGGTTTTCAGCACCCCGCGAATGAGTACGCGGTTTTCCGCCGGGATCACCTGAACAGAACGCTGATGAAAGGCAGAGCTCACTTCCAGCTGACGTATGCGCTCAGCCTCCTCTGCCAGCAGAACCCTGAAATCGGCATGCACTGCCGGATTGACAAAGGACAGCAGCAACTGATGCTGGGCCTCTACCGTCGCCGGGGACACATTGAGCCGCAGGGACAGAAAGGACAGCGCCATCATCTCCAGCCAGGCGGCCCCGGCGGATTGTGTGGACAGGGAAAAAGGCGCGGTAAATGCCATCGGGGTGACGATGGTTTTCTGCTCGCGCACAAGCTGCCGGTTGTGCCAGGCCAGCACAAGGGTGGTAGTGAGACTCAAAATCAGGAGAAGCAGCATCACCGCCATCATGATGGCGATAACGCGTGATGAGGACTGACGTGCCGTGAATTCCATCGACTCACCTTATCCAGTGGCGTAAATGGGAATCCGGAATACAGCGGAAGAGACCGCGATACAGCATGCCGGGGAAATACCAGTAGAGCAGGTTGTACAGCCACATACTGCCTTTCCCGCGCTTGGCCGTGCGTATCAGCAGCCACACCATCAGTGTGCCTGCCAGACCGTACAGGGCATGCCCTGCCCACAAACCCAACAGCATTAACGGCAGGGACGGTATCGCTTCATCCAGAGGAAGACCTAAAAACCGGCTCTGCTCCTGCAGCGTCTGTGGAAAACGGTACCAGCTCAGATCATCAGCCATACCCGCCTCTCCTCAGCCGACCAGACTGAAAGTAACGGACGTGAACACCACAACCACAGCCACACCAAACAGCAGCATGATGTTCTTGGTACGGATGTAACCAATCACCCCCACTACCACTTCCGCCAGAATGAGCCAGCTGGCAATGGCAGAGTCTGCCCCGAAGGTATCCTTGACGGCCTGCTTGCTAGGCGCCATCAGATCAACGGCCTGCACGACACCACTGAAAATCAGCAGCGCCAGCACGGGAATGAGTAATGACAGCGTGGTTAACAGTCTGTTGCGGGGAAATTCAGGGACAGCTTCGCCCTTACCCATGATGGATAATTTCATAAGAGGTTTTCCTTAGATAAAAAATGAGTGATATCAGTACTGCATGGATGGAATCCTCCTTAAGGATTCCATTTATTCAATTAATTCAATTTAAGAATGAATTTAACGATGAATAACTATAAATTTAACGAAGTATGAATTTTTATATTTAGTTTCATAATGTTGAAAAATTACTCACTAGCTTAAAATTCATACTGTACAGTATGAATAAAAAAAACAAGTAATCAACAAAATTTTTTGTTTTTTAACTAAAAAGCAACATTTATGGAATCTTTTTAAAATGAAAACCTTTTCTGAAAGATTAAAATTTGCATTATATAAACGTGATATAACTCAAACTGAGGCAGCCAGACGTTGCTGTATCTCTCAACAATCCATGAACTATGTGATAAACAAAAATCTCAAAGCTTCTAAGCTTGCTAACAAAATTGCCTCAGGGCTAAATATCAACCCTGAATGGCTCATTTACGGGACTGGAAAATTTGAGAACCCTGAATTGTTTGATATTCCGATAATCGATAACGTGCTTATGTTAAAAACATTTTTTCATGGACTGAACATACAGGATCAGGCGGATTTTGTTGTTAGCTGTCAATACCTGGGAGAAAGACCATTTGCTTATCTGATTGCTCATAACAAACTTGCCTTATGTGCTTCATCAGAATTTAAAATTGAAAATTCAATCCAAAATGAATATCTGATAATCAATGCTGATTCAGTAGAAGTTACTGATAATAAAAAGGATATTAGCTATCAAATCTATGAATGGAGAACATTTAATGTCAGCCTTAAAAAAGATATCTGAATACTTTTTTTATCTGAAAGATAGTATAACCAGCTCAAATCCTATAGTAAAAATAGATAGTTTTTCTCTTTGTGATGAAAAAATACAAGTATCTTATAGAATCGGAAAACATCGTTTATCGAAAAAACAGGAATTAAAAAACTTTGAAGAACAATTTTTTGAATTACTTTCTTTTTACGATAAAAACAGAATTATAAAATATTCAAATTTAGAGTTTATTTTAACTGACCTTTTTAAAAATGGATATTGTGATAGAGAAAGATTTCTGTCATACGTAGAAAAGGAATTAAAAAATGAACAATTATTTTGAATTTAATTACTTTAAAAAAGTATCAAAAATAAACTATATAATTTTAACTTTATTTATAACATTATCAATAATTTCTCATATTATCGCATTCAGATTAATTGAAATAAACAACTATTCCATATTTCCATCATCTTTTACTTATATGGCCTGCTTCGTACTCGTAGATGTTATGGCCAGCTATAATTCAAGAAAATTCATTATATTAGCTATAATTCTAGAAGGGGTAATGAATTTTTTAATGCTGTTAATAACAAATTTAATTTGCCAGTTACCACATCCTGAATATGTCAATAACACTCAAGCTTTTATAGACGTTTTTACTCCAATAAAATATCTGTTTTTTGCAAATCTTTTAGGATCATTTATTGCTTTTTTATTTGATTCTACAATTTTTTATTATTTATATAAATCCAAAAATTACTCATTCATTACATCATCAATAATATCATCTTTAGCAATAATATTAATTTATACAGTCATCACTGATTACTATGCTTTTAAATTATTTTATTCTGATCATATTTATGAATTAATTATCACAAATATTGTTACTAATTTAATATCAATTGTTGTATACGCCATTTTATCAAGATGGCTGGTAATAAATATATTCAACTACTTAAACAAATAAAAAAGGAAACTATAAACATGATAAAATTTAACGGACTTGGGCATATTAATATTGTTGTTGATGATATCAATAAAGCCAGTGAATTCTATGAGCGTGTTTTTGGGGCTGTCCCACAACAGGAATTTCCTCATTTTAAAAACAAGGGATTTGCCATGGCAGCAGGTTTTATGGATAACCCTGACAGGGTTGATGTATCCATCAGATTTCTCGAAATCCCTGGCGCAAATCTTTTCCTTGAACTTATGGAATACCATTCGCCACACAATTCATCACCTGTCGTAACACATGAAACAAACGCGACGGGCGGACCAAGGCACATCTGTCTCAGGGTGGCTGACATTCATGAAGCATTCAGTTTCATAAAAAAACAACCTGACATCAGAATGATTTCTTCATCAGAAGAATATAATGCATTCAAAATAGACCCCATCAGAGCAGATGAATTTTATTTTTTTGATTCTTCAAAAGAAGCTGATCTGACCGCTAAACATGAAGTATGTGATATCGTCGGACAGATCAGATATTTCTACTTCATCGACAGATATGGTGTTCAGTGGGAACTGGAAGAAGGGCATGCCGATATCGGGGCGTGATTAATACTCTGCTCCCTGCAGGAAATACAATCTTCTTCAGGGAGAATGCTTAATTCACTTTATTCAATAAAGCATGTTTAATTTTGTGAAGCTCCTTCTTGCCATTTTCGCGCTTTCTTGATGATTCCGCTTCAGCGGTATTTTGACTGCGATTCCTAAAAATAATATTGTCAGCAGCAACTTCGAAAATTAGTTCATAATCAGGTAAATCATTGGTTTTAGAAAGTTGCTTAACATTATGTCTGAACATTTTTAGTTGCGCGGTACTTCCCGTTTTCAGATGCAATTTTTCCAGAGAAATCTGAAATTCATGCTGATTACCACAATGCTTACGGGCAATTTCATACAAACGACGATCTATCGCTTTGCGAATACGGAAATAATCAGGACTTATTTTAAGTACTTTTGTCTGCGTCACCGCCTGGTATAACCAGTTAGGGAGAGTAATTTCCACCATACCGATATTTAATTTTCCTTTTTTCTCTTCCAGGATACGCCAGCTGTCAATTAAACCAAAACCTATAGCTTCCCGTTTATCGGCACTGTACTGAATATTCGTAGTAATAGAAGTCCCTCTTAATCTATCTAGAGCTTTTTCTAAATCTTTATATGTTTTTCCACCTATCTGGCGATTGGTTGTAATACAAAAATCGTAAGCAGTAAAACAAACAGTACGGCTTATTGGTTGCTCTTCATACATTGCCTGGCACAGTTTAGAAATAGCGTATATCCAGACATCTTTATCAAAAATCGTCGCCATGCCATATTCGGCATTGGGAGCAACTTTGATAGATGTGTTTCCATTTATATATTCACGGATACGAACATCGCCACCTTTAAGCGCAAAAAAAGGATGCTCCATGCTGGCCATTTCATCGCGAAAAGATGCGATCTCCACTTCATCAGCAATAAAGAAATCCAGTTCTTTGTGTTTTCTAGGGCGCAGTGTTTTCAAGTTGTAACTTCTCGTAACTTTGATACGATCGATCATAGCCAATATCCTGGTGCAATCAGGGTTGCGGTCAGAACCCGTTCGGTGTTAGAGCACCAAGCGGGTTCGCTCATTTTTAATCGATTTGGACTTCAGAAACGCTAAATATATTGGACTTTAGAAACAAAGTATTGGACTTTAGAAACAAAGTCAACCACCAATAACATTTCCGTATTCCAACACTCAAAAACACTGCGCAAAAAGTCATTTTTTAGTGGATAAGTTTAAAATTAGCTTGGACTTCATAAACCAAATACTGGACTTTAGAAACCAAATACTGGACTTTAGAAACCAAATACTGGACTTTAGAAACTTCATTTTTATATTTTTTTATAAAAATCAACAAAATAAAGTGTTTTTTTTCCTCTTTAATAATTTTAATAAGTACTTAATAAAATTAATAACCTGAGAACACTGTTCAGTCTGTGGATAACTCAACTGCTTAATATTTAAGCAAATAAGTGACCCGTGTAATATTCCGCACCAGAGAAATTCCGCTTCCTCGCTCTGGCTGTTCGTTCCTGCGGATACGCCTCAGCCAGAGACTGCGGCGAGCGGTCGGGGATAATTTAAAAACGATTTAAATTCAGAATCAAAAACTTACTTATTTCATGACAAATAATACTCATATCATGGAAGCTACCCATGAATGCCACTCAGAGCTCACAGAAAGCCCGTTAAGGCATTTTTTATTCCTAGCAATACCTAAATGTATCTTTATGATTTAAATTGGATAATAAGCCTTACAGGAGCGTTTTCCTGACAGACAGAAGATATGCACAGAAAACAGGGATAATCCTGTGAAAAAGAATTAATTCAACGGGATGAGGAAACCAGGTACAATGAGGATAAAAATACAGTACCTCACTGTCACATAAAGCACAGCCATGACTATTGTTAATCCTCATGATGCCTTCTTCCGCCAGTTCCTCAGTCGTACTGAGGTGGCCAGAGATTTCCTGCAGATTCATTTACCAGCGGACATCGCAGACAGGTGTGCATGGGATACGCTGGCCATTGAATCCTCCTCCTTCGTTGAGCCTGACCTGCGCCAGTACTATTCAGATATTGTCTACAGCATGCGTATCGGCAGTGATACGGGATACCTCGGATGTGTCATCGAGCACCAGAGTACTCCCTACCGGCTGATGGCCTTTCGTCTTGCCCGCTATGCACTGGCAGTAATGCAGCGGCATATCGACCAGGGAAATGACAGATTACCTCTGGTAATTCCCATCCTGTTCTATCATGGAAAGAAACGGCCCTACCCTTATACCACATGGTTTCCCGACTGCTTCGCAGACCCTGAGCTGGCAGAAAAGGTATACCTGCGCCCCTTTCCGCTGGTTGATGTTACCGTTATCCCGGATGAAGAAATTCTCACCCACCGTAATGCCGCAGCACTGGAGCTGCTGCAGAAGCACATTCAGGCAAGGGATGTGACCGTAATGGCAGAGAAGCTGGCCCTGTTACTCAACAGCTGGTCGCTCGGTGATGAACTTTTTGACACAGCAGTATGTTATACTTTCCAGCACGGTGATGCATCCAGTGTACAGAAGCTGCTGGAAGCGCTAACACGTCAGGCACCACAACATAGGGAGAAAATCATGACCATTGCACAACAGCTGGAGCAACAAGGGCTGGAAAAAGGCCTGCAACAGGGTATGCAAAAAGGGCGCCAAGAGGGACGTCAGGAAGGTGAAAAAGAGGCTTCTTTGAAAATAGCCAGACAGATGATTGCCATTGGTGTTGAACGCGATATTGTTAAACTTTCAACCGGGCTGTCTGACGCAGAGCTGGACAGTTTGTCACACTAAAATTCCCTGAATTAAGGAGTTTGGGGAGCACCGAAACCGAAAACGCCGTTAACCAGTCATTTTAAATAGCCAAAATCATAGTAGCCAAATTACATCGCAATTTCCTTTCTTGGCCATAGGCATTATCATCAGCCAAATCAGGTATACTTATTCTGGCTACCAATAAATGAAAACTGCCCGCATCTACGAACGTGTCAGTACCGATGAACAGGATTTAACCAGACAGGCTGATATTGAACGCTCTGTGCTGGCTGATGGTTATTACATTGCAGGTATCTAT
>JACCDN010145546.1_pt1 | contig 12743 bp, 8 predicted proteins | sample 7441691 | NCBI WGS metagenome assembly JACCDN01 (sample SAMN15323439, study PRJNA562643) | freshwater metagenome | isolation source: river surface water | place: USA:Blue River Watershed | collected 2017-08-16 | reverse complement strand
TCTTCTGGCAAGGCAAAGTTATCTGGGATGCAAACCTCATTAAACCGATAGGTATGTATTGGGAATCCCTGAACCCCAGAAACAAATGGGGTGGCCACTTCAAGACATTTGTGGATGCGCCTCATTTTGAGAGGCAATACTAAAGGTCAATATAAAGCGCAAGCGCGCTTGAGCTTCTCCGACACTTTTTTCTTTAAGTCATTGGGAGACAAAACCTCAACATCTTCACCATGCTTCAGGATATCCATGATGAGTTCTGGATCCTGGCTATATTCAAACTCAAGAATATAGGATCCATCTTTTTCAAAATGACTTCGCTGGTTTGGATGCCAGGACTCCCCAGAAACCCATCTTGCGGCTTTAGGACTAAATTTAAGTTTGGCTGTCTTATCTGCTCCACCGGAGAAGATACCGTAGCTCTTCGTGAAGTGTTCATTCATATCTGAGTCAAGAACATCCTTACATTTCTCATTGGTCATTACAACACTGCGTATGCCATCCAAAGAAAAACTTCTTAGCGCCTGGCGCTTATGACAGTAAGCATCCAAATACCAATTTTCACGATAGTGAATCAAGCGCTGAGGAGATATGACTCTAGTCTCTTCTTGATCGCGGTCCTTGGTATAAAAAAGAATCTCAATGCGCTCACGTTTAAGAAGAGCATTTCCAATATCAGCAAAGAACTGACTGCTACCCCTCCGAGAGCCTAGACTAATTAACTTAATTCGCTTTCTGAGTTCATTGGAAGAGGTTTCGCCAGACCCTAGGATGGCATCAATCCTAGTCATTAATGGGGCAATATGGGGACCAATCAAACCACCCTGATCCAAGGAAGATAAAAGATGCTGCATAGTTACAAGAGCAGTAGTTTCCTCTTGAGAAAACCACATGCCTGGCAACTCAAACTTAGGGCCAACCCCTTGTTTTGCAAATTTATATCCACGCTCATAAGAGTCCCACTCGATGGGTGCATTGAGTGTGTTCTTCATATAGGCTAAATCACGCTTAAACGTCGCTAGTGAAATCTCAAGTTCAGATAGAAACGTATCAGTGCTAACAACCCCACGACTGTGAAGAAGGTTGTAGATTCTATAAATCCGCTCCATATTATTCATAAGTAACGCGTGCTCTCAGATTTAGCATTTATTGCGACTTTAGCAGATTAGTGCCTATGTAGCTCATTTTGTGAGCTAGTGATATCCCAAAATGCGAAATATGCTAATCGGACCAGTCATCATTTCTTTCTTACTGCCCCTACAACTCTATGCCAACGATCTTCAACATTTCCGTCTTGAAACAGATGTTTACGTACGTATTGCACGTGATTCAGCGGTATTAATTGGTTTGCCCAACCTCATGAACCGTTTCCCAGTCATCAACCATGACCAAGAGCTCATACTCAGAGAGGCTACCAAATATGACAAGCTCCCCAAGAGAAGAAAGCTCTTTATTCTTAAGTTCTTAAGAAGTACTCGAACGTTTTCCGGTGGCTAAATAGCCGATTTATTCATATAGCTTATGATCTGAAATTAATTGGAGTAAATGCGACAAAAGCTATTATCTCTAAAGCTATTATTTAAGAAGTTACTGATAAATTAATTTTGGAATCTACAGAAAACAACCTTCAAGCTAAAAAAGTAGAGGCTTTAAATCCTTTATTGAAATTCGCTGCAATTGCGGGTGTGATCGAGGCTATAAGAAACCGAATAGCAAAGGGCGACAATATTAATGGGCAGGATAAAGAGGGGTTAACTGCCTTAATGCATGCTGTAAGAAAGCAAAACACAGAAGCTGTGAGTGTTTTGTTATCACTAGATGCAAATTCTGATATAAAAAATAATCTGAACAAGACTGCATTTGATATTGCCTCAGAAGCAGGATTCCATGAAATAGTTAATTTACTTATTTCCAAGAAGAAAGAGCTTATAACGCCCCCAAATCAAGATTTGATTGAAATGTTTGCCGGTGACTTTGATCTTGGCGGATGGGTGTATGACGAAGAGATCAATATCCCCATCCACAATGGTGATGTCGGTATTGCAGTAAGTGCAATACAAAAGAGTATTTCAGTTCATAGGCCCATTAATAGGGATGATGACTGGAGCGATGTTGAAATTCACATACCATTTTTAAAAAGAAAAAAAGAGAAGCTTTCACCTTCGGATAAGTTTTTACTACGAGAGTTGATTTATCGCGGATATAGCGATGGTTTTATTTCTCTAGCTAATCTAGAGGAAATTGCTCTGGATGAGCATTTAGATATTGATGAGGTGTTGTTAGATACATTGGTCTTATTTTTGCAAGATCTTGAATTTAAGATTATTGAGAGCCCAATCGAAGCTATTCGAAGTCAATGTGATTATGAAGATACGTACATTGAAAATATATTTGAACAGGCTGTATATCTAATAGAGAGTCATGATTTCGATGAGAAATGGATTTACGATAACTTGAGTGCGCCATTAATTAATGGCAAGTTATTAACGCATGACGATGAAATCAAATTAGGTAAAGATATCGAAGATGCTTATCTTAATTGCTTAAAGTCAGTGTCAGAAAGTAAGAATGCAATAGAGCTAATTCTCGAGGATTTTAAAAAGGTCCGCGATGGAATTCTAGATAGAAATGAAATTTTTGATGAAAAAATAAATTTAGAGAATCAAGACGAGTCGACTGAGAAGTTTATTTCAGATGATTCCTCAATTGATTATTCTGAAGAGAGTGAGTTTTCAGATGAGAATTCAGACTTAATTGAGTTTGAAAGAATGATTTGTCAATCTGACAAAGTCGACAACTCCAAGGTGTTGGCATTTTTACTAGATTCTCATATTGATTTCAAATATTTACAAAATCTGATATTTGAGGGGCGGCTAATAGATGATGATATTTCGAAATATATTGAGATTGCAGTGCAGGCTAGAAATAAGCTTGTTACATCAAATCTACGTTTAGCTAATCACGTAGCTAAGTCCTACAGATACACCGATATGCCATATGCAGACTTAGTTCAGGAGGCATTTGTTGGTCTAATTAAAGGCGCGGAGAGATTTGAGTATAAAAAAGGTTTCCGATTTACTACTTATGCCACCTGGTGGATTCGTCAATCTGTCGGAAGAATGGTTCAGGATAAGTCAAGACTAATTAGGTTGCCAGTCCATATTGGCGAGTTAATCAATAAGGTTGAGCGTTTAGAAAAAACATTAGTTGATCTCCCTATCTCCAAACGAGTTAGTGAAATTTCTCGTGTTCTGGGTATTACTGAGAGACGAACTCTAGCCGCTAAGAATGCTATTTTTTCAACAATATCTATGGAATCGGAGGAGGAAGTAGATATTGAATTACTAGAGTCATATGACTTTCCTCGCGATAATACCTTTGATGAAAATCAGCATAGTTGGATGTTAAGACGTACTTTTGAAAACTTGTTTTTAAGGCTTGAGAAAAAAGACGCTGAAATCATTAAGAAAAGATTTGGCTGGTTTGACGGCAACCCTCTTACGCTTGAGGAGGTAGGAGACCTCTATGGCGTAACAAGGGAAAGAATTAGACAGGTTGAAGCAAAAGCAATGAAAAAGCTTAGAAATGCTTTTTTTATACCGCATATAAGTAGATTTGATAATGAGGTAACAAAGGCACATGAGCATTCTTAAATTTAGATCCGCACCTCCTAATGCCTCAGCGATGATTGAAACATTACGGGGTTTAGGGTATTCCACGGGCGCCGCACTTGCTGACATTATTGACAACTCAATATCAGCTAACGCTAAAAATGTTTCGCTCAAATTTATTTGGAATGGCTCTGAGAGTTCCATAATGGTTATAGATGACGGCGATGGTATGAATGATGCTGAGCTTGAGCTAGCAATGCGGTTAGGGGATAAAAACCCAACCTCAGATAGAAAACCCGGAGATCTGGGAAGGTTTGGAATTGGCTTGAAGTCAGCATCCTTTTCGCAATGTAGGCGAGTAACTGTTGGATCAAGGAAAAATGGAGTATTTAGTTGCTTGCGTTGGGATTTGGATTATCTCGCAAAGAATACCGATGGAGGCTGGCATTTACTTGAGGGCTCTGATCCTCGATCAGGTGAGTTAGTGGTGGAAAACCTTCCAGCCTCTCATGGAACAGTAGTTTTGTGGGAAGAAATGGACCGCATCATAACTCCCGGTTTTAAGGAGCAAGAGTATTTAGATTTAATAGAAAAAATTGACCAAACCTTAGGGATGATTTTTCATCGCTTTTTAAGCGGGTCGAACCCTAAGCTAAGGTTAACAATTAATGGAGTTTCAGTAAAGCCTTGGGATCCATTTATGAGCCACAACTCATTTACTATGGCATCACCTGAAGTGCCATTTCGAACCTCGTCTGGGATTGTTAACATCAGAGGATATGTGCTACCTCATAACGATCAGCTAACTGCAGAAGAGTATGAACGTTGGGGTGGTCCAGATGGATGGAATTCTCAGCAAGGGTTCTACGTGTATCGGAATGATCGGTTGTTAGTATCTGGAGGTTGGTTGGGTTTGGGTGGTCGCAGAGCGTGGACCAGAGAAGAATCACATAGATTAGCTAGGATATCCGTTGACATAACAAATACATCAGATGTTGATTGGAAAATTGATATTCGAAAATCAATTGCAAGGCCGCCTCTATCTATTAGACCAATACTAATAAAAATTGCTGAGGATACGCGAGCAAAAGCCCGAAGAGTTTTCGCTCACCGCGGTTTGTATAACAAGAATACGCAAAAAGAAGAAATACATAACGCATGGCGATCAGAGGTTTTTAAGGGTGGAATTCGATATCGAATCGATACTAATCACCCTGCTATTAAATCTATTATGGAATCATCTGGAGAGTTGAATCCACAGATTAAAGCGCTGCTCAGAATTATTGAGGAAACTGTACCAGTCCAAAAGATATGGCTTGATACAGCGGAGGCAAGAGAAACGCCAAGAACAGCTTTTGCTGAACAACCCTCCGAGGCTGTTGTTGAAGTACTCAAAGCTGTCTATGAAGATTTAACTGTAAGACGCGGTATGTCTGCTGAGTTGGCAAAAAATACATTGTTGTCGAGTGAGCCCTTTAATCACTATCCTAATTTAATCTCAAACTTGTAAAGTTGAAAATGAGCGCAAATAAAGAAAACTTAATAGGTGTAATTAATATTGTCCAAACACTACTAATGAGAGTGAAGGATAGGAGCCTAATTACCCCATCAGTTATTCAGGAAAAGATAAATCTAGCAATCGCAATGGACCCATCCTTGGCTGAGGGAGTTGAGGTTAAAGATGTTGTTGAAGAGTTAATTCGTCGGTTTAGTCGCTGGATTGGAACTGATACAACAATTTCCGATAAAAAGAGTGAGCCTTGGATTACCGCTGAGAGAAAGCAGGATTGGAAATATTGGCAACGTTACGCGACTTGGTTGGAGCAGCAAATATCAGCTCCTGCCGTTGAAAAATTGGATAAAACTACGGATGAAATTTTAGACTTATTGGCTGATCCCAAAAAAGATGGAAGTTTCGATCGTCGTGGATTAGTTGTTGGGCATGTTCAATCTGGCAAGACAAGTAACTACACAGCATTGGTTGCAAAAGCTGCTGATGCAGGATATAAGTTAATTATTGTTTTGGCGGGCATGCATAATAATTTGCGTTCCCAAACCCAGATCCGCCTAGAAGAAGGGTTTCTTGGATATGAAACGTCTTCAAGTGGGGATCCTGCTAATCCTATTGGCGTAGGCGTTGGAGTGATTGATAGTGATATGCATCTATCTCCAGCTTGTTTTACGACTAGACTCGATAATGGTGACTTCAATACTAGAGTAGCAAACCATTTAGCTAATCGACCTGAGGAGCGACCATGGTTGTTTGTGGTCAAAAAGAACAAAACTGTATTAAATCGACTTCTCAAATGGATTAAGAATCACGTTGCTGATGCTACAGATGAAAATCAGCGTAAGTATGTCTCTAAATTACCCTTAATGATCATTGATGATGAGGCTGACCATGCTTCAGTGGATACGGGAGAGCAGGTTCATTATTCCGATGGTACTTTGGATGAGGATTATCAGCCTAAGGCAATTAATGCAGGCATTAGAAAAATCCTTAATTCATTTTCTAAATCTGCATATGTTGGATATACCGCGACGCCATTTGCGAACATCTTCATTCATCGAAAAAATAAAACCGTTGAAGAGGGTGAGGACTTATTTCCATCTGCATTTATTAAGAATTTGGCTGCCCCATCAAATTACATTGGCCCTGCCAGAGTATTTGGTCTCTATGGTGAGGAAGAGCGCACTGGTGGAATGCCGGTTATACGTTCAATTAATTACAAAGATGAAGCTGAAGAAATCAAGTGGATGCCCCTAAAGCATAAAAAGGATCACCATCCCTTATGTAACGGTGAAGATCGTATCCCCAAGAGTCTTGAAAATGCAGTGAATTCCTTCTTTTTGACTTGCGCTGTCAGATATTTACGTGGTCAAGAAGATAAGCACTCATCAATGTTGGTTCATGTGACAAGATTCAACCTTGTACAAGAGGCTGTATACAACCAAGTTGAGAGATATGTTGCCCACATTAAACAGAGAATAACTTGGAAGATTGATAACGAAAATGTTATTGCTGCACTAAAGGATTTGTGGATAACAGACTATGTCCCAACCTATAAAGAGTTTGAGGATATCGCCTCGAGAGATAAGTATTTGGAATTATCTAAAACACTTCCAACTTGGGATGAGGTTCTAAATATCCTGCCAAGAGTGTTATCCGATATTAGCGTTAGGATGATTAATGGTAGCGCCAAAGATGCGTTGGATTACACAACACATTCCCAGACCGGTTTAAAGGTTATAGCAATTGGCGGAGATAAGTTATCTAGGGGACTAACCCTTGAAGGTTTATGTGTGAGCTATTTCATTCGTACGTCAAAAATGTACGACACCTTAATGCAGATGGGGCGATGGTTTGGATATCGCCCCGGATATGTAGATGTTTGTCGCCTATTCATAACCCAAGATTTAATAGGATGGTTTGGGGCGATAACCGATGCGGCTGAAGAGTTAAGGGAAGAGTTTGATCTTATGGTGGAAAGTGGTGGATCGCCACTAGATTACGGCCTTAAGGTGAAGTCCCACTCGGTATTGATGGTTACATCACCCTTAAAAATGAGAACTGCGGAAACGCTTTACCTATCGTTTAGCGGAAGCTTATTGCAAACGATTGCCTTTTTTAAGGAAAAGGATAAGCAGCTGTTGAATTTAGCTGCGACAAATCATTTAATAACCTCTATGGGTGAGCCTACTCAAAAAGGCATTAAGTTGAGCCGCCCTGGCGGCAAAAACGATGAATTGCGTAATAGCTATTTATGGGAAGGAGTTGAGCCTAAAAAAATTGTCGACTTCTTGAGTGAATATGAGTCTCATCCCACATCGACTAGGGTTAATAGTCAAATGATTGCTAATTTTGTTAAGAAATTAGCTGCTGCAGACCAATTAAAAGATTGGAATGTTGTATTAATGGGGGAGGGCAGCGGTGCTGCGTATACATTCGAAAGTGGCTTAAAAATTGAAAGCATGAAAACTCGAAAACACAAAAGTGTCGAGGGTAGATATTCAATTGGCGTTTTAACCGATCCGAGTGATGAGGCAGTTGATTTAGATGAAGCAGCATGGTCGGCGGCCCTAGAGGCAACTAAGAATGCGTGGAAGTTAGATCCGGCTAGAAGTAACTTGGTGCCACCAAAAATCCCGGGCGGTATTCAGATTCGAAAAATCAAAGGTTTTGGGTACGAAGGACATGCGCCTATTAATAAGGGGTTGTTGATTCTTTATCCTCTTGATTCAAGCAGGGACGCAATAAAAGATTCAATGTTTGAGGATGTTGGCTATAAAGACCCTGTTATGGGATTTGCAATCAGCTTTCCATCTACGGAGGCAAGTGAAGATGGTGTCAAGGTTGAGTACCAAGTGAATCAACTATTCTGGGAGGAATTTGGTGAAGCTGATTAAAGAATGTTCAGAGGCATGGAAAACATTCCAAGCGTCTAATGCTATAAACGGTTGGCAAGTGATACCTATTTCTAGTTTAGCTAATTGCCGATTAATGGCTGGTATGGCATTCCCGGGCGCAAGAGAGGCGGCAATCTTTAATTTTGGGGAAGTAAATCTGCCAAGAGCTGAGTTGTTACCAAGCGGAAAAGGTTTCTCAGTTGAATTTGTAGAGATTGAGGGAAATAAATGGATTGCGCTGACTAGATCAGAAGGCGGAAGCTCAGATCTTTATATTGCAATGCTGGAAAATATTTTTAGATTCATGGAAGTCAGGGCAAGTCTTAAAGGCGACAAACTTTTACATTCTTTCCTGGATAAAGTTGCAGCTTGGCAGGAATTTATGAAAAAGGGGAATAAAACCCTTACCCTAGAAAGTCAAACAGGTCTATTTGGGGAGCTTTCTTTTGTAAAACAGTTACTTGATCTGGGATTAAAAGAAGAGGCAATTAAAACTTGGGATGGTCCCATGAATGGGCTGCAAGATTTCCATATTGGATTTGGAGCTGTTGAGATTAAGTCTACTGTTTCTCGGGATGGATTCATAGCAAAAATTGGATCACTGGAGCAGCTAAGTGATAGTACCTATAAGCCGCTTTATTTAGTTGGAAAAAAATTAGCTTTATCTCCAAACGGTATTTCTTTGCCAACGCTCGTAAACGAAATTCGTGACGCTTTAGAGTTTGATGAGATTTTGTTAAGTGATTTTGAGAACCGGCTATTCAATTCAGGATATTTAGATAGTTATGCCAGTGCGTATGACAGACTATTAGTGGTTGAGAAATCTTTGCTCTTTGAGGTAGATGAAGACTTTCCTAGGTTGACGCCGCAATTGGTCAATCCTTTAGTGAAATCTGCGAGATATGAAATAGAAATTAGTACCTTGCCTGCTAGGGAGTTAGACTTGAAGGAAATGCTAAATAAATTAGGGGTAGGTATTTAATGGAATTACAAGAATTCTTAAATCAGCTGCAAGATGAAGTTCATCAAGAAATTGACGTGCGTATCAAATCCAATGAGGGAGGGTTTCCATTTCCAGAATTAGTTTTTTCTGAAAAAGTGATGGAGCACATGTCTGAAATTGGAATGACATTTGACCCTGAAATTTGCCATTATTCTGGAAAGGTCGGTAATGCCAATTTGCGGCTTACCGGATTTTCCCTTTCTGATGACATGGAGCAGCTAGATTTATTTGTTAGTCTATATAGCGATACTAGGGAAATTCAGCAAATCTCAGAAACCGAGACTAAAACCGCTGCCGAACAATGTTTAAGATTTTTGACTAAATGCGCTGATGGACAATTGGCTGCCACAATGCATGAGTCTCATGATGCTTATGCATTTGCTCTGACTATTGAGCAATGTTATTCGTCACTGGATCAAATCAGAATTTATGTATTGTCCGATCGGGTTGCTAAATCTAAAAACTTCAAGTCACGCGAAGTTGGTGGAAAGACCGTTAAGTTAGAGGTTATGGATATTGAGCGCCTATTTAGACATTGGTCTGAGGGTAAGCCCAGGGATGAGTTAATTGTCAATTTTGAGGATGTTTCTGGTACTGCACTTCCATGTGTATATGTGCCGGGACAGATTGATGCTTACGACTATGCTTTGACAGTAATTAATGGTGAAGCCCTACGATTTATTTATGAAAAATATGGCCCGAGATTGCTAGAGGCTAACGTACGATCATTCTTAAGTTCTACTGGGAAAATTAACAGAGGAATCAGGGATACATTAAGAGGTGATCCTGAAAAATTCATGGCATATAACAATGGAATTGTTTTAGTTGCCGATGAAATCATGTTGGGAAAAACCTCTGATGGGGGACCTGGAATAATTGGTTTGAAGGGTATGCAAATTGTTAACGGTGGACAAACAACTGCGTCAATTTATTTCTCCAAGAAAAAATTTCCAGAGATTAACTTGGCTAATGTTCGAATACCCGCAAAAATAATTATTCTCAAATCAACAAGCCCAGAGGATGAGGAATCTTTAGTTGCAGATATATCTAGGTATGCAAATAGTCAGAACTCTGTAAAGCAATCTGATTTGGCAGCTAACAAGCCCTTCCATGTGGAAATTGAAAAGCTTGCATCTTCAACCTATTGCCCAAATGGTATTGGTCGATGGTTTTACGAAAGAGCGGCAGGTAGCTACAACACCTTGCTTACTCGCGAGGGAAATACTCCTGCAAAACTTAAAGCACTAAAAACGGATGTTATTCCTTCCTCTAGGAAAATCACAAAGACAGATTTAGCGAAATACATGCTAACTTGGGATAGAAGACCTGATTTGGTTAGCTTGGGCTCTCAAAAGAATTTTGAAAAGTTTATGGATTACATTAATACTGGTTTGGATGGTAATCCGCTTCCAATGCCTACGGTTTCTGATTTTAAAAATATGGTGGCTAAAGCTATTATTTATAAAAAAACCAGTGGATTAGTCAGACCTTTATTCCCAGCATTTCAAGGAAATGTGGCAACTTACCTTGTATCTATGTTGTCTGAATTTTATGGAAATAAGTTTAACTTTGATAAGGTGTGGGCTAATCAAGATATCTCAGTTGAACTTAGGAATCAGTTGAAGATTTGGTCAGGTGAGGTTAATGAGGTTCTTCATAAATCCTCTGGTGGTCGAATGATTTCTGAGTGGGCTAAAAAGCCTGAATGTTGGGATGCCGTCAAGGTCGCTAAATTTTCTCCTGCTGCGGACAATATCCCTGAGTTAATTATTTAAAAAATGGTACACAATTTCCGCTATTTTTTTTGCTAACAGAGGGGGTACTGCGTTCCCAACTTGACTATATTGCGAAGTTTTATTTCCTTCGAAATAATAGTTATCAGGAAATGTTTGGATTCTAGCCGCTTCTCTAACGGTTAGGCTTCTTGCTTGTGAGGGGTCAGGGTGAATATAGTAGTGCCCATCCTTAGATATGTGAGAAACGATAGTAGTGCTTGGATGCCCACCGAGCTGAACTCTAAATCTATCCTGGAATGGTGCATCTATTGCGTTAGCATTTTGATGTTTTGGTAGTAATTTAAGTGGGATTTCTCTTATTTTCGGCGATCTCCCTAAAATTTTTGCGTAATTCGACAAAAAGAAATATCGCTGAATATCGGATCTCATGTGAGATCTTGTCTCGTGCTGAATGATGCCGCCAATTTTAGGATCTACTAACCAGTCATTTAATTGAGGATTGCCTAAAATTGATGATTTCTTGCTTATGAAATAATCCCCAATTGATTCTGTGCTGCTCGCCAACAGAATGTTTCTATCCATTTCGGTAGTCAATTCTTTTTTTAAAGAATTATTCCAACCACTCAACATGGATTTTGTATCTTTAATTGCCTTAAGCCACTCTTTAAAAGAATCCTCTTCTTTAGATAATTTACTTCTGAGATGTGGCATTGAGCTCAAAACGTCACTAATAGTAGTTGCATCTTCTTCCTCAAGAATTCGATGCTTTTTTCGCGCTAAATCTTTTCTTACTCCAAATAGAATAACTCTATGTCTCGCTTGTGGAATGCCATAACGCTCAGACTCAATTATGAAATCTCTTGGTTCAAGCTCTTCGGAAGAATTTTCAATAGTAAGTGACCTAATTTCATATTCCAACCCTTTTTGAGGTTTGCTAAGGTCTTCTATAATTTTCTTAAATATTAATTCACCATTAAATTTAGATGAAAGAATTCCTTTGACATTCTCCATTATGAAAACTGGAGGTGAATGCTTCTTAATGATCCTTAAGTACTCTCGATATAGCAAGTGCCTAGCGTCGGATTGATATTTTTCAATATCAAGATTCATCATCTTTGATCTTCCTGCTAGAGAATATGCTTGGCAGGGAGGGCCGCCAATTAATACCCACTTCGAATGGTTTTTAATCCCAGCAGAGATCCATTGATCAATGTCTTTTGGAGATGTTTCGCCTAGCGTGGCATTTTTAGCCTCGTTTTGAGCCTCAGTGTAATTTTCTGCAATTAACCGTTGGCTCAAAAACTCCTTTTTTGTAATTCTTCCCGTTATATAGTCATAGTAAGCATCCGGAGATTTATCTTCAAATGATCTAAAGAGTGATCTTAGTAAAAGTGTTTGATGTGCGCTTAAATCTTTCTCTACAGAAAGTTTTAGTTGAAAAAGACGCTTGCCTTGGCTGCTCAGAGAAGAAAATCCTTCACCTAGGCCTCCGGGTCCTGCAAATAAGTCTATGACGGGGATTGTTTTTGACATTATTAAACTCTGTTTATATGCTCCAGGTTAACATATTTTCTCTTGTTATCATCAAGAAATGCTCTACCAACGCCCCCAACTCCTCCAAAACATCCGTGACCAGTTCAAAATTGATTGGCATGGTGTTCATGGCGCTAATCACTGGGCAAGAGTGCTTCACCATGGTCAAAGAATCGGCAAGGCTAGGGAGGCGGATCTATTAGTGGTTGAACTATTTGCTTTCTTACATGACAGCTGCCGCTTTGACGACTACAAAGACCCGCTTCATGGTGAAAGGGGCGCCGAATATGCCTATGGCAATAACGGTAAACACTTTCACTTGGATAGCCAGCAACTGGATAACCTTTGCTTTGCCATCAGACATCACTCTGGGGGTGAGGTATCCACCAATGCCACCATACAAACTTGCTGGGACTCTGATCGCTTAGACCTGGGTAGGGTAGGCATCATCCCATC
>JACCDN011094405.1_pt1 | contig 12746 bp, 11 predicted proteins | sample 7441691 | NCBI WGS metagenome assembly JACCDN01 (sample SAMN15323439, study PRJNA562643) | freshwater metagenome | isolation source: river surface water | place: USA:Blue River Watershed | collected 2017-08-16 | reverse complement strand
TGCTTCATCATTTAAAACCGCATAACGAGGGTTATGCTGTAAACATTGGGTAGCAAGAATTTGCCATTTGCGATCTGCCGTTAGGGCAAAAACAGAATAGCGATCGGGGTGGCGCGCCAGTACATCGAGCGTACTTACACCGATAGAGCCTGTGGCACCAAGAACCGTGACTTGCTGGATGCTCATAAACTAAGTTCCCAGCGTCCAGCCACTAGCGATCAACGCCAAGGCAAATACGGGCGCGGCGGCGGTAATGCTGTCCACGCGATCCAAAATTCCGCCGTGACCGGGCAAAATCACGCCGCTGTCTTTAACACCGGCATGACGCTTGACCATACTCTCTAATAGATCCCCCAATACCGAGAAGAGACTGGTGGGAATAACAATTGCCAGCAGCAAATAGAGATTACTGCCACTCAAATAAGCAACCACAGCAACTAGAATGAGATTTGAGACTAGCCCGCCCGCAAAGCCCTCCAAGGTTTTACCCGGGCTAACGGCCTGTGCCAATTTACGCTTACCCAGCTTACGACCTGTGAAATAGCCACCGGTATCTGCCGCAGCCACTATGGCAGCGATCATCACCACCAACCATGCACCTTGGGGCTGAAAGCGAACATAAACCAACGCCAGCCATGTGGGCACCAATACCAACACGCCCATGAGCAAGCGCGCAAAGGGATGACCCCATAAGATGGCGCTACTCGGATAACCCTGTACCAGCAACAACGCCAAAGCCCACCACGCACAGGCGACAATTAAGAGCGACTTAATGAAAGGTAGATTCAACCCTTGTTCTGCAGCAGTAGACATCCCAATCGCCCAACAAATAGCAAGCAAGATGGCGCCAATAAAACCGACATAAAGTAGACGCTGCCAGATTGCGCCGCAGCTGGATAAATTCGCCCACTCCCATGCGCCAATCAATACCACTGCCCCGATAAATAATGGGAAATGTGCAGGCGACAAACCAAATAATGCCGCTAAAAATACAATCGTTAAAACAATCGCGGTGATAACACGTTGCTTAAGCATGAGTGACTCCCGCTTCTATTTGATCGCCTGTCATGCCAAAGCGGCGCTGACGGTCATGAAATGCAGCTGCGGCACGCTTGAGCTCCTCGCCATCAAAATCTGGCCAAAGTTTATCGCTGAAAAAAAATTCGGCGTAGGCACTTTGCCAAAGTAAAAAATTGCTGATGCGTACTTCACCACCGGTACGAATTAATAAATCGAGCGGTGGCAAATCGGCCATGGAGGTATAGCGATCAAGCAAGTCTTCGTTTACATCGGAGGCGTTAATGCGGCCTTCTTTTACCTCTTGCGCAACTTTTTTTGCTGCTTCAGCAATATCCCAACGGCCACCGTAATCGGCAGCAATAACTAACGTCATCTTGCCATCTTTGGTCAATTCTTCTGCCGCTTCAATTGCGTTTTGTATGCCTTTACTAAAGCGAGTGCGATTTCCAATTACACGCAGGCGAACGCCTTTTTTCTTGAGCGCTTTAGCTTCATTTTTGAGATACAACTGAAACAACGACATAAGCGCTTCAACTTCCAGTGGAGGGCGTCTCCAGTTTTCACTGCTAAAGGCAAATACGGTAAGAACTTCTGCACCAATTTCTTCACAGGCTGTCATGGCATCGCGAATACGTTCAACACCCGCTTTGTGGCCTGCAACACCGGCTAATCCGCGCTGCTTAGCCCAACGGTTGTTGCCATCCATAATGATAGCCACATGACGAAGTTGATTGTGAGACACTGGTTTCTCCCGCTTAGCGAGCCGCCGCATAAAATCCCTGCGAATCGGCAATTTTAAACTGTATTTTTAATTTTCTATTTTACAAAAACAAACTGGCTCGCTAAAAATAGCGAGCCAGTTTGTTGGAGTAGAGCCATTACACTGCCATCAAATCAACTTCTTTGGCCGCCAAGGCTTTGTCCACTTCTGCGATATATTTATCAGTAATTTTTTGAATTTCATCCTGTGCGCGACGATCATCGTCTTCGCCAATAGCTTTATCTTTCAACAAGGCTTTCACATCGCCCAATACGTCGCGGCGCACATTGCGCACAGACACGCGACCATTTTCGGCTTCTGCGCGCGCTTGTTTGATAAAGTTTTTACGAGTTTCTTCCGTCAACATTGGCAGCGGCAAACGAATCAAACCATTGTTGGTAGATGGGTTTAAACCCAAGTTTGATTTCATGATGGCCTTTTCAATTTCAGGCACCAAGTTGCGCTCCCATGGGCTAACTGAAAGCGTACGCGCATCTTCAACGTTGATATTGGCGAGCTGACTTAACGGCGTTTCAGCACCGTAATAATTCACCATAATGCCATCCAAAATACTGGGGTGAGCACGGCCAGTACGGATTTTGCTGAAGTGATTCACCATAGCTTCAACGGCTTTTTTCATACGCGCTTCGGCGTCTTTTTTAATATCATTAATCATTACTTTTATCCTCTTCAATCAAAGTGCCTTCATTGCTGCCTACAACAATGTTTAACAAGGCGCCGGTTTTATTCATACGAAACACACGCACAGGCATATCGTGTTCGCGGCACAAACAAATGGCCGTCAAATCCATTACACCTAATTTTTTATCTAAGACCTCATCGTAAGACAGGCGATCATATTTGGTCGCTGTTGGATCTTTTTTGGGGTCGGCAGTGTAAACGCCATCTACTTTGGTTGCCTTGAGAACAATATCCGCATCCACTTCAATACCGCGCAAACAAGCGGCCGAATCAGTAGTGAAGAATGGATTGCCGGTACCCGCAGCAAAAATCACCACTTCGCCCATGCTCAAGAAACGCACTGCACGGCGTCGATCATAATGCTCAACAATACCGCTCATGGGGATTGATGACATAACACGGCAGGAAATATTGGAGCGTTCAAGCGCATCGCGCATGGCCAAGGCATTCATCACGGTCGCAAGCATACCCATGTGATCACCAGTGACACGATCCAAGCCTGCCGCACTCAGTTGCGCACCGCGAAACAGGTTGCCGCCGCCAATCACCAAGCCCACTTGCACGCCTATGCCTACCAACTGACCAATTTCCAACGCCATTTTGTCGAGCACTTTAGGGTCGATACCGAAACCCTCAGTACCCATCAACTCTTCGCCACTCAACTTCAATAAAATGCGCTTGTACTTTTTATCCCTTGGGCTAGACATAAATGCTCTCCAAACAATGAGTTAGCTACTTGCCTCGGCAACAAAGCCAAGGCTCAAAAAAATCGGCGCAGTTTACCAGAAAACGAACCCATGAGGCGAACCCCGCAAGTGATTCAACAGACTGAATCGCTACAACCTGCAATACAACCCATAAAAAAACCGCGCAGACCCTTGGCTCTGCGCGGTTTTGCTAAAAGGATAAGACCTTGTCTAAAACTGATAATCAGCCCCCAACAACAGGAGTGAAATAGTCACATCCCCTAATTTTTGATAGCGCTGATACTCAAGATGCAGACCAATATTTTGATTAACGACATAACGTCCGCCAACCCCAGCAAACACCTTATCCTTAGAGGAGGAACTGGAATCTTCAGAAAAGAAGGTACGTCGCTTTGATTCTATCTGCACCTCGGCATAACCCAGACGACCATACAAGCTGAGAACTCCACTTAATGGGTGGCTAGCAATAACTGATAGCTGAGCCGCGGTTAAATCAGTGGCGAGACTATTTTCAGCATTTCTTGGATCTGTTTCGTAGATGTCACCCAAGTCGCGATAACTCAATTCGAGCGCAAGCGAATCTTTAAAGGGTAGGTCAAAAACATAGCCCCATGCCACCGAAAAAGTACTTGCAGTTAGGGTCTTATCAATTGAATCCGCAGACCATCTATCGCGCCCAGCATCCGCAGCCACATAAAAGCCCTCTGCAAACACCGGCGCAGCACATCCAACCAACGCACACGCCATCCAAAATTTCTTCATAACATCTCCATTGAATCCTAGTAATCGACACAAACCAGCGTAGACCGCCCATAAAGAAACACAAGTGAAATTAAGCCAATAAAAAAACCCGCACAAGTTGCCCTGTGCGGGTTTTTTTAGATTTCTGCCGCTAGGAGAAATTAGCCTTTAGTAGCTGCTACTTGTGCAGCAACTTCAGCAGCAAAGTCTACAACAGCAACTTCAATGCCTTCACCTACCTCTAAACGCACAAAGCTCTTAACAGTTGCGCCAGCAGTTTTAGCAAATTGGGCAACAGTCAACTCTGGGTTTTTAACGAAAGGTTGATCAACCAAGCTGCTTTCTTTCAAGAACTTGTTAATACGACCAACAATCATTTTCTCAACGATTTCAGATGGCTTACCAGCCATGTCTGGTTGAGCGCGAATGATTTCTTTCTCTTTCTCAACAACTTCTGGAGACATTTGATCAGAGCTAACAACCACTGGGTTAACAGCTGCTACGTGCATAGCAATGTCTTTACCAATTTCGTCGTTACCACCTTCCAATTGAACCAATACTGCGATGCGGCTGTTCAAGTGCAAGTAGCCGCTCACTACGCCGCCTTCAACCAAACTGATACGACGAACACCAATGTTCTCACCGATTTTTTGAACCAATGCTTGACGAGCTGCTTCCAACTCACCTTCCATCAATACAGCAACGTCAGTTTGTTTGGTGGCGAATGCTTTTTCCAACACGCTGTTTGCAAAAGCAACAAAGTTTGGCTCGCGCGCAGCAAAGTCGGTTTCAGAGTTAACTTCTACTGCTACAGCGTAGCTATTATCGTCAGCCACTTTAACAGCAACAACGCCATCAGCAGCGGTGCGGTCAGCTTTCTTCGCTGCCTTCAAACCGGATACTTTACGCAGATTTTCAATGGCCAATTCGATGTCGCCATCAGCTTCAGTCAAAGCTTTTTTACATTCCATCATGCCCAAGGCGGTACGGTCGCGCAGTTCTTTCACTAATGCAGGAGTAACAGCTGCCATGATAATTTCCTCTTTAAAGTTAAACTTTTAATAAAAGCGTAAGACTTTGATACAAAAAGGGGGCAAAGCCCCCTTCTCACGTTTTGCTAGCCCTTGCGGGCCTCAAGCTAGAAGCGGCTGAAATTACTCAGCGCTACCTTCAGCAGCTACGTATTCATCTTTGTTTGGTACAGCAGATACAGACTTAGCACCTTCCAAGCATGCATCAGCAACTGCTTGCGCATAAAGCTTGATAGCACGGATAGCGTCGTCGTTACCTGGGATAACATAGTCAACACCGTCTGGGTTGCTGTTAGTATCAACAACACCGATAACAGGAATGCCTAACTTGTTAGCTTCTTGAATTGCAATACGCTCATGGTCAACGTCGATGATGAACAACGCATCTGGCAAACCATTGATGTTTTTGATACCACCAATTGAACGCTCAAGCTTTTCCATGTCGCGTGAGCGCATTAAAGCTTCTTTCTTGGTCAATTTTGTGAAAGTGCCGTCTTGGCTTTGAGCAGTTAGCTCAGACAAACGACGGATTGAAGCGCGGATGGTTTTGTAGTTGGTCAACATACCACCTAACCAACGGTGACTTACGAAGGGTTGGCCAGCGCGTTCAGCTTGTTCTTTGATGGTCTTTTGCGCAGCGCGCTTGGTACCAACAAACAGAATTTTTTTCTTTTGAGACGCCATTTGTTGAATCAAAGCCAAAGCTTCGTTGAACGCAGGCACAGTGTGCTCAAGGTTAATAATATGAATCTTGTTACGCGCACCGAAGATGTACTTGCTCATCTTTGGGTTCCAGTAACGAGTTTGGTGACCGAAGTGGACACCGGCAGACAACATGTCGCGCATGCTAACTTGCATATTGAGTTTCCTATAAATGTATTGGGTTAGGCCTCCACATATCCCGCTAATCAACCCACCAGCTTTCGCTTTTAGGCACCCAGATGTCGCGTGTCGATACGTGTGTGACGTTAAAGTTAACCTCATCATTGGTAGCAACTTTGATGTAAAGTTGGCGCTATGCCAAAAATGAGGCGCGCTTTATACCACAATTGCTACATCAGTAAAACCTTTAACGCACTATCGCCCTACTTTTACCATCAATTGACAGCAAAAACGCTGGATAAAGAACCAAAACAACTTGTACACTAGTACCATGAATGACCCCATCACCCTGCTTTAGTAGACACCTCAATCAACTAACGAGATCCGGATAATGAAAGAAACTTGGCGCTGGTTTGGCCCTAAAGACCCCGTTACCCTTCAACACATAGCCCAAGCGGGCGCGACTGGCATAGTGACGTCCTTGCACCATATCCGCACGGGCGATGTGTGGCCCATGGCAGATATCTTGGAGCGCAAGGCGTTAATTGAGGCCCACAATCTTGAATGGGCTGTCATCGAAAGCATTCCCCTACACAACGACATCAAAACTCGCACAGGCAACTACCTCAAGCTCATCGAAAATTACAAACAATCAATTCGCAACGTAGCGGCTGCTGGCGTTTTCGACGTTTGCTACAACTTCATGCCGGTTGTGGATTGGACGCGCACCAACCTAAGCTACACCTTACCCAACAAGGCGCAGGCACTGCGATTTGAGATGAGCGATTTCGCCGCTTATGACGTGTATATGCTGCAACGCCCTGGCTCAGAGCAATCCTATAAGCCCGATGTACTCGCCAAGGCCAAAGCGCGCTTGGATGCTATGAGCGATGAAGAGAAAGCATTGCTAGAGAAGAACATCATCGCCGGCTTACCCGGTGGCGAAGGCTCCTATGACCGCGACGGTATCCGTGCCGCTATCGACCAATTTATTAAAATGGGCGACGAAGGCATGCGCGCCAACCTGTTTGCTTTTCTGCGCGAGATTATCCCCGTCGCCGAGGAAGTTGGCGTGCGCATGGCAATTCATCCGGATGATCCGCCATTCTCACTCTTCGGCTTGCCGCGCGTCGTGTCTACCGCTGATGATGCCCGCGCTCTACTCAATGCTGCACCTAGCCCAGCCAATGGATTAACACTGTGCGCAGGCTCCTACGGCGCGCGTTGCGACAATGACTTAGTGGCAATGGCGCGTGAATTTGGCGACCGTATCTACTTCGTTCACCTCCGCAATATCAAACGCGAAGACGATGGCTCCTTCTACGAATCCGACCATTTAGATGGCGACAACGATATGGTCGGTTTGATCGACGCGTTACTCGATGAAGAAGCGCGCCGCGATAAAGCAGGCAGCAACCTACCTAAAATCGCCATGCGCCCAGACCACGGCCATTTAATGGGCGATGAAATTGGTAAAACCGGCATTAACCCTGGCTATTCGTTTGCAGGCCGCATGAAAGGCTTGGCTGAGCTGCGTGGCGTGATACACGCGCTCTCTGTCATTCGCTCACGCTAAATTCAAACAAAGCCCAATCTCCAAAAGCCCCTTCTTAGCAAGGGGCTTTTTTATGGCTCAAACTCTGACAAGTATTAATTTTGGCCTTAGTCAAACGGGGGACAAATCGTTTAGAATGCCCCATCTTTATTATTAGCCGAGATTACCAAGACTCATGTCCGTTACTATAAAAACCCCTGCAGATATCGAAAAAATGCGCGTTGCCGGCCGAATGGCTGCCGAAGTGCTGGAAATGATTGGTCCCCACGTACAAGCAGGTGTTACCACTGCCGAGCTGGACAAGCTCTGCCATGACCATATAGTGAACGTTCAAAAAGCCATCCCCGCTTGCTTGGGCTATCGCGGTTTTCCAAAGTCTATTTGTACATCTGTTAATCAAGTCGTTTGTCACGGTATTCCTTCCGACAAAAAAGTCCTAAAGAATGGCGATGTCATTAATATTGATGTCACCGTCATTTACGAAGGCTTTCATGGCGATACAAGCGCCATGTATTTTGTGGGCACACCTCAACCGCACGCCGAGCGACTCGTACAAGTTACGCAAGAATGTATGTATAAAGCCATCGCACTCGTTAAACCCGGCTGCACCTTGGGCGATATCGGCCATGTAATTCAGCAACATGCCGAAGGCAATTATTATTCGGTAGTGCGTGAATATTGCGGCCACGGCATTGGCAAAGTTTTTCACGAAGAGCCGCAAATTTTGCATTACGGTCGCCCCGGTACTGGCATGAAATTGCAAGAGGGTATGGCCTTCACCATTGAGCCCATGATTAATGCTGGCAAACCGCAAACCAAATTAAAAAGCGATGGCTGGACAGTCGAAACCAAAGACGGCCGCCTCTCTGCACAGTGGGAACACACCATGGTGGTTACTGCCACGGGTGTGGAAGTATTAACAGCACGCAGCGATGAGAAATTTAATTGATGCTGATGACCGCGGTGCCCTATTTTGAGCGTCCATTATTTTTCTTTGACCAAAGCCGTTTTAGGCGCGCACTGGCAGAGCAGCCACACATCACCGTTTTTAAAGACGCAATCAACGCCGCAAATACACAATTCAATCGCCGCTTTATCGAAGGCGAAGATATCCGCACACTGGTTTACGAACGCGCGCTGTTTATCGACTGCGTGTTGCACTATGCTTGGCACAAATTTACCTGGCCCGACAGCATCAGTCTGGAAGCTGTAGGCGGTTATGGCCGCGGTGAATTGCACCCCGCATCAGATATAGATTTGTTAATTCTGCACAGCCCCGATGTACTCGCAGAGTGTGAAGAAAATATTGGGCAGTTTTTTACCTTTCTGTGGGACATCAAACTCGAAATCGGCAGTAGCGTGCGCACGGTTAAGCAATGCATTGAAATTGCGCGCAACGACATTACTGTTGCCACCAATATTATGGAGTCGCGCACCTTAGTTGGCGACCAATCGCTGCGCATCGAATTACTGCAACAATCTGCCCCCAATAACATTTGGCCGGCGGATACTTTCTTCCGCGCAAAGTGGGATGAACAAATCACGCGCCACAAAAAATATAACGACACCGAATACAACCTCGAACCCAATATTAAAAATGCCCCCGGCGGCCTACGCGATATTCAAACTATCAGCTGGGTTGCCAAACGTTACTTCCAAGTGCGCACCCTCAAACAATTAGAAGGCAAAGGCTTTTTTACCGAAGAAGAATTTTCTTTACTCTACAGCGGCGAAGAATATTTATGGCGTGTGCGCTACGGTTTGCACATGGTGGCCAAGCGCGCCGAAGAACGTTTGATGTTTGACCACCAACGCGAGCTTGCCACATTGTTTGGCTACGAGGATGAAAAAGGCTCCCTCGCCGTTGAGCAATTTATGCATAAGTACTATCGCACTGTACTTGCGTTGCGCGAATTGAATGATGTGTTGCTGCAATTTTTATCGGAAGCGATTTTGCAAAAAGGTAAATGCAAAAGCGTCGTTTCCGTTAACGAGCGCTTTCAGCTGCGCGATAACTATATCGAAGCTACGCACACATATGTATTTGAAGAAAACCCATCTGCGCTGTTAGAAATGTTTGTGCTTATGGCGCAAAATCCAAAAATTGTGGGCGTGCGCGCATCAACTATTCGCTTGGTGCGCGAGAGCCGCCATCTAATTGATGATAACTTCCGCAACAACCCCAAGAACACGCAACTTTTCGTCAAGTTGTTGCAATACCCAGGCGGCTTAGTCGAGCAATTAAAACGCATGCTTCGCTACGGTATCCTAGGTCTATATTTACCTGAATTCGGCCAAGTCACCGGCCAAATGCAACACGATTTATTTCACATTTACACGGTCGATGCACACACGCTTAAAGTGGTGCAAAACATGTGTAACTTTTTATTGCCCAGCGCCAAAGAAGAATTCCCCATCTCCGCGCATATTATGACGCGCCTACCACGTTTAGATTTGCTCTATATGGCAGGCCTATATCACGATATCGGCAAAGGCCGCGGCGGTGATCACTCCACACTTGGCGCGGTGGATGCAGAAGCTTTCTGTAAGCGTCACGGTGTTTCTGCGCGCGAAACGCGTTTGGTCGCTTGGCTGGTGGAAAAACATTTACTGATGTCCTCAGTATCGCAAAAGCAAGATTTGTCTGACCCCGAGGTGATCCGCAACTTTGCATTGATCGTCGGCGACCAAATGCACTTGGATTATCTATTTGCACTAACGGTGGCGGATATTAACGGCACCAATAAAGAATTATGGAACACCTGGCGCGCGAGCTTAATGCGTCAACTCTATATGGAAACCAAACGCGCACTGAGACGCGGCTTGGAAAACAATATCGACAAACAAGAACTGATCGAAGAAACTCAACAAGCGGCGATTCGCAAACTGGGGCGCAACAAACTCAGCGAAGCACAAATTTGGGAATTCTGGCGCGATATGGGCGAAGATTATTTCTTGCGCGAAAGCGTAGCGGATATTGCGTGGCACACCGAAGCCATAGCCGATCACTTGCACGACGAACCTTTAATTCTTATTAAAAAAACCACCAACCGCGAATTGGCGGGCGCAACCCAGATTTTTATTCGCAGCAAAAACCAAAAGAATATTTTTGTAGCAGCTACCTCTGCGCTCGATCACCTTAATTTGAGTGTGCAGGATGCAAAAATTTATAGCTCCAATTCTGGCTATACCATTGATACCTTTTTTGTACTCAATCAGGACGGAAAACCTCTGGGCAGCAACCCAACACTGTTGAAAAAAATCCAGCAGACATTGCAAGAAGAATTACGCTTAGCCGATAACTATTCCGAAGTTATCAGCCGTCGCACGCCGCGCCGCTTAAAATATTTCGCTATGCCAACACGCACCAATCTAAGTCACGACACAGTGCGTAATTGCAGTGTATTGGAAGTCATTACACCAGATCGCCCCGGCTTGTTGGCATCTATTGGCCGTATCTTTATGCAATTTGAAATTCAATTGTTGAATGCCAAAATCGCCACCTTGGGCGAGCGCGTAGAAGATATATTCTTTATTGTGGACAACAACGGGCAGCCTTTATTGAATAACGAGCTTGCTGAAAATCTCCAACGCGAAATTCGCGAACAATTAGATAAACGTGTGGATTTGCATTAATCCAAAATATAATGAATTAAAAATATGAACCCAGATTTAAATCTATTGCACCCCTATCCTTTCGAAAAGCTCGCTGCGCTTAAGGCTGCCGTAACGCCGCCCGCAGAATTGAACGATATTATGCTTTCCATTGGCGAACCCAAACACGAACCACCTGCGTTTGTGTTAGATACTTTAGTGAAAAATCTCAGTAAATTATCTAACTACCCAACCACCAAAGGCATTCCCGAATTGCGTGAAGCCATTGCGACTTGGGCAAGCAATCGTTTCAAATTAAAGGTTGGAACATTTACAGCAGACAAACATGTATTACCCGTAAACGGCACACGCGAAGCATTGTTTGCTTTTGCTCAAGCAATTGTGGATAGAACTAAACCTAACCCAATCATTCTATCGCCAAATCCGTTTTACCAAATTTATGAAGGCGCAGCGATTTTATCGGGAGCAGAGCCTTATTTCTTAAACTGCACACCAGATAACAATTTCATCCCTAACTTCGCTGCAGTACCAGAAGAAGTTTGGCAGCGCACACAATTATTATTCATTTGCTCACCCGGCAACCCTACGGGCGCAGTAATGACGAGTGCGCAATTGAAAGACTTGATTATACTGGCCGATAAATACGACTTTGTTATTGCATCCGACGAATGCTACTCAGAACTTTATTTTGACGAATCCAATCCACCAGTGGGCTTATTACAAGCCTGTGCAGAACTAGGCCGCGATGACTTTTCTCGTTGTGTTGTTTTTCACAGCTTATCAAAACGCTCTAACCTGCCCGGATTGCGCTCTGGCTTTGTGGGCGGCGACGCTAAAATTCTGGATAAGTTTTTGTTGTACCGCACCTATCATGGTTGCGCTATGCCGGTACCCACGCAATTAGCAAGCGTGGCCGCATGGAAAGATGAAACTCACGTTATTGAAAACCGTGAAGCCTATCGCCAAAAATTTGATGCGGTATTAGAGATACTCGATGGCGTTGTGGATGTAAAAAAACCGGATGCCAGCTTTTACCTTTGGCCAAAAACGCCCATTAAAGGCGAGCTGTTTGCACAGCAATTATTCGCCGCGCAAAAAGTGACTGTCTTGCCCGGCAGTTATTTAGCGCGCGAAGCTGATGGCATAAACCCCGGCGAAGATTATGTGCGCTTGGCATTGGTTGCCCCCTTGAATGAATGTATTCAAGCGGCAGAGCGAATTAAGGTATTTGTACAATCGCTATGACACAAGCGAAAGGGTTAAACAAAGCGGAGCGGGTAGAGTTTATTTTGCAAAAACTGCAAAGCCATTACCCTGCGCCGCCAATACCTTTGCAACACAAAGATGCCTACACACTTTTAATTGCAGTTTTGCTTTCCGCACAATGCACGGATGAACGCGTCAACACAGTAACGCCCGCTTTATTTCAATTGGCAGACAATCCTTACGACATGGCAAAAGTGCCGGTAGAAAAAATTCAGGAAATAATTCGCCCCTGCGGATTGTCACCGCAAAAATCCAAAGCGATTTCTGTGTTATCGCAAATGCTGGTGAATGAACACGGTGGCCAAGTTCCGCAGGATTGGGAAGCCCTAGAGCGCCTACCCGGTGTAGGCCATAAAACTGCCAGCGTAGTTATGAGCCAAGCGTTTGGTGTACCCGCATTTGCAGTGGATACTCATATACATCGCTTGGCGCAGCGCTGGGGCTTAACCAACGGCAAAAATGTCGTGCAGACCGAGAAAGATTTAAAGCGTTTGTTCCCGCAATCAAGCTGGAATGCGCTGCACTTG
>JACCDN010361716.1_pt1 | contig 12746 bp, 8 predicted proteins | sample 7441691 | NCBI WGS metagenome assembly JACCDN01 (sample SAMN15323439, study PRJNA562643) | freshwater metagenome | isolation source: river surface water | place: USA:Blue River Watershed | collected 2017-08-16 | reverse complement strand
GGCGCAGTTTCTTCAAACTCTTATTCATGAGGCTAATTTAGCGCTCTCCGCCTTCATCGTCACCGTAGTAATCGGCAGCGTAACCACCGGAATAGCCCATGCCCTCATAGCCGCCCGGCCCCGAGTGTATGTCACCTTCGCTCATGCCGACGTCGGTAGGTTCTGTGGTTTGGCGGTTTGGCGGCGTCTGGTTTGGTCGATTTGCCCCAACACCAAACAGGATGGCCAAGCAGCCCATTGGTTTTTCAGTCATGCCCAAAGATTAGGGTCACCCTCTGACAATTGAGGTCACGTTTCAAAACGCCAAGGTTTTTCGTACTATTTCTTAGTTGGCAAACAAATAATGCTCAACGGGTTGTAGCGCAGCTTGGTAGCGCACTTGTCTGGGGGACAAGGGGTCGCAGGTTCAAATCCTGTCAGCCCGACTTCAGAAACAAAGTTCACGAAAGCTTCGATAGGTGGCTGTCCACCTATCTGGCGAAGAATAACAAATAATTAAAGCCCAAAAGGCTCTCAGCACGACAATTGTCAAGACCATTGTCTTTGAAACCAGCACCTTACTAACCCGCCCAAACTTTGGCTGCCATAGGCTCACAAATGGCCCCGCCCAAAGGCGTTGGCATAGTCTCTAGAAAGTGTGTGACTAATTGTTTAAAAGCCAAGCAAAAGCATTCAAATTTGCCACCAAACGCGCCGCTGCCATTGCAGCATCACTGGCGTTGACCGCTGCCGGATTTGTAGCAATCAGTGCTGCCCCAGCCCAGGCCGCCGAGCCGGCTCTCAAATACAACATCCGTGTGAACCGCGATGTCACTGCCGGCCAAGCTGCTGTGATTCGCCCAGGTGAATCGGTCAGCGTCTATGTTGCCGCCTACCTAGACACCCGCTCGAATAGTTCAACCTTGGTCACAGACCTAGTTGCGGGCGACACCATCAGCTTCTTGCCAAACCTAACCACAACCCTGACTCCGTCAAACACCCAGTTCAACTGGTACATCACCGGAAACTCTTGGTGCTATGACGTGACCATGCCACAGACCCAAGAGATCAGCTGGACTGAGGCCATGAAGAACTGTGGTGGTGGCGAGGGCGCAAAGTACATCAACCCTTATTGGAATGCGCGCCTAACCAACAACACCGCTGAGAACGTGACCTTTACGGTTGACCCAACCTTTGTGTTGCCAAGCGCACCAGACGGTATTGCTGACGGTACATCTGGGTATCGAGTAGACACCACTGTGACCTATGAGGCCAGCGATGTCACCAGCTACACCGCAAGCGCTTCAGACACCCGCATCATGTTTGAGTCTGTCACTGGTGTTTGCCTTGCTCGCGACCTTGCAACCGGCACTGCGTTCAAGTCATCAATGCAGATGTCGGCAGATGGCCAGGTAGTCACCGAGGTTGACGACTCTGTCAACTCATACGTTTACTCAAACGTCTACTCACGCCACCTACCGGTGGGCGAGACCTACCTAAGCCGCGACCTACCTGGTGTTGCCAAGATCATTGGTTATAGCGTGTCCTCAGGCCGCGTTACTTTCACCACCGATGGCCCTCACAACTTCAACGGTGTAAACGTTGACATTGCTGGCACCGGAATCACCGATCTAGACGCGATTGACTCAAGCTACACCTGGAACCCAAGTGACACCACAATTACTGTCTCGCAGGCACTCACCTTGCCAGACAGTGCGTATGCAGAGCTTTCTGGCGGAACCATTACAGGCAACGATGGTGGCCAGTACAACTTGTTCCCGGCAGACACCCAGGGCGTAAAAGTCACCGGCAACGCAACCGTGGTTCGCCCAGTTGCCGACTCTGTTTACACCGCAAACCTTGCAGTGGTTGATTACACCGATGGCGTTACATCGGTGGCCCGCGACTGTGGTCCGGCAGCACCAACCTTCACTGTCGACACCGCAAGCAGCACCTACAGCAGCATCGCGCTGGTTGTTGATCAAACACCTGGTGCCAGCAGTTACAGCTGCCGTGCCTACACAACGACCGGCGCACTGGTTTACTCCGGTTATCTGACTGAAGAAAACCGCGCAGCTGGCCAGAAGTGCACGGTTTATGCACTATCCGGTTCAACTACCTACAACATCAAGATGGTGGCAAACTCAAGCTTTGAGGGCTCTGGCCCAGAGTCTGAGGCTGTCTCTCACACCACCGTTGCCGGCGGCGGCGGATACACCCCGCCTGCAATGGTTACCCCAGAGTTGGCGGCTCCTTCTGGCTCGACAACCATCAAGGTGACCGCCCCAGCACTCAAGAGCATGCACTCTGCCATTACTGTGACTGACTCTTCACGTGCCTACGCAGGTGCCAACGGAGATGTCTTCTATGGCTCAGCAGTCGCCGGCACCATCACTGTGGTGAACAACACTGCATCAGGCGCCAACACCAAGTTTGCCGGTAGCGGAAAGCTTGAGATCACCGGCGCCAGCACACTCAACTCAGTTGGTTGGTTGGGTACCAAGGGCAGCGGCTTCACCGTGCTCTACCGCAACACCGCATTCAACACGGTGGCCAAATGGGGTTCTCTAAACTCAGCCAGCGGCATGAAGACTCAAGAAATCACCCAGGCTCAGATTTCTGCATTCTGTGCAGCATCTGCTGGTGCTGGTTACGACGCTGGCAACCTGATTCTGACTTCTTCAGCTATGGCAGCGCCATTTGTGCGTGTTGAGTGCTCGAGCATCGCAGATAACACCAAGCCACTCCGTGTTGTTCTTGCCAACATCGTGGTGTCAGCTTCAAAGCCACTGGTTAAGACCTCAGCGCAGGTCACCAACTACACCAGCAGCAGCTACCCTTGCGTTGCTTTGACGATGAGCAGCAACAAGGCAGCAACCTCGGCAACCGCAGCGCTATTGGCTGTGGCAACCACCTATGCCAAGACCACTGTTGGGCCAAACAGCTACTGCCAGTTTGGTTCAGGTGCCGTAGCCAAGCGCGAGATCATCTCAATCTCGGGTTCAGGCAAAAAGCTGGCATCAAGCGTGCCTAGCGCAGCGGTTGTTCCGGCAGACATCACCGGCTTCTCGGCAGCACCGGGTAAGTCGGCCAACACCTGGGTGGTGCTGACCAGCAGTGCAGGCGGCATGCTGGCTTCGCCAGCGATGAAGTTCATCATGACTGTTGATGCCAAGGGCAAGGCTGTGAAGGGTAAGAACATTACCTACTCTTCAGCCTCAGCAACCAGCAACGCCAAGTTTGCTAACTACAGCACCATTGGCGCTATTGGCCAGCTTTCAAGCGGAACCATCACCGGTATTAGAAGCGGAAACATGATTGGTGGCTCTAACCAAAGCTGGGCTGCGGTTTCGATCAGCTTGTCAACCGGTGTGGTTACAACCGGCCAGGCAATCACCATTACCGCCAGCTCTTACACCGGCACCCAAACCTCTGCCCGAAACATGAACATTACCGCTGCAACCAGCGACTCAAAGAAGGTAAATGTGTTTGTTTTGGCAGACGCCGTGACCAAGCAGTACAAGGCAGCAACTTGGACGTTGCCAACCAAGTAATACCTGAATGAGGAAACCCCGCTCTCGTGTTGAGGGCGGGGTTTTCTTCTATCTAAGACAGCGCCCCTTAGCGCGATCTATCAATACTTTTGGTGTGGCTCGAACAGTGCACCTAAGTAATCGCGCAAAGGAGGGTCGCAAACATAGATGAATGTTCCCTTTATTCCACGTGTTAGCAGTACGCGATAGATGTTTAGCACCCAGTGAAGAACATCTTCATCAGAGTAGATGATTCCCCTGGCAGCGTTGTTCTCGCGCCCCTTAACGTCGTGATAATTTTCGCGAACAAATACCACTCGTTTTGTTTCGACGTCGTAGGAGATGTCATTTCCGAGAATCACTCCAGCGTAGTTAAGGTCATAGCCCTGAATTGTGTGGATGCTTCCTACTTCTGAGTGAGAAGTTGGAGAATTCACCCAATCGGTAACTGTCTGGTTCCACTGGAGGCTCATGCCATCCAGCCTGATATCGACTGCCGATTTGTCACGCTTAGAGGCCCACGGCCAAGCGAATCCAGCCACTAGCCTAGCCAAACCGTGCTGTTCGTTAAGGCCCAAGATGTCACTTCTCATTTGACGGGCATCGCTGTAGAAACGTAAATCATAGCCGTTGAAGTCTTTTGCAGCCTGGGGTGTCTCTGTGAACAGAGCTCTCACGAAATCAAGGTAGTCACTCCCGCCGGATACCCTCATTTGCGACGTTAATTTAAAGAGGGACTCTTCAGCGGCGGCCTTGTTGACCAGTTCTTTTGTGGTTTCCAAAGGCAAGTCAGCTGGCTTGATGGCCTGTGCAGTATCAAGTAGCAGTAGTTGGATACGACTCTTAGATTTTATCCAGTCGAGCTGGGTAATAGAAGGGTCATCGATCCCAAACAGTTTTACATTCAGCGCAGAATACTTGTTATTTTGAGCCGCTGATGGCTGGTTTGCTCTTTGCCCCAAACGGTGAGCCTCGTCAACTATTAGTAGGTCAAAATCACTTTGCGATTCAGCCGCTTCAAATGGAGTAAGGACCATGCCTTTATCGAGGCCTGGAGTTTGCGAAAACACGGTTTGAAGTGTTTTTCGAAGGGCCTGCTGCGGAACTACCAAGCCGATCTTTAGGTCTGTGAGCCGCTCGGAACTCCAAGTGGTGAAAAGTTCTGAAAATACAGATTCCTGCTCGGAAAGTTCATTGTCTTTGGCTAGGGCAATGTCCCTAAGAAGTTTTATTAAGTAGATCGCAACAATTGTTTTGCCCGTCCCCGGATCTCCTTGGACAATCAACTGGCCTCCCTGCTCTGGACCAACCAAGTCCAAGATTTTCTCAGTTATAGCCGAGACAACGATTGCCTGCTCAGTGTTTAGAGCTTTGAAGGGAGAGAACTTGAACAGGTTACTGTTTACGATTTCGGGTATCGGTCGTGAAAGTAGCCCATCTCGGACCAATGCTTCGTAGAGCTCGTTGAAAGATTCTCGATATCTGTCACGATCGAAGTAGTTTGCATCCGTGATTCCGGAATTCGCGTTGAGGACTCGGTGTGTGCCATCGGCAGCGAACAGCTTTATTAATTGCGACTCAAGGTCTAGGCAAGCCGACTTGTTGAAGCGTGGATTCAGGATAATTTGAACGTGATTGAGACCTTGCTTGCCCTCGGTCTTGAGATGCTGGTGAAGACGAGAGGTTGCATTGAGGGTTTCGCCAACGTAGATGTGTTTCTGATCGCTCAGTGTATAGACGACCGGCCAGTCGAGGCCCACTGGGTCTGCAAGCCCCCACGTAGTGATTGCCTCATGGTCAAAAGGAAAAGTTTCGATTCTAAAGTCGGTCATATTTATCGCTTCGACCGCGCGCTTTTTCAATCGGATATTTGCTGCGCGTTTTGGCTAGTTTGTTTTGAATTATTTCCGTTGGTTCTAAACCGTATCGATCGGCGAGCAGTAGGCAATAGGTCAGCACATCAGCAAGTTCATCGCTAACTTCCGAATCATCATTCGGATCCCCCCATTGAAATAGTTCCAATAGCTCTGCCGCTTCAATAGAGATGCTCTTGGCAAGGTTCTCTGGACTGTGAAACTGTTGCCATTCCCTCTCGGCAACAAAATACCTTAGTTCCTTGATGATTTCCCCAAATTCCATAAGGCAAGGCTACAAGTTACTGCCGACAGACTTGGTACGTTTGCACTGTGACCGATAAAGACCCTCTCCACGTTGTAGCGGCTGTAATTATCCGAAACTCCAAAGTTCTGGCTTGTCGGCGCGCCCCGCACAAGGACGCGGCAGGTGAGTGGGAGTTCCCTGGTGGCAAAGTAGAAACCGGTGAGAGTTCTCATGCGGCGTTGTCCAGGGAGATTTTCGAGGAGATGGGCATTATTTGCAGACCTCTACACACGCTAGACATTTCAGATACGAGGGTCGGTTCAAATGTCGTTCGACTGGAGACAGTTATTTGCGCCATAGATGATTCAGCTGCTATCCAAAGCAGCGATCACGATGCATTCTTGTGGCTGGAGGCAGAGGACCTTGCATCAATCGGTTGGGCAAAGCCAGACCTGCCCGCTGTCCAGCTGCTATCCAGGCAGGGGAAACTTGCCTCACTGACGGCTGAAGTGTCCTAGGGTCTCGATAGTCTAATCCGATGGGGAATTCGAAGCATTTCTATGACGGGTTATACGAGCGGCTTCTTAGTGCAGATGAAGCGGAGCTAATAAACCCGGATCAGGCTGGAGTCATCGAAGTCGCAGAGCTTGAGGCAAAAAAGCGACTCTTTGCCCAGTACGTCAACAGGTTGGTTCTTGGCAGACTCGGACAGGCTGAAAACCTTAGTGAATTCAATTCCCTTGTTGTGTCCCTGTCCGAGGCGCTTGATTTTGAATTGGCACAGGCTGAAGAGGGCGCATTCAAAGAGCTCCGTTGGCTTACCACGGCTCCATTACTGCATGCCGAAAGGCTAAAGAGCCTTCGGCCTCTAACACCGCTGAGTGAACTTGCCTTGTTCACGAATGCCAAAGGTGAACCTCGAATTGATTTAGAACTCGAAAGGGAGCTTGCAACGGCCGATCGAGTGGAGATTCTTGTTTCATTTATCAAGATGTCGGGTCTGAGATTGCTGGAAGGGCAGTTAAGGAAGCTTAGGGATCGAAACATTCCCGTCCGATTGATCACGACAACCTACATGGGCGCGACGGATAAAAAGGCCATTGATCGACTGGTCAATGATTTGGGCGTTGAGGTGCGAATCGATCTGCTTCCCGTATCCAATCGTCTGCATGCCAAAGCTTGGTTGTTCCATAGGAATTCTGGTTACTCGACTGCCTATATCGGTAGCTCAAATATGAGCTATTCAGCTCTAACCACCGGTTCAGAGTGGAATGTTCGCCTCGCAGAGGAAAAGGCACCCGAGCTTTTTGCAAAGTTTCAGGCCGCTTTCGACACCTATTGGGAGTCGGATGATTATCGCCACTATTCGAGTGCCGAATTTGGAGAAGCACTCGAAGAAGCACTTGCAAGGCAGTCGAGGAGTGCGCCGACCGACCAATTCCTACTGCCGTCCCTTGAAGTAACTCCCCGACCTCACCAATTGCGCATGCTTGAAGAGTTGGCTGTTGCTCGAGAAGTGTTCGGCCATAACCGCAACCTCGTTGTTGCCGCCACGGGAACGGGCAAGACTGTATTGGCTGCGCTAGATTACAAGCGCCTGATTCAGGCTGGTCGGTCCAGGCCTACTCTGTTATTCATCGCCCACCGCCAAGAAATTTTGCAGCAGGCACTTGTAACTTTCAGGCAGGTTCTCGGGGACTCCCAATTTGGTGAACTACTCGTGGATGGTCTACGACCCAAGGAATGGAGGCATGTCTTCGCCTCTATTCAGTCACTCGGGCGAGGCAAGCTTGAGGGACTTGAATCGAGTCACTTCGAACACATTATTGTCGATGAATTCCACCATGCAGAGGCTGCTTCTTATCAGGCCCTTTTCTCTAGTTTGGAGGCTTCCCAGGTGGTCGGCTTAACAGCCACTCCGGAGCGAGCCGACGGCGTTGATCGCATTTGGCAGGAGGTTTTTGGTGGTCGTATTGCTACGGAACTTAGGTTGTGGGATGCGCTGGGGCAGGACCTTTTGGCGCCATTTCATTACTTCGGCATGGGCGAGGAGCTTGATTACAGCCAGCTTCCTTGGGTTGCGGGTCGGTATGACTCAAAAGCCCTAAGTAACCTGATCACAGCTAATTCATTTAGGAACAGGAGGGTCCTGCGAGAAATAAATGACAAAGTGCCGGATCTCTCCAAAATTAGGGCTTTGATTTTTTGCGTTTCGGTTGACCACGCAAATCAGGTGGCTCAGGAGTTCTCGGAACTTGGTGTTAGGACTAAAGCGGTCACTGGCGTCACGGCCAATCGCAACTCAATTATTCAGGAGCTTAGGTCAGGGTTTATCCAGGCGATAGCCACTGTTGATGTTTTCAACGAAGGCGTGGATATTCCAGAGGTAGACACCGTCATTCTTTTGCGTCCGACAGAGAGTCCTGTGGTTTTCTTGCAACAGATTGGGCGAGGGTTAAGGCGTTCCCCTGGCAAAGATCATGTCCTTATTTTGGACTTTATCGGCGCACATCGTGCCGAATATCGAATGGATTCAAAATTCGCTGCCCTCACCGGAAAAACGCGTTCCGAAGTCATCCAAAATCTTCAAGAAGGGTTTCCATACCTGCCTTCAGGTAGCGCTATCCAGCTAGATGGGCTTAGTCAGGAGTACATCCTTGATCTACTCAAGCGTCAGATATCACCGAGTTGGCAAAAGCTGGTGCAGGAAATAAAGAACACCGGCACGGCTGATCTTCTCGAATATCTTGAGGCCAGTGGCCGGGAAATCTTCGAAATTTATAGAGGAAGCGGAAGAAGTTGGTCAAACGCATTGACGGAGGCCAATCTTATAGATTTCAAGATCTCCCCCATCGATGAGGCGCTTCTAAAGCGGGTTCCAAAATTGATGCACATAGATGACATGACCCGTTTAGAGGGTTTTTCTCGATTGTTAGCCTCGAATGGCCCTACCTGGTCGGCGCTGTCTGGTTCGGACCGGCGTATGGCGAGCATGTTGTTCTGGAATCTCTTTGACGATGGTAAGAGGCCTTGGGACAAAAGTGAATGGCAGTCGATCGATGAGGCATTTGAGGTACTCAGGGGTTCCGAGGTGTTTACCTTTGAGGTCGCCAATTTATTCGCAGTTCTCAGAGGCAGAATCCGACACTTAAGCATTCCGTTTACTCTTGTTGCCGGTCAGCACCCCTTCCTGCTGCATGCCACCTATTCACGAGCGGAGCTCTTGGCGGGGCTTGGCTACGCGCACTTGCCCGGAAGTTCAATTTACGAGGATGGGTCTCGACGCGTACTGTCTGGCTCTGTTGCTGGCGTGTACTACATACCTGAAGCCAAGGTTGATGTGTTGTTTGTTAACCTCCAGAAAGACGGCTCAGTCTCAGAATCGATCAAATATCACGATTATGCAATCTCTCCCACATTGTTCCACTGGGATTCGCAGAATAAAACCAGTGTCGAATCACCTGTCGGACAACGTTATATCACCCAAAGGGGTTCAGGCCGGGATGTTTTGCTAGCAGTACGGGAGAAAGCCACGGGGCCAAACGGAACCATAAATTTCAAACTGATTGGACCGGTCGATTACCTAAAGCATCAGGGATCGAAGCCTATTTCGATCTGGTGGGAATTGAGGTTCTCTATGGATCCAGATTCATTCGAAATGGCTGCCGCCGCGAAGGTAAGTTGACCAACAGTCAGGAATCACAGGGAGGCAAAACATGAAGCAAATCGTTGCCATTGATTTAGAAACAACTGGGTTTGGCAAAGCGGACCGAATTGTAGAAATAGGTGCACTATTTTTTGACCCCAAGAGCGGTGAGCTCCTCGGTGAGCTCGAAACTCTGGTCAATCCAATGCGAAATATTTCGGATGAATCCACTCAGATTCATGGAATCCGTGCGGCTGATGTCTCAATCGCGCCAACTTTCGAAGAAATTGCCGAAGACCTCCTAAGGCTTTTAGAGGGGCGCCACTTGCTTGCCCACAATGCTAATTTTGACGTGCGCTTTCTCATTCAAGAGTTTGAACGAATCGGAATTCCTGTAACTTTTCCAAACGTCAGCTGCACCATGGAACTCACAGGACAATCGCTTCCCGTTGCGTGTCAGCAAATCTCATACGAATTTCAACATCACTCGGCATTAGAGGATGCGCGTGCTGCATTTGCCTTGTGGTCATTTCATGAAGGCTCGGTGGGCTATTCAGAGTTGTTGTCTTCACCAGCAACGCTCAGTCAGAACTTTAGGACGGTAACTCGCTCCCAGGTTGGACTGCTGCCTGTGGACAGGCGGGTGTCGACGCTATCCAATCTTGCGCTTCAGCTCGATCAAGTAGGTGCTGAGCGGGTTTACCTTGGTCTGCTAGATGCATATCTTCGCGACATGCAAATCACTAATCTGGAGTCATTCGGTTTGCGTGATTTTGCAGCTAGTACCGGGATTGAACGTAGGCGCGAAATTGAGTTGCAAGAGCTCTATTTGGAAGAAATTGAAAATGCTGCCTTGCGCGATGGAATTATCACGGTCGCGGAAGCTGAATTTTTCAATCAAATTGCAAGCACGTTGGGTTTTGATCGCAAACTACAACCATCAAATTCACCTACCGAGCTACCTCCATCCGGATCTGTTATCTGTGTTACTGGTACCGCCAGGGTTGATGGTGTCAACTATGACAAAAATGCGATTGCAATATTTCTGGAATCCAATGGATTCCAGTTCACCGACTCAATTTCAAAAAAGGCTGCCATCGCACTGCTGCTGCAAGAGTCGGAAGGGTCGCAATCGTCCAAAGTTGCTAAGGCCCAGGCATGGGGAATTCCACGCATGGTTCTTGCAGATTTCATCCGTTTAGTGACATCGAGCTAACAGTTGCGCCAAGTTTGAAATTGACCGAGCAATCATTCCTCGCCGTTTTTGCAGCTTGTGGACTAATGGGTGCTCGGCTCCAAAAGGCCTGATGGACTTAGGTCTTTCAACATTGCGTTGTCACTGTGGTCCCAACAAATTTTTTCGCTCCCGCATAATCCAGCTACCGAACATGCCGGCGGCCGCTGAAAAGAGAGCAATACCGCTCAACATCAACGCCGCTGCAACCAACTTCCCCTCAAAAGTGGTCGGATAGAGATCACCGTAGCCCACAGTGGTAATAGTAGAAAGCGACCACCATAGGGCATCATTTAGTTCGCGAATACTTGCCTCCGTGCTGGCTGCCTCGGCATCTAGTACCGCGATGGCACCCGCATACCAAATGAATGGCAACAAAAATGAGGCATAGATTCCAGTCGCGTGAAGGCGATCCTTAGTCAGGTTTTTTAGGCCCCGCAGAGCCAATAAGACTCTAAACATCCTGAGCATTCTAAGGAAAGGCAGAACTAGAGTCACAATCTCGAGCAAATTATTCTTTATGAAATAGGTGAAATTTCGTGCGCCGGTAAACCTTATTAGCAAGTCGACTAGGAAGGCCCACCAAATAATTGTCGATCCAACTGTGCCAAGTTTGCCCAGTGTTTGGCTCGGAAAAATGGTTTCGAGGGAGTACGTGGCTAAATAGGCGCAAGCGATCAGCGCCATAATCACCGCAGTCTTATCGCTCCATGTCTGAACACCGCGTCTGAAACGCTCAATTGTTGACCTATCGGATTTGTCGGCAAATTCTTTTTTGCTCTTGCTCAGGGTTTCTCGCGGCAGGTTTCTCAGTTCTCGCATGCGATTCCGTCTTTGTCGCGATCCATTTTGCTGATGGACTTGTAAATGCTGGCGCTCACTTTCGGAGTTCGTGAGGCTTTGCCGCCCTTATTTTTTATGCCAGAAGCTTTCGCGACTCCTCCTGGGTACACTTTACGGACTTCAGTACAATTCTTAAATGTTGCCCCTTTTGACGCCTGAACCGGTGACAAGACCAACATGCTGGTCAGCGCCAAGGCTACTATTTTTTTCATGATTTGCTCCAATTAAGAGTTGCCACATTTAAGAAAAATGGTCTCGAGTTTTGCCCGAGACCATTCAACATTATTTAACGATTAGCCAAACAACTCTGGCAAAGTAGCCTCGTGCGCACCGCGCAGGTCACTCAACTGCCAGGTAGCAAGGTCCTGAACCTCAAACTTGCCACTGTTGTCAGTAACACCAATGCGCAGCACCGGAATACCGCGAGCCTCGCATAGACCAACAAACTTGACGTCGTCTTCGCGACCAACAGAAACAATTACGCGACCGGTTGACTCTGAGAACAATGCCGCGGTGCGGTCAACACCGTCACGCTCCATGATCTCGCCAAGCCAAACGCGGGCACCCATGTTGAAGCGCAGCACGCTCTCGACCAAAGCCTGAGCCAAACCACCCTCTGAAAGGTCGTGTGCTGAGGCAATCAAACCCTGCTCGCTGGCAGCAGCAATGGCCTCGGCCAACTGCTTTTCAAACGCTAGGTCAACCACTGGTGGGCGGCCGCCAAGGTGGCCGTGAATTACCTCAGACCAAACTGAGCCATCAAGTTCATCCTTGGTAACACCAAGTAGGTAGATGTTGTTGCCCTCGTCTTGCCATCCGCTAGGAATGCGGCGCGCAACGTCATCGATAACACCAAGCACACCAACCACAGGGGTTGGGTGAATAGCAACATCACCGGTCTGGTTGTAGAACGAGACGTTACCGCCGGTAACCGGAATACCCAGCTCAAGACAGCCGTCAGCCAAACCTGCAGTTGCCTGCTTGAACTGCCACATGACCTCTGGGTTCTCTGGTGAACCAAAGTTCAAACAGTTGGTAACCGCCTTAGGGGTGGCACCGCCAACTGCAACGTTGCGGTAAGCCTCAGCCAAAGCCAACTTGGCACCCTGGTATGGGTCTAGGTAGCAGTAGCGGCCGTTGGCATCGGTGGCAATTGAGATGCCCAAACCTGATTCTTCAGAAACACGAACCATGCCCGAGTCATCTGGCTGAGCCAACGCAGTGTTACCGCCAACATAGCGGTCGTACTGGTTGGTGATCCAGCTCTTGTCAGCCTGGTTAGGGCTGGTGATTACCTGAACCAACTGGGTTGCCAGCTCGTATGAGTTGTCGTTGTGGCGGTGCAGACCGTGGCCATTGCCAGCTGCAACGTGAACGGTGTTGGCGTTTAGGGCATCCTGGTATGCCGGGT
>JACCDN011058448.1_pt1 | contig 12751 bp, 3 predicted proteins | sample 7441691 | NCBI WGS metagenome assembly JACCDN01 (sample SAMN15323439, study PRJNA562643) | freshwater metagenome | isolation source: river surface water | place: USA:Blue River Watershed | collected 2017-08-16 | reverse complement strand
GATTTAATGGCAGCATTTAAGGAAATGACTGTTGTTGAACTTTCAGATTTCGTAAAGGCATTCGAAGAAGAATTCGATGTCACAGCAGCAGCTCCAGTAGCAGTTGCAGCAGCAGGCGGCGCAGCAGGTGGCGAAGCAGCAGCAGCGCAAGATGAGTTCACAGTTATTCTTGAAGATGCAGGATCACAGAAGATTGCAGTTATTAAGGAAGTACGCGCACTGAACTCAGCTCTTGGCTTGAAGGAAGCTAAGGACCTAGTTGATGCAACTCCTGCAACACTTCTTGAGAAGGCAAATAAGGAGACCGCAGACAAGGCAAAGGCAGCTCTAGAAGCAGCTGGCGCAAAGGTCACCATCAAGTAATTTCAACTTGCACCCTAGTAGGTTGATTAAAGAACCCCGGCCCTCTCCAAGTGAGATTGTCCGGGGTTTTTGTTTAGTTTCTTCAAATTAGTTGTGAGTTAATCACCCCTCAAATCACCCTAAATGAAGGTGATTTCGTTTTCACCTTTAGGCCTATTCGTAAAGAATTCGGTTGAGTCTGACCATTTCTTAAACGGCGCTTGGGGGTGTTTATGCGTATTAACTATGCGTTTAAAACCACCGCCAAATCATTAGTACTCTTTGTTTTAGTTCAGTTTTCCCTTGTTGCGCCAATTTCTAGCGCCAAAGCAGATGTTCTTAGTTCAACTACAGCTCGCACAACATTGATCAACCCAGGTGGGGGCAATGATGCTGGCTCGTCAAGTTGTGCAAATGATGCAGTAGTTGTTGGTTTCAGATGGTCGGGTGGCACTTCAGTTTCTTCGCCATATTCCATTTACTGCAGAGCGTTAAATGCAGATGGATCAATTCCGAATACCCCGCACACAACATCTAACACCACGGCGTATACGGTCTACGTAAATTCATCAGCTGCAAATACAGAATGGTGCCCAGATGGAACTGTCGCAACTGGTGTGCGCCATAGAGGATGGGCGGATTTCGCTTTAGTTTGCAATACACCACCAGATCTGAATTCTGTCGATTCGTATTCGGCGAGTGTAACGACGCCAACAGATAATTTATGTGCTGTTGGTTCTTTGATGGTGGGAATGGGCAAGTACACAGGTGCCTGGCTCGATTCGCTTTACGGCGTTTGTGCTCCATTTGCAAGATATGCAGTTACATACAACATGAATGGTGGCACGGGAACGGCGCCGGCTACTTTTACGCAGTCAGGTAATACTTTTTCAACTACTTTGCCAGACGGGAGCGGTTTTTCTAAGGCAGGTTTCACTTTTGCGGGTTGGAGCACTACTTCAGCAGGGCAGGCCACTCCATTGTTGCCAGGAGCAACTTATTCGCCAGGTGCAGCAACAACTTTATATGCGCAGTGGGGATCGACGATTACATATGATGCCAATAATGCGACTTCCGGAAGCGCACCTGCTTCCACGATAAGAGATTACAACTCAGGCAACACAACGTTGGCTAATAATTCTGGAAATCTAGCGCGCACTAATTATTCTTTTGCAGGTTGGAATACAGCCGCCGATGGTTCTGGAACTCCATATGCTGCGGGATTAACTACTTATGCGGTAAACGGCGATAAAACCCTTTATGCACAATGGAATTCAACTATCACCTATAACGGTAATGGCAATACCGCAGGAACCGCACCTGCACCTCAAACAGCAATTGGCCAGAAAAACTTAACTTTACAAAGCAATTCGGGCTCTCTTTCAAAAACTAATTATTCTTTTGCAGGTTGGAACACTGCCGCAGATGGCACAGGAACATCATATGCTGCTGGTTTAACTACCTATGTTTCTGCAGGAAATGCCACTTTATATGCGAAGTGGAATTTGATCGCAGCAGGTTCTATTAGCAGCGTTACTGGAACATCCGGAGATTCTCAGGTAGCTCTAGCTTGGGGCCTTCCTGCAACTGTAAGCGGTGCAGTTGCTATTAGTGATTACACAATTCAGTATTCAACTGACAACACAAATTGGACGACATTTATTCACTCTGCTTCTACCAACCGCGCGATAACGGTTACCGGGTTAACTAACGGCACTCCATATTATTTCCGAGTAGCTGGATACAACGGCACAAATGGCCCCTTTACAACTTCCGCAACCGTAACTCCGATGCGAGTTCCAGATGCACCAACTTCGGTTTCGGTTTCGCACACTGATGTCGGAGCAGCAACATCTGCAATTGTTAATGTTTCATGGACCGCGCCAAATAATGGTGGCAGTGCAATTACAAATTACCAATGGTCAACCGATGGCACTACTTGGCAAAATTTTAAAGAGGGAACAGTTACAGGCACAACTGGAACTGCCTCAGGACTAACTTTTGGAACAAGCTACTCAATTTATGTTCGCGCAGTGAATATTGTTGGAAACGGTAGCGCTTCAACAGCGAGTTCCCCGATAACGGTAAATATTGAAGCTTGCCAACCTAGAACCATTACGGTCTCTGGAAACAATACATATTTCTTCGACAAACCCGGAGTATGTTCTTACCAATTCACATCAACCTCAGCTAAGTTTGCGATCGCTGGTGCATCAGGTGGCGCAAGTGGATCAAGTTTTGATGGCGCTGGACAAGGTGGACGCACAACAGGCACATTCACGCCAAATACTTCCACCATCTATTACTTTTATGTCGGCGAAGCCGGACAGAACTTCTCGACATCTTTAACTTCTAATTCCACGACCATCAATACCCGTCCTGGCGGATTTAATGGTGGAGGTGCTGGCGGCGGCGCTGGTACTAATGCTGGCGCGAGTGGCGGTGGTGCAACTGATATTCGAACAACATCTTCACTTTCGTCTCGATTGATTGTTGTTGGCGGCGGCGGCGGTTATTCAGGAAGCTATGGAAATTCATGCTGTGCAACTGGCGGGTATGGCGCTAATGGCGGTGGATTAACCGGTGGACAAAAGACCAGTAACAATGACTTCGCAATGGCAACCGCGGGAACGCAATCTGCGGGAGGTAATCAAAGTGGTGGATTAGGTGCAGGCGGTGCAGGCGGCTCCAACTACCTTGCATATCAAGGGGCAGGTGGCGGTGGTGGTGGTTACTACGGTGGTGGTGGCGGATACATCACGAACGGTTGCGGCGGATCGAATGGGTGCTGGCCTTCAGGCGGCGCCGGTGGGTCTTCCTATCCAGCGGCATCTAATTCATTAGTTGCTACTTACACACATTACCAAGGCGGCAATTGCGGAAATGGTTATATTGCAATTACTTACGATGGAAGTGCGCCTACGGAATTGACCAATGGTTGTGGTGCAACAACAGCTCCAACATTGAGTACTGCAACAATCAATACATATGGAAATGTAATTACATTAACTTATAACAGAGCGCTTAGTTCGATAATTCCAGATAAAAGTCAGTTTGTAGTTTCCGTAAATGGTTCTTCTGTGACAATCAATTCGGCAGCTCAGGGCTCTCCAAACACAAAGATCTTATTGACTATTGCCAATTACGTTCCGACAAATTCAGTAGTAAGAGTTTCGTACACAGATACTTCAACTTACAACGACTACATCGCTCTTCAAGATTCAAATGGTTTTGATGCTGCCTCTTTTGTGAACCAAACCATTGTCACATCAGGAGTTGTAAATCCACATACAGTTACTTTCGTAGCAAACGGTGGTACCGGAACCATGGCTGCGCAAATCGCCAATACTGCAACTGCATTGACTGCAAATACATTCACTCGCCGCGCCTACACATTTGCTGGTTGGAATACAAAGACAGATGGCACTGGAACAAATTATGCAAACTCAGCTAGCTTTCCTTTTACAACTGATCTAACTATCTACGCCAAGTGGACGGCAGCAACTTTCACTGTTACCTATAACTACAACAGCGGATCAGGAACTCCGGCTTCGGTTTCATATACCGGCGGAAATACCGCGCTAACACTGCCTACTCCAACCAGAAACGGGTACACATTTGCAGGTTGGTATACAGCTGCGACAGGTGGCACCCTGGTAGGGGCGGCTGGCGCTTCTTGGATACCTGATGCCACACAAACTATTAATGCGCGGTGGACAGCGAATACCTACACAATTACATACAACATCACAAGTGCATCAAATAATCCAAGCGCGATTGCTTCATCGAGTTACACAACTGGTGGCACTGCAATCACCATTGCCTCTGGATCTACTTTAACAAGGAGTCCTTGGTATTTCCGTGGCTGGAACACTGCAAGCGATGGAAGCGGAACCCACTATCCAGCATTGAAAACCAACGTAACTATTTCATCAAACATAACTTTGTATCCTGAATGGGCAGAGGCATTCGAAGGACCAGGCCCACAAACTGGCGTCACGGTTACTCTATCGAGTAACAATTCAGACGTAACAACCTCAACTACTAATCCTAAATTGTGGCCTAATACCGTCTTTGGTGTTACTTGGACGGGCGGATATTGGATTTATGCTTGGAATGCAACTGTCGGATATAAAGTAACTTTTCCTGCGCCTACTAAGAATTTTAGTTTTGGTTATTACTACACAGGTTCCGGAACAATCTTAACTATAAATTTCACTGATAACACCACTGCGACTGCAACATTAAATTCTTCAACGGATGCAGCAACAACCTATGGAAATATTTTTTCTTATGTTGCTCCAGCAGGTAAATACATAAAGTCTTATCAGACTCCAAATACATTTTCTTTGTATGCTGATAATTTGCTTTATACGACTCTTCCAACAGTAACGTTCAATGCCAATGGCGGTTCTGGCACTATGAACTCTCAGTCGTCTGAAGTTGCAGCTAACCTAACTTCCAACACATTCACTCGCACCGGCTACACATTTACGGGCTGGAATACCGCTGCAAATGGCTCTGGTACTGTTTATAACGACGGCACAAATTACGCCTTTGGATCAAGCGTAACCTTATATGCGCAATGGTCCGGAAATTCTTATGCTATTTCTTATAACGGTAACGGAAATTCTGGTGGAACAGTTCCTGCCAATGGCAGCTTCACCACGGGTGGATCAAATTATTCAATCGCTGCAAATAGCGGCAGCTTGGTAAAGACTGGCTACACATTTAACAATTGGAATACAAAAGCGGATGGCACAGGAACCGATTACAGCCCTTCGGCGACATATAACACCACAGCCCCTTTAGTTCTTTATGCAAAGTGGGTTGCGGATACCTACACAGTTACCTATAGCGCTAACGGCGCAACTGGTGCGCCATCCAAAACTTCAGATTCATATACATATGGATCTGCTGGGCTAACGCTTCCAACCATCAACACAATGGCTAAGACCGGTTACACCTTTATGGGTTGGATCAAATCAGGGGATACCTCAACAGTAACTGCGCCTTATATTCCTACCGCATCGGTAACTCTTAACGCATATTGGATCGGCGAAACTTATTCAGTTGATTTCAATGCGAATGGTGGTACGGGTTCAGTTAACGGAACTTCGTATCAAAATGGTGCAACAGGAATTACTCTGCCTAATGGTGCGACTCTAACTAGAACTGGTTACGACTTTGCAGGTTGGGTCACAAGTGCAAACGGAACTAGTGCGGTTACAAGTCCTTACACAACTAACGCGAACGTCACTCTGTATGCAAAATGGGTTATTAAGTCAGTTACTGTTACTTACAGCGCTGGTTTAATTAATGGCACCGCGCCAACCGTTTCGCTTCCAAGCAATACTACTTCTACGTATGGCACACAGTTCCAAATGGGAAGCACGGATTCCATTACAGTTCTAAGTGGAAATAACTATGCATTTGTGGGCTGGAGCGATAGTTCTACGGTTTTTAGTGCCGGAGCAAGTTATCCAATCGGACTTTCAAATGTGGTCTTCACGGCGCAATGGGTAGCGATTTATACGCTGCATTACAACTTAAATGGTGGCAGCGGAACAATTCCTTCTGATTTTACTTACACTGCAAATACGTTGGTTACTACACCTATAAACGACCCGACAAGATCTGGTTACGACTTTGCAGGCTGGGAAGATCAATCAGGGCTAATAACTCAAAAGAATTCAAGTTACACAATTAATGACGGCCATTACATTCTTAGCGCGAAATGGAATATTCAAACGAAGAAAGTCACCTATGGAGCCGGTACTGGTTCGGGCAGCGTTCCTGCGGATACGACTGTTAATTATGGAAGCGTCGCCACATTGGCAAGCGGATCAGGTATTACCGCTCCAGCACAATCAATCTTCGATGGCTGGTTAATTGGTGGCGTTAAATATGGCGCAGGCTCAACGTTATTGCTAACTGCCGACTTAAATGCAGAAGCGCAGTGGAAGAATAATTACTTTTCAATTTACTTTGATACCAATGGTGGCAGTGCTAACCCAACAGCGCTAAATGGTACAACCGGATCATCACTTACTTTGCCTACTAACCCAACTCGAAATGGTTATGTTTTTGCTGGCTGGAATGCTGCTGGAACAGTGCTTGCAACTACAACTACCTCAGCGACTATTGGTTCAGCCAGCTCAACATATCTAGCAACTTGGACTTTGGCAGCGCCAGAAGCACCTTCTATTTCGGAAGTTACCCCATCTGATTCTGCAGCGACAATTGCAGTAACACCAGGTAACGGAGGAGCGCCAAGTAGTTACGTTGTTACTGCTAGCCCAGGTGGCGCAACTTGCACGATCTATGCACCATCAACATCTTGTGTGATTTCACCACTTTCAAATGGGACTTCTTACACATTTACTGCAACTGCTACTAATGGAACAGGTACATCATCACCGTCCGCTCCATCAAATGCAACAACAATTTCCGCAGCACCAGATGCTCCCGGATCAGTTGTGGCGACAGCAGGCCTAAACCAAGTTTCACTAGCTTTCACAGCACCGAACGGTAATGGAGCTGCAGTTTCTGGCTATACCGTGATTGCGACTCCGGTCGGTGGCGGTAGTGCAACCACATTCAATATCAACAGCGGAAGCACGCCAGTAACTATTTCACCACTCAATAACGGAACGGCTTATACCTTTACGGTGGCAGCGAATAATGCTGCTGGTTCTTCGGCGCCATCAGCGCCTACCCAATCAGCTACGCCATTTGGAGTAGCAACCGCTCCAACGATTACTGGCATTACACCTGATGACACAAAGCTCGATGTTGCTTATAGCGCCTCTTCAAGTAACAATGGATCTGCGATCACTACATATGTTGCAAACGCAACAGATGGAACAAACACATTTACTGGCTCAGGTACAAGTAGTCCAATAACAATTACTGGTTTAGATAACGGAACGGTTTATACCGTGACAGTTGTGGCAGTAAATGCGGCGGGATCATCATTAAATTCTGCTTCACAAACAGGCACTCCAATTGGAGTGCCAACTGCGCCAACATCAGTAAGTGCGGCCGCAGGTGACGGACAGGCTTCAGTGACATTCTCTGGTGCAGATGCAAATGGTGCAACTATCACCGGTTATCGAATTACAGTTGTAGAAACCGGCGCTACACATAACGTTACTTCAAGTCCTGCAACCATTACTGGACTAACAAATCTTCTAAGTTACACATTTACTGTTGCTGCAACGAATGCAAAAGGAACTTCTTCAGAATCAGTCGCATCCAATTTGGTAACTCCAGCTGCGCAAATAGCAGCTACAGTTTCTGGCGTTACCTTTACTGGCACTGAAGAAACCGGAAATTCTCTTACCGCTTCCGCAGCGATCGGCGGAGCACCAACACCAACCGTTTTGTACCAATGGCAGGTTTCAACTGATGGCACAAATTGGAACAATATCTCTGGTGCGACTAATTCAACGTACACACTGACTTCCGCAGATGTAGGCAAGTATGTTCGAGTAGAAGTAGCTGCAAATAATGGTGTCGGTAGTGGCCAGACTGGCGTTTCTTCTGCATCTAGTGCAATTGTGGAAGCATTAACTGCGAATACTCCTAGCGGATTAAACGCGACAGTTGGTACGGCTTACGTATTGAATTCTCCAATTACTGGTGGCGTTCCAACTGTCGTGTTCACATTCAATCCGTCAACACCGCCAAATGGTTTGAGTTTTAATACGACCACCGGTCAAATTTCTGGATCACCAACGGATGCAGGTTCTTACACGATTACTTTGACTGCAACAGATGCAAACGGAACCACTGTAACAAGCACATTTACAATTGTTGTCGCTGCGCAAGGTTCAAACAACTCTGCACCGCTTACACCAAATAATTCAAATAACCAACAGCAGAGCCAACCAACTTGTGATGCCGTATGCCAAGCTGCAAATAACGCGACAAATGCACAGAGCAATGCACAACAATCTGCCATCGATGCCGCACTTGCAGCAGCGAAAGCCGCAGCAGATGCAGCTGCTTTACTTGCTGCTCAGAAAACACTTGCAAGCCAACAAACAGTTGTAAGCCAAGCACAAGCCGCGGCGCAGAAAGCAGCCGCGGCGCAGAAAGCAGCCGCGGCACAAGCAGCCGCGGCACAAGCAGCCGCAAAAGCAGCTGCTCAGAAAGCTGCTCAATTAGCGAACGCTGCAAAGACAGCGCCTGCTGCAACTTCAGCAGCTGCGAAAGCGGCAGTGGCAAATGCGCAGGCACAAGCAACAGCTTTAGCTGCACAAGCTGCAGCGGCAGTAAAGAGCGCATCAACTGCTGCAGCAACAGCAGTGGCAGCAGTGGCTGCCGCAAATGCAGCTCAAAGTAACTTGGCAATTCAAATTACAAGTATCAAAGTAAGCACAACCGTTGCCGCATCTTCTGCAGCTGCTGCGAAGGACGCAGTTTCAACTGCAACCGCCCAACAAACTGCAGCAAAAGTTGCACAAACAAATGCAACTCAGATCGCTACTGCAGCAAAAGCAGCGGCCGATAAAGCAGCAGCAGATGCAGCAAAAGCAGCGGCCGATAAAGCAGCCGCAGATGCAGCGGCAGCTAAGGCAGCAGCAGATGCAGTTGCGCAACAGAAGCTCGCTGAAAAGGCAGCTACAGATAAAGCAGCAGCCGACAAAGCTGCCGTTGATGCTGCAAATAAATTAGCTGAAGTTGCACAAAGCGCTGTGAAGGCGGCAGAGGCGCTAACCAAAGCGACGACGGAAGCTGAGAAATCTGCGGCACAAGCGCTCTTAGAAGCAGCAACAGCTGAAGTTGCTAAAGCGCAAACAGAGGTAGATGCAACGACCAAGGCGGCAGAAGCAAAAGCAACGGCGCTAGATAGCGCAACGAGCGCTGCGGATAAGGCACAAGATCACGCTGACGTTAAGAGCGAAGAAGCCTCAAAGGCAGCAGAAGCAGTTGCAGTAAAGCAGGCGACAGTTAGCGCGGCGAAGCAAGTTGTTGCGTCGGTAACTCAGCAATTAGCGGTGGCTAAAGCAGCTGTTGCTACTGCAAATGCAAATGTGACTGCAGCAAAGGCCGTTGCCGCAAAAGTGAGCACAATAAAAGCTAATGATGGCTCTGCAAAAACTAAGTCGACGGCAAACGTAACCATTAAGAATTTGAAACCAGGACAGCGAATTAAAGTAACGGTGAAGTCGAAGTGAAGAGAACTCTGAGTATTTTGCTATTGGGGCTAATTTGTAATCTCTTTGCTTTCCCCGCGCTAGCAGCCGATCGAATAATTGTTGATCAGATTGCTAAGTCTGATGCCGAGAACTTGGAGCTACAAATTCCAGAAGATACGCCGCCTGGTCCTGGCCAAGTGACTATCGAAATTACAAACGCAGATGGTTCAGTAGCAGGAACAGGTTACGCAGATTTCTGTAAGGACCTTGATGGCGTTATTAATTGGAATTCACCTTGTTCAAACATCACACCGATTGCATCTCTCGCAGAATTGGAAGCCGTAGTCAATCGTGAGGACTTGCCAAATTATGATCCAGCTCAAGAACCAATTAAGAATGGAAAATCGATTCTCGCTGGACTTGCGGCACTTGCGCTGATGGGTAGCACAACTAAAGATGACGAAGAAAAGAAAGAGAAAGAAGAGCTAGAATTCGTTGAAGGTGGCGAACTGCAAGAAGTAGAAGCGGAAGCAAAATGGGGGGATAACTCCAATATTTGGCGTCATCTTTACACGGAACTTGTTGATGGATTTTTCTCAAATCTTGCGCAAAAGACAGCTCCGCATTCACCACTGTTTGCGCGCAAACTTTCCGATGGTGCGTATCTCCGCGCAATGATTGGATCGATTGCCACTCTGGTGTATCCAATCGCCTTATTGCTAGGCATCTTAGCTTTGATAAGCGTGAAATTCCAAGCGATTCCACCCAAATGGAGTCTGATCGCAGCGTTGCTTTTTGTGTCTACCTTGGATGGTTTTGCTGGACTTATCGCTGCATCAATTTTCTTTACAGGGACGTTGGTATCTGGAAACATAACGATGCGCAGCGAAATTATGACCGTGCTTGGCGTCTGTCTCTTGATGATAGCGCCTCCATTAATTGCTAGTTCAATTCGCCCACTTAGACGAGTTATAGACTCAGATAAATTGTGGGAACGTTTGAGTGATTACGCATTAATTACATTACTTTCAGGTTGGACAGTTAAGAACATTGTTGGTTCGTTGAATTCATTAGCTCATACTCAATTTGCTATCACTTACTATGCAAACAAATTAGGAGTATTTGTGGCGGTAGCGGTTCTGATTCGTTTAGCTTTTGAAGATTTAGCTGTTAGGGCATTCCCGGTTCGTCTGGCTGCAGTTACACCTGAAAAGATTTCGCCAACTCCGCTATCGATAAGAATTTCGAAAATCTGGAAGTTCTACATATTCTTCGTGGTAGCCAGTGCATACGTTGGATTTAATATTAAATTGGTTATCGGTACATTCATCTACTTCTTGCCGATGATTATTGATCAAATTGGTTTCAAATTTGAACATCGATACAGCTTCTTATATTGGTTAACCCCTAAAGGAACCTTCAAGATAGTGGCTATGATCTTTATCGGCGGATTCTTCGCTATTTGGATGCAAAGCCTCTTCCCTTCACCTCGGGCATATTTAGCTTGGTCCTTTGCGGTACTTACGATTCCGGGTTTCGTCTTCAAGTTATTTGCACTCCTCGGCAAGAAACCAACCAAGGATTGGAAGCAAGGCCCACACGGTATATGGATTTATAGAACTGGCGGAGTAGGCGTCTTTATCTTGTTAGTTCTTGTGGTCAAAGGTGTGGACCTTTTTGCCGCGTTTAAATCATTTATCGGAATGTAATTTCTGCCCTTAATCCGCCAAGTTCACTCTTGCTGAAAGCAACTTTCACACCAAGCCTCTTTGCGCTCTTTTGAATTAAGCTCATACCTAAGCCACTTCCACCAGTCTTTCTAGATCGAGATTCATCAAAACGTTTAAATGGCTTATCTGGAATTTCTGATAAACCTGGCCCGCCATCTTCAATTATTAATTTCTTATCGGCAATCGTGATTTGAATTGGTGTGTTTTCAGGCGAATGCACTCTGGCGTTTGTTAATAGGTTTGTAATGAGAATTTCTACTATTTCGAGAGGCGCTTTTATAGTCAAAGGTTCTGAAAGAAATGTTATTTCTCGCTTCGGTTGAATAATCAAAATATCCTCAATCTGAGATTTAACAAAATTAGTGATATCAATTTCGATTGCTTCAACCTTATTCTTCTCATCCAAAGCTGCAATCTTCAGTAAGCGATCAATTATTTCGTTCATTCTTAGCGATTCAATATTAATTCGCTCGGCATATTTCTCTACCTTTTCTGGATGAGTGCCAAGCATTTCGGAATAACCACGAATTACGGTTAAAGGCGTCTTCAATTCATGGGATGCATCCCCAATGAATTCTTGCATTGCTCGAGCAGCACTATTAATTTTTGAATCTCTTCGAAATATAAAGAGCACCGCAGCTACGCAAATTAATATGAGCAATAAATTGAATAGCAAGATTTTGCCCCAGATTTGGCCAATTTGCTTATCAATTTCTTTTGTTGAAATTACAAAAGCAAGGGCTTCGCCTTTGCCAGTTTTGAAAAACCTGACTAATTCAGAACCATTACTCAATGTCTGCTTATCGCCTCTATCAATCAAATACTTATCAAGTTTGGTGATATTTGTACCAGCGTTGTCGACTAAATAGGTAATGTCATTATCGTCAGTTATAAATCCAAGCGACATCGGAATTGTGCTTTGATTTGCGATCAATAATGCCAGTGATACTGGGTCTTCTAAGCTACTTTTCATCTCAATATGAATAGCATTTAGAGATTTCTTGTAATTACTCACTTGTTGGTCGTGGTTAGTAATTACCGAGAATAACCCAGCGGAAAAAGTTGCAATGCTAATAAAGATTGTTAGAACAATAACTAACCGAGAGGTTAACTTCATTGACTATCCAATTTGAAACCTACGCCACGCACCGTTTTAATTCCTTCGAAACCATCTTTGTGCAATTTCTTGCGAAGATACGAGATGTAGGTATCGACAACGTTTGTAGAGGTCTCGAAATCAAGTCCCCAAACTAAGTCCAGCAATTTCTCTTTTGTCAAAACTCGATTTTGATTCTGAATGAGTGCCAAAAGGAGATTGAATTCAGTCGGCGAAAGCTCAATTTCCTGATCTTTAAATAGAACTTGATGTTTGAGTTCATTTAATTCAATCGGTCCACAGATGAAGTTTTCAACTTCCGAGTTGGAAGTTCTGCGCAAACGGTTCTCAACTCGCAATACTAATTCTTCGACACTAAATGGCTTACGAATGTAATCATCGGCCCCAAGTCTTAAGCCGTGCGTGACATCATCTTT